>Ga0307998_1002167_pt1 | contig 10172 bp, 11 predicted proteins | sample Davwhametageno37_FD_203147 | JGI IMG/M metagenome (GOLD analysis project Ga0307998, IMG submission 203147) | Marine microbial communities from Davis Island wharf, Antarctic Ocean - #37 | ecosystem: Environmental > Aquatic > Marine > Unclassified | place: Antarctic Ocean: Davis Island wharf...
AACAGTACATAAAAAAATCTAAATTCTTTGAAATTCAAGATACAATGGGGGTATATTTGTTTTATATAAATAATCATCTCAAAAAGGGAGATATTCCCCCTCGAGATTTCATTTATCCTACTATTAAAAACATAATTTTAAACCAGCGTAAATTAAAATTTAACAAACAATTTGAAAAAGATATTTTACAAGATGCAATTAAGTCAAAGTATTATGAAGTTTACTAGTTTTTTATGTCTATTTGGATGTTTTATTACTTTAGTCTCTGCTCAAGATTCAGACAAATCTACTCGAATTAAAATTGATGGTGTTTCTGCGGTAATAGGTGATTATGTAATTTTAAATTCTGACATTGATAAAACTTTAGTTGAAATGGAGTCACAAGGTGTTAATACTAAGGGTATTTCTCGGTGTCAACTATTAGGTAAACTTATGGAGGATAAGCTATATGCGCATCATGCAGTTCAAGATAGTTTAGAAGTCAGTGTAGAAGAAATTTATAGTACAGTAGATCAAATTATTGACAATTTTATACGTCAATTAGGAACTATAGAAAAGGTTCTGGAATTTTATAATAAAGATGACGAAGCTATTTTTCGACAAGAGATTTTTGAGATAAATAAAACTCAAAAATTATCGTCTATGATGCAGGGTCAGATTATTGAAGATGTAGAAGTTACTCCTGAAGAAGTAAGAATTTTTTTTGAGTCTATTCCTCCTAATCAATTACCTACATTCGGAACAGAACTTGAAATTTCTCAAATAGTTATTGAACCAGAAGTGAGTGAAAATGAAAAAATGCGTATTATTAATCAGCTTAAAACTTTTAGAGAGGATATTTTAGAACGTGGTTCTAGTTTCGCCTCAAAAGCTATCTTATATTCCCAAGATCCTGGTTCACGTTCAACAGGAGGAAAATATACACTTCACCGTAAACGCCCCAAAATGGTAAAAGAATTTCGAGATGAAGCGTTTAGTTTAGAAGAAGGAGAAATATCAAAGCCTTTCAAATCTGATTATGGATGGCATATATTAAAAGTTGATAAAATACGCGGTCAAGAAGTAGATGTGCGTCATATTCTTTTAACTCCAAAAATTGAGCCCTTGCAATTACGTGAAGCCAAAGACAAGTTAGATTTAATAAAAAAGCGCATTCTAGAAGATGAATTAACTTTTAAAAACGCCGCCCTTCAGTTTTCAAGTGAAAAAGAAACAAAATATAATGGAGGTGTACTAATTAATCCTCAAACAGGCGATACACGTTTTGAATTAACTAATCTTGATCCCACCTTATACAGTCAAATTAGAAATTTAAAAGACCAATCAATTTCTTCTCCTATTATGGAGGAAGACCGTTCTGGGTTAAAAAAGTATAAAATTCTAAAAGTAAGTAATCGGTTTGATGAACATACAGCAGAATACTCCAAAGATTATTCTCGAATTAAGGCATTAGCTCTTAAACAAAAACAATTAGATATAATTCAAGATTGGATGAAAGAAAAAATAGAAAGCACATATGTTAATGTTAATAGGGACAACAAGCTATGTGAATTTAAAAATAAGTGGATAAAGGATTAATTATTTAAAATACTTAATGGGCACCCACAGCATTCCAAAACATTCGCCTTTACCTTTATTGATGTTCTTATGGTGTATTTTGTGAGCCCTTCTAATCCCTTTTGCATATTTGCTTTCAACATTTCTAAAAAGCTTAAAACGCTGGTGAATAAAAATATCGTGCACAATAAAATAAGAAAGGCCATAGAGAAAAATTCCAATAGCTATAGGTAATCCTGGCCAAAATCCGACTTCTCCCCAAAGCACTACGAATCCTGAGCTAACAAGTGCATAAAAAATAAAAAATAAATCATTTCGTTCAAACCATGACTTGTGATTCTTAATGTGATGATCTTTATGGAGTGCCCATAGAAAGCCATGCATGATGTATTTATGAGAAAACCAAGCCATAAATTCCATAAAACAAAAAGTAGTAAAAAGAACGACTATCCAAAGTAATATCATGAGCAATAGCTTAAATTAAGTTTAATTTGTATTTTAAATAACAACGAACAAAAACAATCATTTTTTGATAATTAGCTACGCGAATCCTTGTGCTTTGGATGTTTATTGAAGGTGTTCGTTTTAATATGTCTAATAATTTTGAATAATATTTATAGGCAGTATAAACTCCAAAACGAGCTTCTTTAGGTAGTCTATAAATACCATTAAGAGATGTTTCAAAGTCAGTTTCAATTTCATTAATGATTCTTATTTTTGAACTATCATTAAAATTCTTAAAATCTACATTGGGGAAATAATTTCTTTCTAATTCCTGAAAGTCGTCTTTTAAATCACGTAAAAAATTAACTTTTTGAAAAGCTGAACCCAATGCCATTGCTGGTTTTTTGAGTTTATCATAAATTTCATGATCTCCTTTGACAAACACTTTTAAGCACATCAGTCCAACGACATCAGCGGAACCATAGATATATTCTTCATATTCAGCTTGTGTTTTATAGATGCTTTTTTCTAGATCTAACCTCATACTCTTCATAAAAGCCTTTATGAGATCATGATCGATTTCAAACGTATTTACAGTTAGCTGAAAAGAGTTTAATATTGGATTTAGACTTATTTTATCTTTAATGCTTATGAAAAGATCAGCTTCAAAATTATTTAACAAAGATTTTTTATTGTGATTATGAAAGCTGTCAACAATTTCATCTGCAAATCGAACAAACCCATATATATTGTAGATGTGACTCCTAATGGATGTATCAAGCATTTTAGTAGCTAATGAAAAAGAAGTACTATATGCATTGGTAACTAATCGGCTACAATCTTGACTGACAGTATCAAATAATTTTTTCATAGAATTCACATAATCAATTTCAATAACCTTTAATTATTCAAGGTTTAAGCAGATATTTTTTTTCTAAATAATTACTAATAAACGATTGAACAGAACGGTATAATTCAATTTTATTGGGTAAGTTATTTATATCAATTTTTGTTTGTTGTGGCCCAAAAACAATCAATTTTGAGTTGGTGTTTAAAAGTAATTTTTCATTAAAAAGGTTTAAATAAGGCATAATTTCTTTTTTATTTGGCTCTACTGTTAAGTATGTGACAAAATTAAAAGATTTTTTATAGGTGTATAGGTTTTCTAAACTGGATATTTGTATTGATTGACCTAATAGAATTGTTCTTAATCCTTTAGATAATGTTAAATAATTTAAATAAAGAATCCCGAGTTCATGAATTTCATTTTCAGGAAGAAATAACACAAAAACAGGATGATCTGTATTTTTTTTAATACTTAGTTGTACTCTTTCCGTTTGAACATGAATTTTTTGTTTAATTAAATTAGTGATAAAGTGCTCATGGGTAGCAGAAATAGCTCCAGTTTGCCATAAAATTCCTAGTTCTTTCATTAGCGGCATAAATACATCCATGAAGATGAATTCAAACTTACTATGTGAAATAAATTCATCATAAGTTTTATTAAACAATTCACAATCAAAATTAATCATAGCTAATTTAAGAGCGTTAATAGCTATTTGCTCTGAGTTTTCTTTTAATGCAATGTTACTAACTGAAACTGAAATTTCTTCTAAGCTTAGGCAAGAAATTTTTGAAATTTTAAAACCGTGGTTATAAAGCAGAGTAACATTTAAAAGTTTTCTAAGATTATCAAGGCTGTAACGTCTAATGTTAGTCTCTGTTCTTTCAGGCTCAAGTAGATTATATCTTTTTTCCCAAATTCTTAAAGTATGTGCTTTAATTCCTGAAAAGGTCTCAAGATTTTTTATACTAAAAGTGCTTTTTATGTTATTCATTGTCTATTAATTCATTTAAAAGCTTAAACAAATATAAGGAAAAAAGTGCGCACGAGAAGACTCGAACTTCCACGGGATTACTCCCACCAGCCCCTCAAGCTGGCGCGTCTACCAATTCCGCCACGTGCGCTTGATTAAGTGACTTGGCTGGGGTTCGAACCCAGGACCCTCTCCTTAAAAGGGAGATGCTCTACCAGCTGAGCTACCAAGTCAGTTAGTGATTCGGCTGGGGCTCGAACCCAGGACCCTCTCCTTAAAAGGGAGATGCTCTACCAACTGAGCTACCGAATCTTTTGAGGCTGCAAATATAATATCAAATATGAATTTATCCCCTTGATTTCATATAAATTTGTAAGAGTATTTTAAATCATGAAAATAAATAAAATCATATTATTGGGGTATATGGGTAGTGGTAAGAGTGCTGTGGGTTCTCAACTAAACAAAGAAATTAACGTTACGTATTGTGACTTAGATCATTATATTGAAAAACAACTACAAGAATCAATTGATTCAATCTTTAAAACAAAAGGAGAAATTTATTTCAGAAAAATGGAACGTCACTATTTAGAAAAAGTATTAAAGACTAACTCCTCTCTAATTCTTTCCATAGGTGGAGGAACGCCTTGTTATTATGATACCATGCATTATCTTAATGCCATGCAAAATTCTAAAACTATTTATTTAAACACCAGTGTTTTAGAGCTTAGTAAAAGATTATTTGAGGCACAATCTAGCCGTCCATTATTAAAACATCTTAAATCTTTAGAAGATTTTCAGGAGTTTGTAGGAAAGCATATGTTTGAACGAAGTTTTTTTTATAACCAGGCAAATGTTTCAATTAAAACTGATAAAAAAACAATAAGTGAAGTGTCTGAATTAATTAAAGCAGAATTAGCTTAAGTATACTCCGCTTTCATTACCTTTTAAAATTACTGTCACATGGTCATTTAATGAAGTGGATAATGAAAGACCTTTAAAATCAGCTTTAATAGGGTATTTTTTATGATTTCTATTTACCATTACCACAGTTTTAATTTGTTTTACAGAAATTTGTAAAAAGTGATTTACAGCATAAATTAATGTACTCCCAGTATTTAAGACATCATCAACAATTACAATGGAATGATTTTCTATTTGAGATATTGGTAATGAACTTTGGATGGTGTTTTGCGGTTTTTTTTTGTTTAATTCTAAGGTTACATGAATTAACTTAATATTGCTAATTTTACAGAGTTCTAATCCAATTAATTTTGATAAATAGGTTCCTTTTTTTTCAATACCAACAAGCACTAAACTATTTTCATCAATGTTAGTTTCATATAATTGGTACGCAATACGCCTAATACTAGATTGAATATCTATTGCTGATTTTATTTTATTTTTTTTTAAAGCCATAATGTAGTTTATTACTTACAAATCTTATGTTTCTGATTGTTCTATAAATAAATCATCAATCTCTCTTCTGTCTTTTTTAGTTGGCCTTCCAGTTCCTTCATCTCTGGATTTACTTCCAGATAATTGTTGTAATTCTTTAATCTCAAAAACAGATGGATCTGTTTTTTCAGTAATATAAAGAGGTACCAATTTTGCTCCCATTCTAGTTTTTGGTATGTCTAAAATTTGGAATTTCCGCCATATTTGTTCTTTTCTAATTTCAATGTAATCTAAAGGTAATATCTCTCTCGAAGGCTTTACCTTTTGTCCATTTAATTTAATCATCCCTTTTTTACATACTGAATTAGCTATATTTCTAGATTTATACAAGCGAACACACCATAAATACTGATCAATCCTCATACTTAAAACTTCGTTAAGAGATTTAAACAAAAATAAAGTAAAATTGTATCTTGCAAAGCTTAAAATAAAGTAATCTTGATAAAAAAAATAATATTTATTTTACTATTTTCAATTATAATTATTTCTTGTAAAAAAGAAGAACAGGTTGAATTACCACGTGATATAGCGGAACAGGCTGCTACTGACGATCAAATCTTAAAAGATTATTTGTCTACTCATTTTTATAATTATGAAGATTTTGAGGATTTATCTTATAATGAATCCATCACTGGGGGTTATAATTTTCTCAAAATTGACACTATAGCAGGTGAAAATAGCTCTAAAATCCCTCTAATTGGTCAGGTTAAGAAGAATAGCATTCGCGTGAAAATATCAAATGGTTCTTTTGTAAACCATGATTTATATTACTTAGTAGCGAGAGAGGGGATAGGTCAAAGTCCATCCTCAGTTGATTCCACCTATTTATCATATGAAGGTTCGTTATTAAATGGAAATGTTTTTGATCAGTCTACAAGCCCAGTTTGGTTTGATTTAACCCAAGTTGTTCGTGGTTTTAGAGAAGCTATGCCTGCTTTTAAAAGTGGTACTTATCAAGTTAATAACGATAATACTGTAGATTTCGAATCATTTGGTCAAGGGGCCATGTTTCTTCCTTCAGGACTCGGTTATTTTAGTAGTCCGGCAGGTTCAATTCCTGCCTATTCTCCTTTAGTCTTCAAAATTAAGCTATACACTTTTAATGAATCTGACCATGATGGTGATGGAATTCCAACTTCTCAAGAGTTTGATGTTGACGGAGATGGTATAGCTGATGACACTGATGAGGACGGATTAAACGACTATTTGGATACAGACTAATAAAATAAAATTCTTATCATTCTTTAGTTTTAGCATTATTATATAAAAAACACAACGTTCTTAAATTATGTATTTAAGAGTAATTTTCGTTTTAGTACACTAGCAACTTTATTCATAATAGCTTTTTTATCTAAACCGTATTTACTCATTAGTTGTGCTGGAGTTCCAGATTCACCAAAAGTATCTTGAGTAGCAACAAACTCAATTGGACATGGATTTTTTAAAGCTAAAAGACCTGCGATACTTTCACCCATACCACCAAGGTAGTTATGCTCTTCTGCACTAACTAAACACCCTGTTTTTTCAACAGATTTGAGAATAATATCCTCGTCCAATGGTTTTATGGTATGAATGTTTATTACCTCAGCATTTATACCTTCTCTCTCTAATTCTTCACCAGCTTTTAATGCTTCCCAAACTAAATGTCCGGTAGCAATAATAGTAACATCAGTACCAGGATTTAATAGAATTCCTTTTCCAACTTCAAATCCAGTTTCATGTGTTGTAAAATTAGGAACTTTTGGACGACCAAAACGTAAATAAACAGGGCCATTAAAATCAGCAATAGCTATAGTAGCTGCTTTTGTTTGGTTATAGTCACAAGGATTTATAACGGTCATACCAGGCAGCATTTTCATCATTCCAATATCCTCCAGTATTTGATGAGTTGCGCCATCCTCTCCAAGGGTTACTCCAGCATGTGAGGCACATATTTTGACATTTTTCCCTGAATATGCTACAGATTGTCGAATTTGATCATAAACACGTCCAGTAGAAAAATTAGCAAAAGTTCCCGTAAACGGTATTTTTCCTCCAATGGTAAGGCCTGCCGCAATTCCAATCATATTAGCTTCTGCTATTCCAATTTGAAAAAAACGTTCTGGGTTTTCATCTATAAAGTTTTGCATTTTTAATGAGCCAATTAGGTCAGCACATAGGGCTACAACATTTGGGTTAGTCCTTCCTAATTCAGTTAATCCGTCTCCAAAACCTGATCGGGTATCATTACTTCCTTGATTGGTATATTGTTTCATAGTATTCATATGTGTTAGTAATCCCCTAGAGTTTGTTTGTTTTGTGCTAACGCGTCTTTTAATTGTTCATCATTCGGTGCTTTCCCATGCCAAGCGTGGGTATGCATCATAAAATCTACACCATTACCCATTTCTGTATGTAAAAATATAGCGATAGGCTTTTTTTGTCCTAATTTATCTTTAGCTAATTTTAAAGCCTCAATTATTTTTTCAATATTGTTTCCTTCTTTTACAGCTAAAACTTCCCATCCAAAGGCTTTGAATTTTTGAGCAATATCTCCCATTGGTAAAACTTTATTCGTGCTTCCATCAATTTGTTTTCCGTTTAAATCTATAGTTGCAATAATATTATCAACTCCTTTGCCTGCTGCATACATTAAGGCTTCCCAATTTTGGCCTTCTTGAAGTTCTCCATCTCCTAGGAGTACAAAGACAGTTTTAGAATCATTATTTAATTTTTTTGTCAAAGCTGCACCAATTGCAACTGAAAGCCCTTGACCAAGTGAACCGGAGGCAACCCTTATTCCAGGAAGACCCTCATGAGTGGTCGGATGTCCTTGTAATCGAGAATTTATTAATCTAAAGGTATTTAGCTCTTCTAAAGGAAAATATCCTTTACGTGCTAAAACACTATAAAATACTGGTGAAATATGACCATTTGAAAGAAAAAAAATATCCTCGTTTTTTCCATTCATAGAAAATGGAATTTTCATTTCCATTACACTGAAATAGAGCGATACAAAAAATTCTACGCATCCTAAAGAACCTCCTGGATGACCTGAGTTGACTTTATGAACCATGCGAAGAATGTCACGTCGAACTTGAGTGCTTATATTATGAAGTAATTTAATATCTGACATAAAATTTTATTTGATGTAAAAGTAATCCTTTAACTACACTATAAAAAAAGGATAACAGATATTTTAGCAAAGTTTTTTCAAAGTAATTAACAATCATTATGACTCATTAATTGTCTTGTAGAATACTATCTTTGTAATCAATGGATTTTAAACTTTTCGCAAACGACCCTACCTCACAAGCGCGTGCAGGATCTCTCACTACTGACCACGGAACAATTGAAACTCCAATTTTTATGCCGGTTGGTACATCAGCAACCGTAAAAGGAGTTCACCAGAGAGAATTAAAAAACGATATTAAACCGGATATAATTTTAGGAAACACCTATCACTTATTCTTACGTCCTGGAACGGGAATTTTAGAGCAAGCAGGTGGTCTTCATAAATTTATGGGATGGGAAAAGCCGATTTTAACTGATTCAGGTGGATATCAAGTATACTCTCTATCTGCTAACAGAAAGATAAAAGAAGAAGGTGTAAAATTTAAGTCACATATCGATGGTTCATATCATTTTTTTACTCCCGAACGAGCCATAGAAATCCAGCGATCCATTGGTGCAGATATTATAATGGCTTTTGATGAATGTACCCCTTACCCATGCGATTATAATTATGCTAAAAACTCTATGGAGCGAACCCATCGTTGGTTAATGCGTTGTATAGAAACTCACAAAAAATTATCCATGCCTTATAATTATGAGCAAACTTTGTTTCCAATTGTTCAGGGAAGTACCTATAAGGATTTACGTAAAAAATCAGCTGAATTTATTGCTGAACAAGATTTGCCTGCCAATGCAATTGGTGGTCTTTCCGTTGGCGAACCAGCAGAGGAAATGTATGCCATGACGGATATAGTATGTCAAGTTCTTCCTAAAGATAAACCACGATATTTAATGGGCGTAGGAACTCCAATTAATTTACTTGAGAATATTGCATTGGGTATTGATATGTTTGATTGTGTTTTACCATCAAGAAATGCAAGAAATGGTATGCTTTTTACAGCTGAAGGGACAATTAATATTAAAAATAAAAAATGGGAAAATGATTTTTCTCCTATTGATACTGCAGGCTATTGTTTTGCTGATTTAGACTACAGTAAAGCTTATTTACGTCATTTGTTTACTGTTAATGAAATGCTTGGGAAGCAAATTGCAACCCTTCATAATTTGAGTTTTTATCTCTGGTTGGTTCGTGAGGCCAGAAAACATATCTTAGCAGGAACTTTTAGTACTTGGAAAAGTAAAATGGTACGACAAATGGAACCACGGTTGTAGAATGAAACTTATTGATTTATACATTATTAAGCGCTATATAGGCACTTTTTCAGTGATGATATTACTTTTTATTCCTATAGGAATAATGGTAGATGTTGCTGAAAAGATTGATAAATTTAAAGAGAAAGAAATTCCATTTAGCATCATATTGCAATATTATGTTGATTTCACATGGTATTTTGCGAATCTTTTATTTCCAATTTTCCTTTTTTTATCCGTAATCTGGTTTACTTCAAAACTGGCAAATAATACTGAGGTAATTGCAATTTTAAGTTCAGGAATTTCATTTTTCAGATTTTTAAAACCATTTTTACTAGCTGCAACGTTTATTGCAGTATTTGCTTTTTTTGCAGGTATGTTTATTGTTCCAAAATCAAATCTTGGATTTAATGATTTTAGATATAAATACCTTATGACAAAAAAAGCAAGGAATACATCAAAGGTTTTTCAACAAATTAATGAGAATGAGTTTATTTATATAAGTAGTTATGATCCAATAAGAAAGAGGGCAAC
>Ga0307998_1002169_pt1 | contig 10161 bp, 8 predicted proteins | sample Davwhametageno37_FD_203147 | JGI IMG/M metagenome (GOLD analysis project Ga0307998, IMG submission 203147) | Marine microbial communities from Davis Island wharf, Antarctic Ocean - #37 | ecosystem: Environmental > Aquatic > Marine > Unclassified | place: Antarctic Ocean: Davis Island wharf...
GTTAGTTTTCCTAGTATATCGTCTTTTTTAATAGGAGCCTTAATTGGACCTGTATAATTAATTGTAACATTTAGATATTTTTTTTTATTCAAACTTTCTGACTTAAGTAGTGTTTTATAGATATCTCTATTAACATAAACACTAACTGTTTCCTTCTTACCTAACCAAACATCAAAATCTGTAAATTTTTTGTTTTTTTTTGCTACCTCTATTGTAGCAAACTGAGAGAGGCCATAATTTAATAATTTATTAGATTCATATGCCCTGCTAGCTTTAGTTTTAAAGCCACTGCCTACAGCAATTAATCGTCTACCATTTCTATTTATAGATGATGCTAAAGAATATTTTTCAACAGCTAAATAGCCGGTTTTAATTCCATCTACTAATTTATTTTTTTTAAGTAATGAGTTAGTATTTGGTTGGGTTATGGGAGAGCTACCCGTTCTATCCCAAGTAAATTCTAGTTCTTTAAAATAATCATAATACTCTGAATAGTTTTTTATTAAATAATTGGACATAATTAATATATCTCTGACTGTTGAAACATTATTAGGATCATTTAATCCTGAGGCATTTGTGAAATTGGTATTGGTCATACCTATTTCTAAAGCCTTTGAAGTCATTAGTGATGCAAATGCTTCCTCTGAACCAGCTATACCTTCAGCCAAAGCTACACAAGCGTCATTACCAGAAACAATTATTACTCCTTTTAAAAGATTTTCAACAGTTATTTCATCGTTGACCATTATAAACATCGAAGAGTTTGCTGGTCTTGATAACCTCCATGCTTTTTCTGAAATTATAAATTTATCTTCCAAATTTAAGTCACCACTTTTTATCAAATCAAAAGCAATCATAGCAGTCATAATTTTTGTCATTGAAGCAGGATATATCGATTTATCTGGATCTTTTTCATATAATATTTCACCAGAGAGGTAATCTTGCAATATTACAGTTCTTGCTTTTATATCAAAAGCAGCATTTGAATTAAAAGTTAATATAATTGTTATTAATATAGTTAAAAATTTTAATTTAATCATTTCTTATAATTTCAATGTTTTCAAATTCTAGTATGCTTATATCATTATATGATTTTTGTAGGGAATTAATGTTGTTAAAAGGGCCTAGATATACCCTATATTTTTTATCAGATATTTTTTTGATTTTGGGGTTTTCAATTAAACTTTCAGTCTTGATTCTGCTCGACAACATTAAAGCTGTATCATTAAAGTAAAAATCAGCAATTTTTATAGTGTAAGAAAATTTTGTATTAAAAACTTTTTTATCATCTTTTTTTCCTATATTTAAATCTTTAATACTAATGTTATCAACTGGTGCTTTAACAGCTACACTTTTTTCTTCATCATAAGTCTTGGCTTTTTGTGCGACAAAAATTGAATTTTCAAGTATCTCTAAAATTTCAACATATGGTTGATTAACGTCTAAATCTAATTCATCAGCAATTCTTTTAGATAATACAGAATTATTAAAAGAAGGATATTCTGAATTTTTTCCAACTGTTCCAATTATTGATTTATTATTAAGTATATTGGTAATTTTAACTTTTGTATTTTCTGTTAAGTTTTTTTGAAATATGAAGAGACTGCGCTCACTTATTTTTTTAGAAACTATTTTTTGTTTATGAAAAATTTCATTATAAACTAATGCAAAACCTTTATTAGAATAACCATTAACCAAAGTTTTACTCGGTGTATTTTTAACTAAAGTTCCCGTTGTACAATTAGATATAAATAAAAAAAAAATTAATAATAAGATATTTTTATAAAACATTGTCAAACTTATTTTTTAATGTACATACAGCTAAAGCAAATCTTAAAGACCTATTCCATTGAAGAATTTTTTCATAATTTTCAAAAACTATATAAGCTGGTTCTAAATTTTCTGCATTTGGTATAATATCTTTATCTGGAGTAATGATGGCACCAATTAAGTTATCATCAAGTAAGTAAGTATCTTTATCATTTATATACTGTTTTAGAAATTCAAATTTATTTTTATTATGTAGTTTTTTAGCAGACGTATTTAGTAATTTTTTGGGTACATTTTTAATTAAATTCACCTTCACAAAACATGGTTGATTTTTTTTCCAACCAATTTTATTAATGTAGTTAGCAGCAGATGCGAATGAGTCTTTTGTTGATTTCAGTTCAATAGCATTATTTTTATCATAATCAATTGCATATTTTTCTATTGTGGAGGGCATAAATTGAAAATTGCCAAAAGCACCAGCCCAAGATCCATATAAAATATTATGATTAATTATTTGAGATTCTATTAATCGAAGAATGGTAATTAGCTCTTTTGTAAAAAATTCAGATCTTCTTTCATCAAAGCTTAATGTAGCTAGAGATGATAAAATGTCCATTTTACCAACATAAGTTCCAAAATTTGTCTCTATACCCATTAAAGCAAGTAGCAAACTTTTTTCTACAGAAAATTTATTATCTATTGAGTTTATAAAATCTTTATTCATTTTGTATAATCCAATACCTTGATTAACTTTCTGTTTAGAAGATCTTTTAGAAATATAAGTTTTTGTATCTTCATAAAACTCAGGTTGAAACCGATCATATTTAATTACCTTTGGAAGAAACACAACATCTGACATAGCCATATTAAAAGTTGACTCTGTGATATTATTTTTTAAAGCGTACACCTTAAAATTCTTTAACCATTCATTAAATAATTTATCATTTGCACTTAGCGTGTCATTGACGAAGAGTAAAAATAAAATTGTTAAATATTTAATTATTTTCATATAAATCTTTTAAATAAATAATTACAGCAATCCATATTAAAATGAAGCTTAAAGACTTTTCTGATGAAAAAGGTTCATTATAATAAAAAAAACCTAGCAAAAATTGAAATGTAGGGGTTATATAAAATATCATTCCAGTGGGACCAAGGCCACACAACTCAACACCCCTCACATACATAAAAAGAGGTATAACTGTCATGGGACCTGCGAGCATAAGCAACAACATCAACGATGGGTTGGTTAGACTAAAGTCATTTAGATTATTCTGAAAAATTAAAAAAAATGAAAATAATGCAAAAGGTAATATAAAAAGACTTTCAATTAATAAGCCAATATCAGTATCAACGTTAATTTTTTTTCTTAACAAATTATAAAATCCCCAACTTAGTGCCACAATTATTCCCACCCATGGAATAGCATTAAAACTCATAAACAAGAGAAACAATATTGAAATCAAAACTAAAATAATTGAAAGCACTCTTTTTTTATTTATATTTTCATTGTAAAAAATATAACCTAAGAAAACACTCAAAATAGGCATTATGAAATAACCAAAACTTGCATCAATGATTTTTTCACTTGCTATCGCATATATCCATGTTGACCAATTAATAAATATTAACATACCTGAAAAAAACAAACATAGGAGTTTTTTTCTATCAGCGATAATTTTAAAAAAAATGTTCCATTTTGAAAAATAGAAAGTAGATATAAATAATACAACTGAAGTCCAAACACAGCGATGTATGACAACCTCAAGAGGCCCCGCAAATGATATATATTTAAAATAAATAACTCCTATCACTCCCCACCAAAAAGAACCAAGAGCTGTTAAAGTTAGACCTTTATTAAAGTTAGGATTTTTCATTATCTTTTTAAAATTTATTTTAATTATTATCAATACTTTGCATAAAATCTTTATAAATAAGTTTAAATAAATAATGAGAACCACCTAGAGTTAAAAGACTGGCAAATTCTGGCTTAATATGTCTTTTATTCTCCTTTATAACCTTGCATTTTTTATATCATCATCACAAATAAATTTATTTAGGTTAAAAAAAATATTTTTATTGCGTTCAATTGATCTAACAACAGGATTAATCTATTATCATTTCTGCTATTATAAAATATCAATTATCCCCAATTAGAAGGAACAGTGGGATCCATTGGAAACATTGGGGTACCTTCACCAGTTATTTTCCAATTTTGATAAGAAGAATTTAATATTTTGCTACTATAAATTTTTTCTAATGCATTTAATTTTGTTATTTTTTTAAACTTTTTTTTAGATAGCTGGAATCCCATTTGTTTCATTTGTTTTTTAGCAATTGATTCACATAAAAAAAGGTCTTCATCTGACAATAATAACTTCCATCTATTTAAGGTTTTGAATTTTAAATTACCCTTAAATGAATAAGCTTCATTTGGATTCCATTTTTTTCCCGCAACATCTTTAAAGTTTTTTTTGTCTAACATATCCTTATTAAAATTAATTTTAAGAAACTTACACATTTTTTTAATAGTTATTTCAGGTTTTTGTTTGATATCAGCAAACTTAACAAGATAAATTTTTTCTTTTATTTTTTTTGAGAAATTTGAATAATAATTAGCTAAATCTACAAAATTAAATAAAGATATTAAATAATCATTTTTCTTTGCTATCGTATATTTTTTGAAAGAACATACTATATCTCGAGGATCTCTAACTATTAAAATTACCTTACCATTTGGAAACATCTTAAAATAATCAGGAATGTGCCTCCAAGCATTTCCTTCTTTGTCTCCAATGTATTTATATTTTTGGTTTTTAAAAATTTGATGACAAAAAATTTTGTACAAATTTTTATAACTTTTTTTGTTTTTTTTAAAAAAACTAATAATCTCTTTCTTATCTATAACTATATTAAATCTTAATTTTAACCTTTTATAAGCATCATTTATTGCTTTATTTAAATTCTTTTTATTATCCAGCGAATCATACTTATTGTAAAAAAAACGAAAAAAATTAAGTTTTGCTGAGCTAGCTTTAAAATCATCACTAACACTAAGCATCCTGGTTAGTAAAAGTGCCCCCGATCTATAGCCACATGTCAAAAAAATTGTCTTTAATTTTTTCATAATAAGTTTATGTATATTTTTTAATATTATATATCATGAAAAAAATTAAGATAAATAAAAACTACGGTATTTTATTTTTTATAACTGGTCTTTCTGGTTCTGGTAAAACTTCAATTTCAACTAAATTGGTTAAAAATATAACCCACAAATACGGTAAGACTTTATTACTTACTGGAGAAAAAATTAGAGATATTTATAATTTCAGCGGTTTTACTAAAGAAGATAGATTAAAACTGGGTATTCAAAATATCAAACTTATCAATTTAATTTTAAAACAGAGAATTAATGTTATTTATGATGCTGTTGCATTGCTAAAGGAATTAAGAATCCAAAAAAAAAAAATTATTAATAATTATTTAGAAATATTTATCAAAACTGATGTAGCTGCAATAATTAAATTTAATAAAAAGAAAAAAATTTATAAAGAAATTAAAACTAATATTATGGGAGTGCATATTAAACCAGATTTTCCAAAAAATCCCCATATTACTATAAATAACAACTTTAGAAAAAATATTTTAAGTTTAACTACTGAGCTTGAAAAAAAGATAAGTGAAATATTAGTTAACTAAATTAGTTAATCATAAAGTTTCTTTTAATATCAATAAAATCTTTGGGCCTTGGTAAATTTTTTATTGTTCCAGTTTTAATCTTTACATGCATAAATGAAGGGCCTTTATTTTTTAAAAATTTTGTAATATTTTCTTTTAATTTAATCTTAGAATTGGTCAAATAAAAATTTTTAAACCCAAGAGACTCTGATAATTTTTTAAAATTAATCTTATTTATTGATATAGGTTGTACACCTATAGATTCATGAGCTTCATTATCAATTAATATGTATTTAAAATTAGGTGAATTGAAATTATTTAGAATTGAAAGACTACCCATATGCATTATAAATGATCCATCTCCATCCATGCAAATCACTTGAGATTTTGTGTATTTTGTCATGGAAAGTGCTGTCATTGCTGTGTGCCCCATTCCACCAACTAATAAAAAATCCTTCCCATTAGTTATTTTCTCTCTTTTTCTTAAAAAAAACAACTCTCTTGAATTAAAACCTACAGATGAAATTATTTTAGTTTTTTTGTTAATTTTTTTTAATAATTCAACAATAAAGTCCTCTCTAAGTATTTTATTTCTATTTTCTTTATGGGTAGAGATAACTTTCGTTAAAACCTTTGGTTTAAAAATTAGGGCAACTCTTGCTGAATTTCTTTTGGAATAATTAATCAAATTTTCTGCTTTTTTTAAGTCCTTATCATTATTGATAACTATATTTTTTATTTCAAATAATTTTAGCGATTCCAAGAGTACTCTTCCCTGAATATCATGTTGAGCTTCATCATTTATTGATGGTGCTCCTCTCCACCCAATTAAAATTATCATGGGTATATTGTAAACAGTTTTACTCATTAAATTTGTTAGTGGATCTGTTGCATTTCCTAGCCCTGAGTTTTGCATATAAACACAAGGTATTTTTGATGTGGCCAAATAATATCCAATACCAAGAGAAACGGCACTACCCTCATTAGCAGCAACGATATTGGGAATATTTTTATGGTTTGACAATTCATTGCAAAATTCATTCATGCAGCTATCAGGGACACCACTAAAAAAATTAATATTTTTTTTTTGGAATAAATTAAATAGTTTTTTTGTATCTACCATTAAAACTTTTATTTAGGTTTTATATTTAAAATATCCTTAACTGAAACGATGTTTTTTTCCGTTTCATAAGATCTATGAAATTGCAGTATATCTGAAGCTGTTTTTTTCATTATCATGTATGAAGCTCTTAATAGATGATTAGCATAAATCACAATACTAAAACCATTTTTTGAAAGATCTTTTTCATAGGTCTTGGAATAACTTGATGGTACACAAATCATTGGTTTATAATATTTGCTTTTTCTGAATATTTTTGAAAAGCTAAATATTTGATTTGGTGTACTTTCTCTGCTATGTATTAAAATTGCATCTGCACCTGCTTTTGAATAAGCATATGCTCTTTTAAGAGCGTCATTTAACCCTTTTCCAAGAATAAAACTTTCAATTCTTGCAACAATAAGAAAATCTTCAGATTTTCTAGAGTCTTTAATTTTCTCAATTTTTTTACAAAAGTTTTTTATAGAATCTTGTTGAGTGCTTTTTTGATCTTTAAAAAGTGAATTTTTTTTAAAACCAATCTTGTCCTCAATTACAATTGCAGATACACCCTGCCTTTCCATGGAATTTACTGTATAGGGTAAATGTTCTATTCTACCCCCATTATCCGCATCAAAAATAAAAGGTTTTGAAGTAATATCCAAAACATCACTAAGTGCATTGATTCTTGTAGATAGCTCAACTGATTGATTGTCTGGCTTACCTCTAATTAAAGATTCAGTTAAACTAGAAGACCACATAGCATCAAATACTTCGCTTTTATTTTTTTTTTTTACTGTTAAATTTTCAATAATTAATCCAACAAGAGGAGAGTGTGCCTCGATCACTCTTATTAATTTTTTACTTTGAAGAAGTCTTTTGAGACTAGAAGTTCTATTGTATTTAAGAGACACCTTGTTTAAAATATCTTTTTTTATTTTAGTAGATGAAATATTTTTTGTGTATTTTAATTCAATTAATTTTCCAGACCATTTTTTTAATTCGCTGATAACTTGATCTCTGCTTTCTTTGAGTAACCCACTTTTCCAATCATCACCATGAACAACATAATCTGGTTTAAGTTTAATAAGATTTGGTCTGTAATCTTTGACATTTTGAGGTATAACATTTTTTACCATATTCAAACTTTCAACTACAATCTTTCTTTGGTTGTAGTTTAACAATGGAATTTTTTTGTACTCACTTATGGCTTCATCAGTCATTAAACCTACTATAACGTCACCCAGCTTTGAGGCTTTTTTTAAAATATTAATATGCCCAGAGTGTAAAATATCTGCAGATAATGATACATATACTTTTTTTTTCATATTTAAATATTTAGTTTTCTCACCATTTTTTTTGCTTCAATTAAATCTTTATTAGTATCAATTTCTTTCCAGAAATCATTTTTTATATTTATGTAGCTTATATTTAGTCCATTAACAATCATTTTTCTTAAAGCCTGAGTATAATAATCTTTGTAATTATTTTTTTCTTTTAACAAATATTTTTTTAAATTTTTTGAGCCATTATTTGAAAATTTGGCAATACCAATAAAGTTTCCATGACCTTCATTAACTTTAATATGACTTCCAATATCAGTAATTTTGTTATCTTTAATCATAACTCGCATTGTTCCTTCTAAAACTTTGGAGCTATCAATTACAAGGCAGACATCTTTGTTATTCATCAATAATTTTTTAATTATTTTTTTTTCATAGATAATATCAGCAAACAAACAAATAAAAGAACTGCTTAAAAGTTTTTTTGCATATAGGAGAGTTTGTAAATTATTTGTCTTACGGTAATTTTTAAAATGAATATATGAAGCTTTTTTTTTCAATACTTTATAAACATCGCGATGCTTGTATCCAGTGATTATATTAATTGTTTCAATACTTGAATCTTTTAAATTATTATATGTTCTCTCTAACAGAGTTAAATTATCTTTTCCCAGTTTAATCAAACACTTAGGTTTATTAAAAAAACCTTTTAATCTAGACCCTCTACCCGCAGCTAATATGATTGCTTTTATCATTTATTTACCAATATAAGCCCTCATCCACAGTTCAATATTTAAAATCATCCAAATTTTCTTACCTGAAAAATCATAAGGATCGTTAGATTCTTTTTTAAATTTTAATAATTTTTCAATTCCATCTTTTTTAAAAATTTTCCTATTCAACGAAGTATCGTCTAATAAAATTTCTTTAATTTTTTCATCTTTCATCCATTCATTCATTGGTAGAGGAAAACCTAATTTTTTTTCCATTGTAGTATTTTGAGGCAAATATTTTTCTGAACACTTCCTTAAAAGATACTTATTAATATCATTATTTTCTGTATAAATAGAGCTATTAGAAAATAATGATTTAAACATATGATACGATGATTTCCATTTAATCTTATATTTAAATGGTACGTTGTTAATAAATTCAATAACCGCATTGTCTAGAAAAGGTACTCTTGCTTCTATTGAATTTGCCATTGTCATTATATCAAGTCTATCTAGCAAACATTGTAAATGGTTTTTTTGAAATAATGAAAGGACTTGATCATAAGATTTATCTTTATTATTGTTAAAATTTTCATCCCAGGGCTCTATTACTGATTTTAAATCAATTTCGTTCATGATTTCATCATTTAATAGCTCATTTGTTTCGTTAAAATTAAACCAGTTATATTTTTCAAAAAAATAATCTAATAAATTTTTATTTTTAAAGTCAAAATTTTTTTCTATAGAAAAAACTTCCTTTATTAAGGCGGATTTTGTAAATTTCTGAATAAGTTTATTTTTTTTATAATCAAAAGGAGATTTTTGGACTCGAGAATATCCACCGAAAAATTCATCTGCACCTTCACCACTTAAAACAACCTTTACCTCTCCCTTCATTTTCTGGGTTAGAGCGTACAATGGATACTCATGTGGAATTGAGATGGGCACATCCTTAACTTCAATTATTTTTTGTAAGTTTTCAAAAAAATCTTTTTTTTCAATAATTATCTCTGTGTGTTCTGAGTTAATATGCCTTGATATTAAATTAGCTTTATCTCCCTCGTTATATTTAGCTTCTTTAAAACCAACAGAATATGTTTTTAGTTTTCCGACATGATGTTTGGTTGCAATTGCAGCTATAAGTGATGAGTCTAGTCCACCTGACAAGAAAACACCAACAGGTACATCACTTTGAAGGTGACTTTGAACTGAATTATTTAATAATTGATCTAATTTTTCTAAATAAAATTTTTCACTATTTTCATATTTAGGTTTATTAATTGATAATTTCCAATATTGATTCTCCGTAACTTTCTTTGAATTAATATCTATTTCAAGATAATGCCCAGGATTTAATCTCTTAATATTTTTAAAGAAATAATTATTATTATTTGCAGGATATCTAAATGATAAATAGGAATATAAACCAGTATAATCAATTTTTTTTTCAAACCCTGGGAAATTAATTATACCTTTAACTTCTGAACTAAATATTAAACCATCATTAATATCACTATAAAATAAAGGTTTTATACCTACGCGATCTCTAAATAGATAAGTTTTACCTTTTTTTCTATCATATAAAGCAATCGAAAACATACCGGACAGTTTTTTTACA
>Ga0307998_1002172_pt1 | contig 10156 bp, 8 predicted proteins | sample Davwhametageno37_FD_203147 | JGI IMG/M metagenome (GOLD analysis project Ga0307998, IMG submission 203147) | Marine microbial communities from Davis Island wharf, Antarctic Ocean - #37 | ecosystem: Environmental > Aquatic > Marine > Unclassified | place: Antarctic Ocean: Davis Island wharf...
GCTTTAATGACAGATTCTAAATTAAGTACTCAAAGAAACAGAATTTTCGCGCTACTTAATACTGTAACAGATTCAGGTAAAGCCTTTACAGAAACCCCTGACAACGGAGACAACAATCCGGGTCGCGAGTAAGGTAGTTTTTAAAGCGGTGACAAACATTCAAAGCAGTCTACTTGATAGCCTGATTATTTTAGATAGGAGAATATAGATGGGAATTTTTAAGAAAATATTTAAGGGTGTCGGTAAGGTCTTTAAGAAAATAGGTAGGGGCGTTAAGAAAGTGTTTAAGAAGTTCGGCAAGTTCATGGGTAAGATAGGCATCGCTGGTCAAATTGCTATGATGTTTATTCTACCCGGTGTAGGAGCGGCTCTTATGAGAGGCTTTGGTTCGATGTGGACAGGTGTAGTAGGGCAGACAGCTGCACAAGCTACAGCAACATCAATAGGTACAGCAGCAGGAACGAGCTTAACAACAACGGCATCGGTAGATTTAGCAACTAAGGCAGCTGCTGCAGCGGGTAAAACAGCAGCACAACAGGTGGCAGCAGGAGAAGTAGCAAAACAAGTAGCTATAAAGGCTGCTACAAAAACAGCAACGGCAGGTATCAGGGCAGGTACACAGGCTATAACACAGCAAGCCACTGGTATGTTAGCTTCTGAATTAGCGATAGTACGTGGTGCTGGTATGGTTCTTCAAAAAGGTGCTCAGTTTGCTAGTACTATATCTTCTGGATACCAGACTGTATCTCAGGCTGTTACAGGTGCTTTCACCGAAACAGGTAAATGGATAGGTGGTAAGCTGGGTATGAAAACAGCTGAAGGCGTTGCTATGAAGGGATCATGGGCTAACTATTCTCAAGCTGTTACTGATAGTTTTACTGACTTTAAAGGTAATGTATCTGATTTCTGGTCACCTATAAAGGATGGGCCAACATTGGACGTAGGTCTTGATAACTTAACTAAAAAAGCAACTGATGTAACAGGTGGTTTGAATGTATCAGGAGAGTTTGGTACTGGTGCTGCTGCTAAAAAAGCAACTGATGTAACAGGTGGTTTGAATGTATCAGGAGAGTTTGGTACTGGTGCTGGTGCTGAAAACCTTGTCCCAGAGATAAATGTATCAGGAGAGTTTGGTACTGGTGCTGCTGTCCCTAAACAACCTGCTAGTCTTCTAGATAAAGGAAGAAGATATTTCAGCGAGAATGCAATGGGCGGTAGAACGTTTAGTGAATCTCTTGCAGAGCTACCGGGTAAAGCAAAAAACTATGTTGTAGAAACACCGGGCCGTATATTAGGGGAAATTGCAGCAACTCCGGGTAGGCTGCTGAAAGACGGGGTAAATGACATGATCTTTGGTCAAGAACCACTAGAAATTGAGGAAGAAAGGGCGGGTCTTTATGGCAACTACGTCCCTGAGTTTCGGGGAGACGGAGGTTTTTATGCTCAAGTAGCTGAGCCTGTCGCTGCACCTATCTCTGGCTTTAGCGCATTTGTAGCTGGTAACGAGGAGACATTTGGTAATTACGGTGTAAAAGAAGGTCAATTCGGAGGCGCTGCCGCGTATGCCAACTACTTTAAAAGGTTGCAGAACTTTGGAGCAATATCTTAATGGAAAACACTGAATTAGACGATGCCTTTTTTAAAGCTGGTACATCTTTTAACAAGCCTATACCCGGTCAGTCTTTAACAAGTGACCCTGAAAAGCCTATGCCCTTTGAAAAGGCTCCGTTGTACACAGACCGTACTGAGGTGCTAGAGAACTTCTTCGAGATGATAACAGAGCCGAAAGCCTATGATAACTTATTAGACGCTTTAGAAGAAGGAACCGCTGTCATGGATATTGTTCAGGTTTTACTTTATCAAGGGTTTCAAGAAGGTGACTTTAACCCCGACATGATGTTGTTGGTTGCTGAACCTCTTGCCTACATGATAGCAGCTTTAGCAGAAAGAGCAGACGTAGACTTTATTATTAGTGAAGACGATGAAGACGATGAAGACGATGAAGAAGATCTTCCTATCCTTTCTGAAAAGATGAGTACTATTAAAAACCCGCAGATGGATGATAAGTTTCCAGAAGAGTTAAAAACTAAAATAGACAATGTAGAAGCGCCTAAAGGGCGTTCTTTATTAGGAGCAAACTAAATGGCTGATAATGATTTAGCTCAAGCATATTCTATTCTCGGTGAAAGTATGGGTTCATCGTACAGAACTAGGCGTAAAGAAGAGAAAGACTACAGAGACGATGCTAGAAGAGATGCTAGGAAAGATAAACTTATTAGTTATATTGCTGCTCCTATTCTTCAAGGTGCTGGTAAAGCTTTAGTAAGCGGTGCTACTGATCTTTTAGGTAATCTAGTGCTAGGTGAGAATGCTAAAAGTTTTATAGAGACAGAACCCGGTCGGGTTGCTTATCGTAGATCTAAACTCGTCGATAAAAAAGAAAAGGATATGCAAAAACAAATTGACCAGCTTTCAACAGGGGGACAGACTGCTGAAGAAGGCGCTATAAAGCTTTATGAAGCCAGCTTTAGGCAGCAATTAGAAGATAAGTATGGTTCTGGAACGGAAACAAAGGTTTGGATTGACACCGCGTTAGCAGATAACAGAGAAGCTATTACTAAAGCTGCTAACCAAGGTGTAGAACAGCTTAGAAATTCCGTTAGTTACTTAAGAAGTAGCCCGGATGTAGATGTTCTGAAAGCACGAGAAGAACAGTCTCCATACTGGTCATCTTCTACAGTGGGTAGGGTTACTAAAACCTTAGCTAATAAAGTCACAGGTGGTAAAAAGGATCTACTAGGAAACGCAGCCCGTTATATTTTAACTGGTTCTAAGGGCGGTGATCCTGAACAAAGACAAATCTTTGAAGACATAGCTGGCCCTAACTTTGAGGAGGAGCTTTCAGAAAAGTTGAGAGCTGTTAGAGAGTATAGACCGGGACAAGTATCTAATATATTACTCGCTTATAAAAAAGATAATCCAGAAATGTTTGCCGCAATGACAGTAGCTGCTGAGAGAGAGCTTGAGAATAGAGTAGAAACAATGGACTATGATAATGCTATTAACAGTCTTAGGGGTAAAACAGAGGTAGACCCTGAGTTTAGGGTTTACGTTCTTGCCAATCAAAATAAATATAACACTTTAGACGGTCTTACACAGGGTTACGTTAAAAGCGTAGGCGGTGTTAATGACAAAAGTGCTAAGAGTTTAACAGCTATGTTTAGGAATCAAGAAGGGCCAACTGTAGAAGTTCTTGAAAGTGCTATTGCAGCTGAGCGATATAATATGAGTCCTCAAGAGATAGAAAAGTTATTTAATAGCGACAGTACGAAGGATCGAAAAAAAGTAAGCGAGATCAAAGCAGAGACCAAGAGTTTCATGGAAGAAGAACTTACTTCTTTTTATAATCAAAACTTCATAGAGGCTATGAAACAACTAACGCCTGAACAACGTAGCAAGATAAGCCCGACTGTAAGTTCTCAGATGTTTGGGGAATGGATGAAATTCACTGCAAATCAAAACTTAAAGGTAACCACTGACGCTGTGTCTGCAGACAGTATTTTTTTTGGGATGATACCAACAGACGCAAGACCTGCGGTAAAATCAACATCTTTAAAAGATCCAGCTTTAGGAGTACGGTTTATTTTTGACAAGTTTTCTACTGATGAAGGTGTAGAAAATCTGAAGAATAATTCACGTCTAACCGGAGTTGCTCAGCAGATTCAGCAGAGTTCTCAACAGTTAATAGATCCTTATGACAAGATGCTAGATATTACTGGTATAAAAGAGATGATGGTGACTAATGGTATAGGTGACTCGACTGTTTCTCAAGTAGATCGAGCTGAAACTGCTAAAAATATGCTTACTCAACTGCTGTTAAATATGGAAGAAAATGCAGAAAAACTTGGTCACGTCAGAGATGGTCAGCCAAACATATCTCCCCGTGTCATGGCAGCTTTCAACAAGCTTGAAGAGGATACAATGCGTCAGATATACCAAAAGCCAAGAAGAGTCGGATTAGCAGCATTACCATCTTCTAGGGCTTCTTTATAATGGCTGATTCTAAAACTGTTTACGATTTTTCTTCTGTTCTAAATGTAGAAACTGATGATGATTCTACAATAGAGCCTCTTGAGATCGAACAACAACTAGAGAAGGAGGAACGGGTTTATGATTTTTCTTCTGTGTTAGAGGCGAAAGAAGTAGACCTCGATGAAATATCTACAGCAAGGCAAATGGGTTATGGTTATGATCAGGAGGTACATCTTATAGGGACAGCTTATAGAGGAGCAAAAGCAGTTGGAAGAAGCCTGTTTTCAGATGACACAGTAGCTGAGTCCTTCCGAAATATAGAAGGGGAGCGACAAGAAGAAATACTAGAAGACTATCCAGAGTTTAGAAATCTTAAAGAAGAAGATGAGTCTGGTTATGTTACAGCAGGTAGAGTAGGCGCGGGTCTTACAGACGTAGTTGGCTGGGCTTTCCCTTGGGCAAGGGTTGCTAAGTATGGTACAGGCGCAGTAGTAGCGACAGGTGCAGCATTCTCAGCAGGAGAGACAGCTGCAAGAGACTATGCTTTGTACGGAGAAGTGGATACTACTAAGGTGTTAATAGCGGCTACAATAGGCGGTACTGTTTCGGGTGTTGCAGAGAAAGCACAGCGTCTTGTAGCTAAAAAAATAAAAGCAAGGAAAGAAAAAGGCCAGCCTACAGAAGTAATGGAAAAGGTTATAGAGGATTCAACAGATCCTGAAAAGATTCTACCTACTGTTATATTAGATTCTATACCTCCTTCGGCTGCTCCTCTTCCTCCCATGAGAGAAGTAATAAAAAACTGGAGGAACCAGTTAAATGAAAAGCAACGTATGGATGCGGGTGAGATAATTCTTACTGATAAAAGCTCTCAAAAAGACTTTGTAAATGCTTCTAACCGTTTTCAAAACGGACTACCTCAGTCGATGACTGTTAAGTTAACAAAGAAAGAAACAGAGGAGCTGCAAGAATCTACTGTGAAAGTTTCTAACGCTTTGGATGCTAGTCCTGCCGATGCTCTTAACGTCTCTTCTATTGCCGAGCAAACTAATATAGTAGAGAAAGCAACTATAAGATTACTAGAGCTTGATAAGGCTAGGGTCAAGGCAGTTAACGCTAAAGACACGGCAATGGTTTCTAATATAAATAAGGAGATTAAGGCACAGCAGAAGATAAAAACTGAGACTAATGATCGACTTGTTAGTAATGCAGTTAAATATAGCGAACAACGTGTTTCTTCTTCTATAGATATACTGGAGGATATGGCTGACAAAGGTACTCTGACTTCTAATATCATGCAGAGCGTGTTACAGAACGTAGCTACTCCTATTGGTTATGGTATAGGCGGAGGTGCTATTGGTCTTACTACTATTGGTGAAGATGATGGTTGGGGTTATGTAGGGAGCTATGCGTTGGCTGGTGCTTCTCTAGGTCTTGCAACTAAAAGAATACAGAATTCTACAGCCTTCACTGATATAGATAAAGCTACTGGTGATATTGTTATAAAGAACGCAGGAGCAAGCTGGTTAAAACAAGCTTCTACCCACATGAGATATTTAACAGGCATGTCTACTGCTACACGCATGGACGCTCAAGGAGGATGGCAGAAAGTAATAGCTAATACTCTTTTCAGTAAGCTGGGTTCTAATGTAGAAGGCGTAGAAGGAAGGACTCAACGTGTACAATCAGAGTACTTAGCTAAGTTGTTTAAGATTACAGGCGCTCCTGCCGAACGGTCTTGGCTTACTCGTCTTGGAAGGGTTGCAGTTGTTGATTATGACAAAGTAGACGAATTAAATATATCTATGAATACTGTTGCGGGAGAGGTAATGAGAGGGTTTGTTACGCTAGATAAACTTGTTCCGGGTTACAGGGGGCTGAAGAACGATCTAGCTCCTTTAGGCGCTGAAGATATTACAGAAATTAAACTGATGGTTCCTAAACTAGAATCACTACGGGATAGTATAGCAAATAGAATGGGAGAGGTAGGCGTAAAGTTCAACAGGATAGAAAACTATGGTATTCAACAGCTTTGGGATCAGCGTGGAGTAGATCTTAATTATCCTAAGTTTGTTAGTGATATGCAGGAAGCACTATATATTCAGAAAAAGAACCAAGCTCTTGCAAAAGGAGATGACCCTTCTGGAATAACTAAGGATTCTTTAAGAGAAGAGGCCCAAGAAACAGCAGATAAGATCTCTGGTCGTTATATAGACCCAGAGAACACAAGGTATGTAGGTTCTCAAACTCCTTCTATATTTAGTTACAATAAGGCGAAGAAGCTTTACACGTATAGGACAGCTGCTAAAGCTTTCGAGAAACAGAGGAAGCTGACGGATGTAGAGGCTAATAAGTTTATGTACGAGCAGGGATATCTCAGCTTACATGCGGGTGATGCACTCTCTGGGTATGGTACTAATGCTTTAAAAGTAGCTGAGTTTTCAGAAGCCTTCGGAGCTGGTGGCGAAATAATAAACCTTGCTCTTCAGAAAACAAGGGAAGCGTTCGACGCGGCGATACAAAAAAATCCCAAAAACAGAGAGTTTTTAAAAAAACGTATGGAAGAGTATGAAGAGCAGATGGTAGGCTCTATTGAGGCTTACTGGGGAGGATACGGTCAGCCCCGCTCCAGTACCTCTGATATAGGCATAAAAGCTTTTACAACTTTAGCAAACATTACCTACTTGACAACGGTGTCTATCGCTAACCTTGGTGACTTGGTTCAACCTTTTACTAATAGCTCTTATGCTGCTGCCGCAAGAACTGTGTCGCAGCGTGTTTTTGGGAAAAGTGATGAGCAGTTCTCAGCCATGAGTAGTTTTAAGTATGATAAGTCCTATGAAAGGGATCTGTCTTCGTTCATGAGAAAAAACGACACTGGTTCTTTTTCTCGTCGTCTTGATAACCTCAACGACTTCTTCTTCTTTACTGCGGGTCTAAGTAAAGTAACTAAAGCGTCACGTAACTTTGCCTATGATGTCGGGGTTAATAGGGCTTTTACTCTTGCTAAGAAAGCAAAATTATCTAAACCAGAGATGGCTGAACTGTCGGAGCTGAAGCTAACTAAAAATGAATTAGAGAGTATAGGTAAGTACGGAACAGTTGAAGAAGCTTTTAAGGAGGGGAATGCTTTAAATTTTCTAGATAGGGCTGGGCGTAGCGCATCAGATAGAGACGCAATCATACCTTCTGTGGGTAACCGCTTATTGTTTACTCAGACAAATGACCCTGCAATGAGAGCATTGGGTCAGTTTATGTCTTGGGCATTAGCAAAGACCTCACAATCTAACAGGCTTTTAGAAAGAGTGGAGAATGGGGATGCTAAGTTAGCTGTAAAAATACTAGCTGCCACTCCTGTTTACGCTGGTTTCCTTTCGCTTAAACAGCTTCTTAACCCTAACTACGTACCTGACGAAGAAGATAACACTACTGCTGAGAACTTACAGTTCATAGGTAAATCCTTAAAGCTTAACGGTGGCTTTAACAATGCTGTTATTGACAAGGTGGCAGGGGCAATTACCTCTATAAGTTACGGGAAAGCTCCGCCTGAGGCTCTAGTACCTTCTCTCAGCCTATTAGACAGCATGTCGAGGGGTGCTTACTATGTAGGAGTGGATGTTGTAGAGGGTGAAGTGCTAACTGCTCTAAAGAAAACAGTGAAAAGTATTCCTTTTTTCTCTCAGGTAGATAAGACAGTAGAAAAGTGGACAGGTTCTCCTCTGATTGAAACAGAAGAGAAAGAGTATGTAAGGACTCCATACGATAAAGGTGGTGAAGTGTTAGATGTTCCTAATGCTTCCCCAGAACCTGACGAACGTATAGATAAGATGACAGGTCTGCCCTATAACCAACAGGCTGGTACAGCTTTTGTTGATGAAGAGGACAGACAAGATCCTTTACAGCGTCTAGGCTTTGTTAAAGGTGGAATGATTGAAGATCCTTTGAAGAGGCTAGGGTTTGGAGAATGAATATAAACATGGGTTTTAATTTACGTTTGTTACAGAGGAAAAAGAATGAGTCTTAAATATACAATAAAAAGTGGCGATACTCTGTCACAGATAGCTCAGAGCATGGGCGTGAATATGACCGAGTTAGCAAAGGCTAATGGTATTGAGGATGCAAACAAGATACGGGCTGGGCGTAAACTAAGTATGCCTTCGCCTCCAAGAGAGGCCGAGAAGGTAAGAGCTGTGCAAGAACAAATGTTGCGGAGTCAGAACCAAGAGGTAAAAAAAGAAGCAGTTATTCAAGAGAAAAAATACGCCCTTCCCCAGCAAACTAAGAGGGATGAAAGGAGAGATGCAGCAGTAGGTTATACTGTTAAACCGGGAGATACTTTTAACTCTGTTGCCAAGGCCCGTGGAGTCTCAGTAGATAGGTTTAGAGCTTTAAATCCTGAGGTTATAGACCCCAATAAAATAAGCGTGGGTCAAAACTTACGCTACCAAGAAGAAGAGGTGGGTTTTAAAGATAAAATAACGAGCTTCTTTACAGGAGACGATGAAGCCACTGAAAAATCTAGCCTATTGGAAGGGTCTTCACCCGAACCTGAGACTGTAAGTAAACAAGGCTCATCTTTTTCTGTTATACCTGAGAATGCTAAAGCATTTGGAAAATTTCTAGCAGGTAATCTTCTTGGCTTAGGGGAAAAAGGCGGTGATATAGATGTATCTGATTTTGGAAAAGAGCAGAAAAAGGTATTAAGAGTTGCTATGGAAAACGCCTCTAAGGACGGGAGGGATTATATAAAATATAGTGATTATCCTGAAATGAAAGGCGGTGAAAACGTAAATGATTTTTATAGGCAAAAAAGGAAAGATAACGGATTGCTTGATTTAGCAAGAGCCTCTTTTACCGATCCTGTTTTTGAAATGTTTACTACTGTAGGTGTGTTTAGCTTTAATAAAAAAGGTAAGAGATACACGATACTTCCTGATAAGTATGATTTTGATAAATCTAAAAGTGGGGGAGACAATAGGCCTGAAGCTAAGGATAGTTATTCTTCATTAACTTATCTAGGTCAAGATATAAGCGAAGATCAGTCTTACTCTTTTAATATACAAGGTGTTATTTAAAATGTATAAGTATTTCTACGTAGACGAACTAACCTGTCAACACTGTAACGCTGAAGGAATGGATAAAGAGTTCATGCAGAAGATAGAGAAGCTGCGTGAAGAAGCCGACTTCCCTTTCATTGTAACTAGTGCTTACCGTTGTACTGATCACCCTTTAGAAGCTGTTAAAAGTACTGTAGGAGCGCATACAACGGGACGGGCTATAGATATTGCAGTAAGAGGTAACAAGGCTCACAGGCTTCTTAAGCTTGCTATGGAAGCAGGGTTCACAGGTATAGGTGTACAGCAGAAAGGCAACAGCCGCTTCTTACACCTAGATGATATGACTGAAGGTAACCGTCCTTGGGTATGGAGCTATTAATATGAAACACTTTATTGTTATAACAGTATTGTTACTTGTCTCAGCTTGGTTAGATAGAAAGGAAAGGGAGTTACTAAATGGCAGCTAAAAAGAAATCTAAACCATATAGGGTCTAAACATGGCAGCAACTAAACCAAGAAAAGGTAAAGCAAAAGTAAAGATCACAGCAAGCGGTAAAAAGGTTAGCTATGGTCAAGCTGGTAAAGCTAAAGGTGGTGGGTCTAGGGTTAAGCCGGGTACTTCTAAAGGCGATAGCTACTGTGCCAGAAGTTTAGGGATAAAGAAAGGACTGCCTAAAAAGAAACAGAACGATCCGAACACTCCTAACAACTTATCCCGTAAGCGGTGGAAGTGTTCAGGTGCTAAGAGTAAAAAGTAAAGTGGTAGTTACTTAACTACTCTTATATCTAGTCTCTCTGCTTTTACAATTTTAGCAGCTGCGTCAATAACAAAGCTAGAGTGGTTCTCTAAGAGCTGAGTGATAACTTCTATATTCTCCTCACTGAGTTCCACTTGCGCTAGTGCTGTAATAATCTCTGAGTTCACACGTAGTGCTAGTGATAGAGGCGTTTCTGGTAACATAAAGATATCTTCTGTTATCATAGCGCCTGTAGCTCCTTCTGCAAATAGTTATGAAGCCCTTCTAGTTTAACAGTAGCCTCCCGCAATGCTTTCTCAACATACACCC
>Ga0307998_1002173_pt1 | contig 10156 bp, 10 predicted proteins | sample Davwhametageno37_FD_203147 | JGI IMG/M metagenome (GOLD analysis project Ga0307998, IMG submission 203147) | Marine microbial communities from Davis Island wharf, Antarctic Ocean - #37 | ecosystem: Environmental > Aquatic > Marine > Unclassified | place: Antarctic Ocean: Davis Island wharf...
AAAAAGGCTATTTAGATCATCTTTTATACTAAAAGTTTGATCTGTCAAAATTGTAATCTCAACATCCCAATCCCATTTAATAAAATTTTTTTCTCTTATAGCTCCAAGTAGGGTTCCTCCAGTTATGTAGTGTTTAATTTTTTTAGAATTTAATATTTTGCTTAGCTCTTTAAGCCCAAGATTTTGCATTTTTAACTCATCATCTGATCTTATTCTAATTTTATTTAAATCTTTCATAATTCAACTTGATGTTATTTTTCTAATCATTGGCTGGATATTTTTTTTAAATTAAAAAAATGTTGTTTTGTTTCAATTCTATTATTAAGTTCCTCAGGATATAGGGTTTCGTCAATAATTAAGCTATATCCCTCTTTATAAAGGACATCACTAAATATTTTTTTAAACTGATCTCGAGTTCTATATATTGCCGAATAGTGTGTTTCCATCTCATCTGACCACACATTATCCAATACTAATTCTTTTTTTATAGCTATTGGTTCTCTTATAATTATTTGGCTTTTGTTACTGGAAATTTTAAGAATTTTATTTAAGACTTCATAAGCTTCCTTATCACTAATATACATAAAAAAACCTACCATTATAATAATTGTAAAAGGCGAATGAGATTTTACTTCTCTACTAAGTAAATTTATACCATCAAGACAGATAAAATAAGTATTGTCATTATCTTTGTATATTTTGTCTGAAATATTAATAAACTCTTCTACGTTATCTATACCAACATATTTTTTAACCAGGCCAGACATTTCTTTTGCCCATCTACCTATTCCACAACCAATATCTAAAACTACATCATCTTTAGATATATTTATAAGGCTTATAATTTTATTTTTTTCAAATGCATCTCGAGTTTTTGCTAGCGCAGGATTTTTATCTTGGTAGATAACAGATTTTAATGGATTACTTTCTTCATGCTTTTTTGCTCTATCTTCAAAAAATTTTTTAATATTTTTTTTATTTACTTTTCTATCTCTATTATCTTGCATATTATTTCTCCCTAGATAAAAAAGTTATTAATTTCTTTGGTATTTTATTAAAAAATAAAATAATTTTATTTAATACTGTATACTTTCTAAGGTGACTAGTGGTAGAATAAACTTCTTTATCAGATGTTCTTATAGGAGTTTTCCAGTCACCATAACAAAATTTAAGATATTCTTCTGGAGGATTTAGTGTTCTATATTTTACGTCTTTAAAATTTATATTGAATACTCCTTCAAATAAATATGAAGGTACTCTCATAGTTTTTTTTTTTCGATAGCGCCATTTTCCTTGAAGATACCATGCTGTTAATTCGAAAACTACTTCTTCCTTTCTTATGTCCCACTTAAGGGAATCCTCAGAGTCATTAAATTTGTATATTGTAAAACCACTATCTATTAATGATTTGCTTATTTTGTATCTTAAGGGATATGCATTTTCCATTACTAAATACATCTGCACGTCCCAATCCCAATGAATAAAGTCATTATCTCTTACAGCTCCAAGTAAAGTACCACTAGATAAATAGTTTATAACACTCAAATCATCTAAAGTATTTTTAAGAATAATTAGACCATTGTTTTGAGCAATTAATTCAGCTTTGCTTCTTATTCTCACTTTATTATCAAAAGTCAAATTCTAACCTTATAGTTATAAAAAATATCCTGGCTATCAAAAACAGCAATTCTTAATGTTATCATTCAACATATTAATTTTCTATTGCTAAAAGTGATTACTCTCAATATCATTTTTTATTACATGTATACTATTAAAATAAGATTATTATTACTAAAATCTAGTTATATAAATACTGATTATCTAAATATTAATTTATGTTATAATAATTTATGGAAAAAAAATCTAATTCAACGATCACTTTTGGATCTTATATTAGAGAATTAAGAATCAACAGTAATATTGGGCAGAGAGAGTTAGCTAAAAAAATTGGTATTGCCCCATCATATTTAAATGATATTGAAAAGAATAAACGTTCTGCCCCAAAAAGCACAGTAATAAAAAAATTATCTTTAATTTTAAATACAGATTTGGATTTCTTAAATGATTTAGCTGGAAGTTCAAAAAAAACTTTACCACCAGATATTATTGAATATATGGAACAGAATTCAAAGATTATTTCATTAGTTAGGTCAATTAAAAATAACAACTTAAAAGATGATGAATTAGAAAAAATTGAGTCATCAATGAATAAAGTTAAAACTAAATGTTTAATAGTTGCTGCGGGGTTAGGTAGTCGTTTAAAAAATCATACAGAAAATAATCCAAAATGCATGTTAGATTTTGGTGGAAAAACATTGCTTCAAAGACAGCTAGATTCTTATAAAAAAAATGGAATTGAGGATATTTCGCTTATACGTGGATATAAAAAAAAAAAAATTAACTATAAGGGAATAAGATATTTTGAAAATAATGATTATAAAGAAAACAATGTTTTAAACTCTATATTTTATGGTGAGGAAATCATAAATGGAAATATAATAATTTCATACTCTGATATTTTATTTGAACCATTTATAGTTAAGAGAGCAATAGAAACAGACCATGATATTTCAGTCGTTGTTGATATTGATTGGAGAGATTATTATGTTGGTAGAAAAGATCACCCATTATCAGAAGCAGAAAATGTTATCTTTAACTCTAACAATGAGGTGGTTAAAATTGGAAAGATTGGTTCTAATAAAGAGGAAGTTCATGGTGAATTTATCGGCATGATCAAATTAAATAACAGAGGGTGTGAAATTTTTAAAAAAAATTTTCATAGAGTAAAAAAATTATATTGGAATAAGCCTTTTCAAAGAGCTGAAGTTTTTCAAAAAGCATATTTAAGCGATATGATACAAGAACTAGTGGATATTGGTGTTAAAGTTCATTGTGTTATTATTGAACGTGGATGGAAAGAAATTGATACAGTTGAAGATTATAAAAAAGCTTTAATTGATTTTAAAAAATAATTTAATAACAATTCCTATATAATTGCCATTTTGTCCGCTAATTTGTTAATTAATAATTAACTTGTATGCGAACAAATTTAATTATATATGATAGCAAATATGATAAAAAAAATAATATTTGTAATTTTAATAACATTAGTAACATTTGCCGTTCAAGCGGATGAAAAAACTTATAAAATGGTTTTTGTACCTGCTAGTGAAAAAGGAGATGAGAGTGATTATACAAGTTTAATTTCAATTATAGAAAAACTAACTAGCTTTAAAATAGAAACTATCAAAGTAACTGATTATAATGCTGCTGTTGAAGCGATGAGAGCTAATAGAGCTCACATAGCTTGGTATGGGGGGAAAACATACGTCAAAGCTGCAGAGATAGCTAATGCAGAAGCATTTGCCGCAGGTGTTAGACCAGGAGAAAAGGATGCAGGTTATTTTACATATTTTGTAGTAAAAAAAGATAGCAACTTAGATAAGTTTGAAGATATTAAAGGTAAGGTTTTGTCTTTAAATACGATTGGTTCAACTAGTGGAGATTTAATTCCTCAAGTAGAATTAAATAAGATCAATTTATCTATTAAAAATAAAAATCATTTTAAGAATGTATTTTATGCTGGAAGTCATGATGCCTGTTTATTATCAGTTTTAAATAATCATTCAGATGTATGTGGAATGAGTTCAAGAAATTTTGAAGCAAGATTAGAAGATGGAACAATTAAATTTGAAGATGTTAGAATTATTCATAAATCTGATCGAGTACCACCCCCACCTTTAGCATATTCTAAATCAATTCCATTAGAGGATAGAAAAAAGATTAAAGAAGCCGTTTTGGTGGCTCATAATCATGGCGAAATAGCAGGATATGGAGGAAGGATGTCCCATTATATGGAAGTTAAAGACTCAGATTATGATGTTTTAAGAGAGGTAATTAAGCTTTTAAATAAAGATAAATCATAAGATGCTAGAAATAAATAATCTTAAAAAAAATTTTAATAATCAAACTCAGGCTTTAAAAGGTGTGAGTTTGAAAATTAAAAAAGGAGAATTTATTTCTATCTTAGGACCAAGTGGATCAGGTAAAACCACATTACTTAGAAGTTTAAATGGATTAGAAACAATTGATAGTGGTGAAGTTATATTTGATAACGTCAAGATCACAAAAGCAAATTTACCAGAAGTACGCAATAAGACTGGAATGATATTCCAAGAATTTAATCTAATTAACAATATTTCTTCAATAAACAATGTTTTAACAGGTTTATTAAATTCAAGTAATAAATTTTTATCTATGTTTTATTTATTTACTAAAGAACAGAAATTACAAGCCTTACAAGCCCTAGATACTGTTGGACTTCTTAATAAAAGTTATAATAGAGCTGATGAATTATCTGGTGGCCAAAGACAACGTGTAGGTATAGCAAGAGCAATAATCAAAAAACCTTTATTACTTTTAGCAGATGAACCAGTTGCCAGTTTAGATCCAAAAGCAGCCATATCAATAATGAAACTACTAAAAAAAATTAATAAAAACTTTAATATAACTGTTTTGTGCAATCTTCATCAAACGAATTTAGCACTAGAGTTTTCAGATAGAGTTATTGGCTTATCTGATGGATCAATTGTTTTTGATAAAAAACCTAAACATTTAGATAAAAATATTGATAAATTATATAGTTAAAATGAGTGATAATAAAATCTTTAATTTAACGACAAAAAAGTCCAAAAATAATCTGGAAAATTTTTTAAGACCACAATGGACATGGAAAACTTTTATTTTTATAATTTTAGTAATTATATTATTAACTGTAGTTTCAATTGATTTAGAAATTAATTTTATAAGTATATTTTCAAATTCCCTTAACTATTTTGGTGATATTTTTGAAAGGATGTTACCTCCTGATTTTTCTGATTTTAATTCATTGGTGTTTTCAATGATTGAAACAATTGAGATTGCAATACTTGGAACATTTATTGCAATTGTTTTATCTATTCCCTTAGCATTATTATCTGCAAGAAATATTGCACCAAATATTTTTATTTTCTTTATTGCACGAACAGTCACAGTTTTTTTTAGAGCAATTCCTGAATTTATAATTGCAATGATATTGGTTATTGCAATAGGTTTTGGTGCAATGCCAGGAGTACTTGCGCTTGGAATACATACAATGGGTTTTCTAGCAAAATTTTATGCTGAAGATATTGAACATATTAACAAAGGGCCAATTGAAGCTTTAGAATCCTCTGGTGCATCAAAAGGACAAATTATTTCATTTGCAATTATTCCTCAAATTATTCCATCATTCGTTGCAAACAACTTATACATACTTGATAGAAATATTAGGATGGCAACTATGCTTGGTATAGTGGGAGCTGGGGGGATTGGTTATGAGCTGCAATCAGCTTTTAGAATGTTTGAATACCCCAAAGTATCAGCAATTATTATTATTATATTTATAACTATATTGATTATAGATAATATTTCGACATTAATTCGTTCAAAAATTAAATAATAAATTCAATTTTTAAGTTTTATAATATTAACATATTCAGATTGTTATTATTAATAAGTTTTTACAAAAATAGAATATTTGATAAAGTAAATCATTTGATTTCAATTATGAATAAACAGCTAAATATACCAAATTATATCATTGTTCTTGGAACAACTTATTCTGGTTCTGGGGCAATATATGATTACTTAACTGGGCGCGGAGATCTTTATGATCCATTGAAAGGAACAGAGTATCAATTACCACAAATGCCCAATGGTTTAATGGCATTAGAAGCTACTGCTAAAAAAGCTTTTCATCCTGCTACTGCAGATTTTGTATTAGCTCAGTTTATAGATATAACGAATAAACTTGCTCGATCCCGAGCACCTTGGCGTTATGGCAAGGACTATGCCAGTATGATTCCAACTTTTCAAAAAGCAATTGGAGAATTTATCGAAGAAGTAAGCGCAGCTAAACTTCCCATGAATTGGCATTGGCGTAGGCTTATGCGGGTGGAGTCACCAATTACGCATATTATTGATAAATTAAAAAATCGTATAGGTTTTAATGAGGGACCCCCTCAAACTCGTTTGCTTGTATCTGAGGAGGATCTATTGTCTGCTGCCCAAACACTGCATAATAAGATATTTAAGTCAGATTCTGAAAGTCGCCCAGTCCTTCTTAATCAGGCAGGATCTGGCTGGAACCCAATTGAGTCAACTAAATATTTTTCAAACCGAAAGGTCATTGTTGTGACACGTGATCCACGTGATCAGTTTTTAGAAATTAAACAATATAAAAAAGCTAGTTCTGTTGAAGAATTTATTGATTGGTATAAAGAAATGCAGAGACGTCTTGAAAAGATTAATAATTCAGATCTTTTGTTTATTCAGTTTGAAGATTTTGTTAATAACAATGTTAAAATAGTAGATACATTATGTAATCATCTCTCTCTTTCATCTGGCGTCAATTCAAGCTATCAACCAGATCTTTCAAAGAAAAATATAGGCAAATATCAAAAATTTTTGAGTCAAAAAGAGATTGATATTATTGAAAGTCATTTGTCAAAATATATTAATAGTAAATAATGAAGTTGTCATGTTTTGATGTGCCAATAAACAATATCATTCATAATGATTTAGAGCTTTATGTTAAATCAGGTTATGGAGGTAGACATATAAAAGATTGGCCATTTTATCATTTTATTAAAATGTGGGTAAGAGGAGAATGTGAACAGGCAAAAGATTTATGGGTTGATTGGTTAGTTCATGAATTTTCTAAATATCATCTTAATGTAAAAACTAAAGGTGGCATGTTCCAAGGCTCTGTTCATCAAAACACACTAAATTATATACATAATAATAAACATGAATATTGGCTAGATCCTTCTGGAATAAGTAAAATGAATATAAAAAAGGGAGCAAAATTGTTGGTAGATAAACGTATTGAGATGATCAGATCAGTTATGAATAAAGGGTATCAGGTCAGCTTAGCTGATCCTATATTTGCTGTTAGGAAAGGTGACTTGTATGTGTTAAAAGGAGGACATCATAGGGCGAGCATTATGCATATCCTTGGACATGATAAGTTACCAGGAGTTATAGTTTACACAAAACATATATGGGAGTTAAGAAAATGGTTGGTCAAGATAAAAAAATTATTAAGTTAGAAAAATTTGAAGAATATAAAAAATGGATTAGTGATCAGGATTGGTATCAAACAATCCATTTAAAGAATGGATTAGCCACTTCAGGAAAGCTAAATACTGACACAAGAATTGACTGGTTTAATCAGTTTGATTTTTCAGATAAAACAGTTCTAGATATTGGTTGTAATTCGGGTCAGTATAGTTTTCATGCCAAAAAAGCTGGTGCGCGCAGTGTTACAGGTATAGATGTTGATGAGAAGCGTATTTATCAGGCAGGAATGCTTGCAATTAATGAAGGCATTGATGTTGATTTTCATCTTGCTGGGATAGAGCAAGTTGCTGACTTTGGAAAATTTGATATTGTCATTTGTATAGCTGTTGTTACTGAGGTCGAGAATGTTCTAGGAGCTTTACGGGCAATAAGAAATGCAACTAACAAAACTGTTATACTAGAAATGGATTTAGCTCGCCCTTTAGTTTATGCATCATCAAATAAGCATTGGTGGAAAACAGATCCAAAACTCAGTAGACTTGGTCGTGTAGCTGAGATGCATCGTCATAAACATGCAGGGTGGGTTGTTCATCCTTCACTTGAAATGGTTTCAGAGATTTTTGGGGATGATTTTGAGTTATCTTTTTTGGGACAAGGTTTACGATATTACAAAATAGTTTTACACCGTAAATGATTACACAATCTTTATTTCAATTCTTTTTAAATAATAACAAAAATTAAAAAATTTTTTTGAAATAGAAAAAATATGTAGGCTTGATGTCAGTGACGATGTGTTTAAGATTAGTTTAAAGTGTAATATAAAAAATGAAAATATTATATATATCGAATTCTATCATACCATCAAGAACAGCAAATAGTATACATGTGATGAAAATGTGCCAAGCATTTGCTGATAATGGTCATGAAGTAATTTTATTAGCCCCAGATAAAAAAAAGAAATATGAAAAAAAAGTAAATGATATTTATGAGCATTATGGTGTAAAAAAAAATTTTGCAGTAAAAAAACTTTGGCATCCAGATTTTAAAGGTGGAGCCTTTTTTTATACATTGGTTATTTTTTTATACTTAATTTTCAATAAAAAATTTAATTTAGTATATGGAAGGTTTATATATGGCTGTTATGTTGCTTCATTATTAAAAAATAAAGTCATTTATGAATCGCACGCACCTATTTATGAAGAAACAAACTATGGGTTAAAGTTTTTTAAACAACTTATAAAAAGCAAATTTTTTAAAAAGCTTGTGGTTATATCTCAAGCATTAAAAAATATATATTTAGAAGATAAATTTTTAAATAATGAAAAAATTCAAGTAGCTCATGATGGTGCAGATGATGTTTTAGATTTTAATAGTACAATTAATCTTTTAGGAGATCCAAATAATCTTAAGGTTGGATATGTTGGGCATTTGCACAAAGGTAAAGGCATTGAGGTTATTGCTTCAATAGCCAACATGGTAAATAACAATGTTGAATTTCACATAATTGGAGGTATTGAAAAAGATATAAACATTTGGAAAAATAATATTAATAGTAAAAATGTATTTTTTTATGGCTATGTTCCACACAAAGAAGTTGGTAATTACATAAACGCTTTAGATGTATGTTTGTTGCCAAATCAAAAAATAATACTAGCGTACGGTGCTAAAAGTGTAGGAATGAATCTTTCAAACTTCACATCACCTTTAAAAGTTTTTGAATATATGTCTCACAAGAAAGCTATTATTGCATCTGATTTACCAGTTTTAAAAGAAGTACTTAATGAAAAAAACTCAATTCTGGTAAAGTGTGATAGTAAAAATGAGTGGATAGATGCAATTGAAAATTTAAAAAATCCAAGAAATAGAGAAAAAATATCCAAACAAGCATTAAGTGATTTTGGTGCCTATACATGGAAAAAAAGAGCTAAGGATATTATTTGAATGATTTAATTTGAATTATTTAATTCCTAAATTAAAAAAGAAAGAAATATGCCGGTATAGTTTTTTGAAAAAATTTTATGAAAATATTACATATAATAAATAGTTTAAAAAAAGGGGGTGCAGAAGGAAATTTGCATCGTTTATGCAAAATACAAAAAAAAAAATATAAAGATAAAATTGATATAACAATTATAACGTTAATAGATAATGGTTACTATGAGTATGAACTTAAAAAAAAAGGTATAAAAATTTTTTCATTAGCAATTAATAAAGAAAATAAAATATTAGATTTGATTAAGAAGGTAATAAAGCTTCGAAAGTTTATAAAAAAAAATAACCCAGATATAATTCAAAGTTGGATGTATCATTCAAATTTTATTTCAATATTTATTTCAAAAGAATTTCATAATAAGATATTTTGGAATATTCGTCATTCTGAATTAAATTTCAAAATATCTAAAAAAAAGACAATATTTTTGTCAATCATTTGTGGTCTTTTTTCAAAATTTGTTCCTAAAAAAATTATTTATTGTTCAGAAAAAAGTATAAAATTTCATGAGAACCAACACTTTTACTCAAAAAATAAGACAAGTCTTATTGATAATGGGTATAGTGATAAAACTTATTATTCATCAAATAATTTACGTTCAAATTTTAGAAAAAAAAATAAAATTAAAGAGTCAGATATTTTAGTAGGATATGCAGGAAGATATGCAAAACAAAAAAATATTGATTCTTTATTGCATGCTTTTTCTAAAATAGTTAAAAATCATGAAAATTTACATTTATGTATGGTCGGAAAAGAAATTAATTTACAAAATAAAGAATTAATTAATACTGCATCACAATTTAAAATAAAACATAGGATTTTTTTTTTAAATGAACAGAAAAATTTACTAGAATTTTATAATGGAATAGACTTATTAATATTAATGTCTCACTCTGAGTCCTTCCCAAATGTAATCGCAGAGTCAATGCTTTGTTCAACACCAGTTTTATCAAGTAACGCAGGTTGTGCAAAAAAAATTATTGATAAATATGGATTTGTTTTAAATAAAAATGATTATTTATCAATCACTAAAGGATTAAAGGAATCTATAAATATTTTTGAAAA
>Ga0307998_1002183_pt1 | contig 10133 bp, 8 predicted proteins | sample Davwhametageno37_FD_203147 | JGI IMG/M metagenome (GOLD analysis project Ga0307998, IMG submission 203147) | Marine microbial communities from Davis Island wharf, Antarctic Ocean - #37 | ecosystem: Environmental > Aquatic > Marine > Unclassified | place: Antarctic Ocean: Davis Island wharf...
CAGGTGTTGCCATTGCTTTAGCTTCAGATTACAATCCAGGTTCATCCCCTTCAGGAAATATGAATTTTGTTGTTTCTTTAGCTTGTGTAAAATTAAAAATGACACCAGAAGAAGCGATTAATGCCGCAACTATAAATGGTGCTTTTGCCATGGAGTTGGAGAAAAATTTTGGCAGTATTTCTAAAGGCAAAAAGGCAAACTTAATTATTACTAAACCAATTAATTCTGCTGCTTACATCCCTTATTCATTTGGAAAAGATACTATTCATAAAGTAATTATAAATGGAAAAGAATTCTAGTTGCAAACTCAATTTATTTCAAGCAAAAGAAATTTTAAAAATCTGTTCTGTTAGGGACTACGAAAAAAAAATTGGCGAAACGATGTTTGCCGGAGGTGATTTTCCTACTGATTCTTTAGAGTCTTGCCCTGCCCAATTTGTAGTTCTTGGAATACCTGAAGATGTTGGACCAAGAGCTAATTGCGGAAGAGGAGGATCAGAATCTGCGTGGAAAGCTTTTCTAACAAAGTTCATCAACATACAAAATACAAATCAATTGAAAGGATCAGACATCCTACTTCTTGGTGCTTTCGATTTTACGACTCTGGATGGATATGAGCATGGCAACTTAAAACGCTTGCGAGAAGTCGTAAGTGTTATTGATGAATCTGTTTCTGCCTTAATAGAGCGCATTGTAAAAGCTGGTAAAACACCCATCGTAATTGGTGGCGGACACAATAACTGCTACGGTCTATTAAAAGGGACCTCAAAAGCGTTAGGTCAGTCTGTAAACTGCATTAATCTTGACCCACATGCAGATTATAGAGCTTTAGAAGGACGGCATTCTGGAAATGGTTTTTCTTATGCCAAAAAGAAAGGTTTTTTAGATAAATATTCGATTGTTGGTTTACATGAAAACTATAACTCTCAAGAAATGATAGACCGAATGGAGCAAGATTTGATAGATTTTTCTACCTATGAAGCGATATTTCTACGAGAAGAGATTGATTACTTAGATGCTGTAGACATTAGTTTAACTTTTGTAGGCGCTGGACCATTTGGCGTTGAGTTGGATTGCGATGCAATTGAAAACTTTCCATCATCAGCGCAAACACCAAGTGGAATCTCTTCTTTGCAAGCTCGGCAATATATTCACAATGCTGGCCGTTTAACAAATGCCAAATATTTGCATTTGCCCGAGGCAGCTCCTTCGTTAGTTGAGGGGTCTGAACAACAGACAGGAAAAATGTTAAGTTACTTGGTAAGTGATTTTATTAAAGCAAAAAATGTTACGTAGAAGTGTAGAAAATTGAATTTGACTACTTCGACTCCGCGCAGTATGACAAATCCTTCTGTTAGAAATAACAAGTCCTTCTGCTCAGTATGACAAATCCTTGTGGTAGGAATAACGAGTCCTTCTGCCTAGTAAAGCAAATCCTTGTGTTAGGAATAACAAGTCCTTCCGCTTGGTATAACAAATCTTTGTCGTCGGAGTGGCTGCTCTTTCTATGAGAATATAACAAATTACTCCAAGAGAATTAGCGAAATTTAAGGAGCACATAATTAAAATAGAATACTAAAGAATTGAAAAAAAATCAACTAATAGAGTGTATACCAAACTTCTCTGAAGGTGCTAACAGAGAAATATTAGCCGAAATTACTTTTGCAATACAATCAGTCGAAGGAGTTAAATTGCTACATCAAGATTCAGGGGTAGCTGCAAACAGAACTGTTTTTACTTACATAGGGGAAGTTGATGCGGTTTTTGAAGCTACTTACAAAGCGATTCAAGTTGCAACAGAAAAAATTGACATGCGCTCTCAAGACGGAGAACATCCGAGAATTGGTGCTTGTGACGTATGTCCTTTTGTGCCTATTTCCGGAATTAGCATGGAAGAATTAGTGCCTAAAGTAAATGGTTTTGCAAAAATAATTTCTGAAAAACTAAATCTACCCATTTACCTTTACGAGGAATGTGCTTCAAGCAATGCTAGAAGAAATTTGGCCAATCACAGGATTGGCAACTATGAGCAATTAGAAAAGAGAAGGGAATCAAAAAAATGGCTCCCTGATTTTGGGACATTTAATCCAAAAACCGGCGGAACAGTAATGGGAGTTCGTAACTTTTTAGTGGCGTACAACATTAATTTAAACACCACAGATGCTAAAAAAGCACAAGAAATAGCATACAGTTTAAGAGAATTAGGTCGTCCGATTGGAAAAGAAAATGGCAAAACTATTTACAATTCAGGCAAATTGAAAAAGGTAAAAGCAATCGGTTGGTACATTAAAGATTTTGATATTGCCCAAGTTTCTATCAATTTAGTAGACTACAATACAACTAGCTTGTATGAAGTTTTTGAGACAACGAAGAAGCTAGCAGCGCAGTACAACGTAGAGGTAACTGGCTCAGAACTGATTGGATTATTACCAAAAGCTGCACTGCTTAAAGCAGGTCTGACTTATTCTAAAAATAAAACACTCACTGAAGAACAATATATTCAAACAGCTATTGATCAATTAGGGTTGGCGGACTTGTCACCTTTTGAACCAGATAAACGTATACTAGAATATGTTATGAATGCATAATTTTCACTCATGAGTAAATCACCTTCTTCTTTTCTCGTTAAGCTGATTTACTTCTTCCCTATTCAGCTAGTATTGGTTCACATTAAAAAAAATCAACAACTGCTGTTTTTTTGGCTGATGCTTTTCATGGCCATTTCTGGAAAGCTGGGTTTAAAATACGGTATCCCCTATTTATTTCTTGCTCCTGAATATTTAGGAGAACTCAGTTTCGCCAGTTACTTTATAGTTGGTTTTGCTATTGGGACATTTGTAGTTGCCTTTAACTTGTCGAGTTATATAATGGATGGATCTAGGTTTCCATTTTTAGCAACACTCTCAAAACCCTTTTTTAAATATTCTCTCAATAACTCCCTTATTCCATCTATTTTCGTTGGGTGCTATTTATATTTAGCGCATCAATTCCTATCTTATAATGAGACGTTCAGTCAAACTGAAATAATCTTTCGTTTATTGGGATTTTTAGGAGGTTACCTGCTTTTTACCATCAGCTCTACCTTTTATTTTTTAGCAACTAACAAAGACTTTGAAAAACTATTTGGGAAGGACATTGCAAAGGTGTTGGCTTTAGGGGCAAGTGATAATGGACCTACAAACTCTATCCTACAGAAAAAGAACAAATCATGGTTCGAGAATAACGAAGGTAAGACATGGAGAGTGGCTAGTTATTTAAATGCGAAATTGCGCTTAAAGGCGACGAGACCCTCTGCTCATTATGATAAAAAAATGCTATCTCAAGTGTTTCGCCAAAATCACGTCAACGCTTCCTTATTTCAACTAACCCTTGTAGGCTCTTTTTTAATCTTAGGTGCTTTTCGCGAATTTTACATCCTAATTATCCCTGCCGGAGCAAGTGTTATTTTACTGTTTACCATATTACTAATGCTTAGTTCAGCGATTCGATCTTGGACAAAAGGATGGACTTTAGTGATTATATTGGCGACTCTATTTGGATTAAACCAATTAACAAAAAATGACACAGAGTACTTTGACAGTAAAGCTTATGGAATGAGTTACAAGGAAGAAGTTGACTATTCTAAAAGTTTTCAATTTCCCGCTAAAGAAGATGTTCAAGCTGATTTAAAATTAGCTATTAAACGACTTGAAAATTGGAAGTTACAAACCGGAAAAAAAAAGCCAAAAGCCTTATTTATTGCTACTAGTGGCGGTGGATCGAGAGCTGCTATGTGGTCATTTTTAGCCATGCATCATTTAAATAAAGAGACCAACGGAGGATTAATGCAACATATGAACATGGGAACAGGTTCATCAGGAGGAATGATCGGCTTGGCGTATTTCAGAGAGTTGTACAGTCAAAACATACCGACTACGGAAAAGGCGATGGATATGGGAAAAGATATTTTAAACCCTATAATTTTCACCCTAGCAGTAAACGATGTCTTGATTCGAAGTCACAAATTTGAACAGAATGGGGAGAACCACTGGAAAGACCGTGGATATATTTTCGAAAAACAATTACACCAAAATACCGACTCTATTTTAAACAAAACATTAGGAGCTTATCAATCGGATGAATTAGCAGCAAAAGTTCCATCATTGATCGTTACACCTTCTGTTATAAACGATAGTAGGAGATTATTAATCTCAAATTTCCCACTTCGATTTTTATGTACCACCAACAACGAAAATATTGATTACCAAAGCTTTTTTGCCTTAAACGATCCCGACCAAATAAATTACGTTACGGTATTGAGAATGAACGCCTCATTCCCCTATGTTTTACCTTCTGTAAGTCTACCCACTGAACCTAAAGTTGAAGTTTTTGATGCGGGATTAAAAGACAATTATGGCATGAACACAACAATAAACTACATCAACCAACTGAAAGATTGGTTTGAGAAAAACACTTCAGGAATTGTTATTTTACAAATTAAAGACGGCTTAGATAAACGCGACAAACCTAAAGATAAGTCGCAAAGCATTGTTAGCGAACTCCTAAGTCCTTTTGGCAGTTTATATGGAAATTGGTTTGACGTTCAAAAGTATAGCAATGAAGAGTTGTTGTACTTTTTACGGGAAAGTTATTCAGGAAAAGTAGAATTATTAGAGTATAATCTAAACAAGAGCGAGGACGAATACATCTCACTTAGCTGGCACTTAAATTCAAAGGAAAAGCAACAGATTGAAAAATCAGTATCTTTAGAGGAAAATATAGAAACAGAAAAACGACTAAAACAACTTTTAAACTAAGCCACATGAAATCATTAAAAATAGCATTTGCCTCCCTCCTGTTTTTAAGTCTAAATGCCTGTGAAGATAAAACTAAAATAGAATTTCATGAAGAACAAGAAGATTTAAAAAAAGAGATTGAGCAGATGAATATTAAACAAGAAGCCACAGAAGCTCAATTGCTAAATGTTAGTGCAGAATTATCTAACATTAAAAATGAAATAAAAGCAGATAGTTTAACTAACAAATAATTTTACTCGCAATAGTAAAAAATTGGTTTCCTTTAAAATATTTACCTTCAGCAACCTGCCTTTTGCATTAAATTATGAGAGAACAGTACCAATCATTAAATAATTAGAAACAATACTGTCACATAAACTCGTTGTTTATTCCTGTAAAAAAGGTATCATTCGTACATTTCGCAATGCGAGACAAATCATAATATATTGATCCATAATTTATTACAATTTAAAAAAGCAACCAACTCTGCTTATTTACCGTTGATTAAAGGGATTAATTTAAAAGCAATGAAGAAAATAAAACCGATTGCAGAAAATTAAAGGCGCAACTATTTTACACTTGCAAGTGTAGTTATTGAAACACAAAAGATAACCCTAAAGGCTGCATGCGAGACATGGTGAGTCAGATGTGATTAAATAGATGCTGTTAGTCTTTTTGGTTTCGAAATTTAATTGCTTCAAGACAACTTAAATCTCTTTCATCGGTTTATCTTTGTATAAAATTATCAACCATGGATTTGAATACCATTGAAGAGGCAATTGAGGCCATCAAAAACGGAGAAATAATTATCGTTGTTGACGATGAAGATCGAGAGAACGAAGGGGACTTTTTAATTGCAGCAGAAAAAGTTAATCCACAAGTAATTAACTTTATGGCTACCCATGGCCGTGGTTTAATTTGTGCGCCATTAGTTGAAGAGCGATGCGATGAGCTAGGCTTAAATTTAATGGTAGACCAAAATACTGCAGCTTACGAGACACCATTTACTGTTTCTATTGATTTAATAGGTTATGGAACTTCTACAGGTATTTCTGCAAGCGATCGTTCAAAAACGGTTTTAGCTTTGGTCAAACCTGAAACAAGACCAGAAGAGTTGGGCAAACCGGGTCACATTTTCCCACTACGGGCAAAAAAAGGTGGAGTTTTAAGAAGAGCAGGACATACAGAAGCAGCCATCGATTTTGCTAGACTAGCAGGAATGCAGCCTGCAGGAGTTATTGTGGAAATCATGAACGAAGATGGCACTATGGCTCGTCTACCGGATTTAATAAAAATTGCTAAAATTCATGATTTAAAATTAGTTACTATAAAAGATCTAATTGCCTACAGAATTAAGCATGAAACCTTAGTAACAAGAGAAATTGAGATAAAATTACCTACTGAGCACGGTGATTTTAACTTGGTACATTATACTCAAACTACAACCGGCGAAGAGCAGCTGGCTTTAACGAAAGGTGAATGGGAAAAAGACGAACCAGTGTTGGTTAGAGTGCACTCCTCCTGTATGACCGGAGACATTTTCGGTTCTTGCCGATGTGATTGTGGAACGCAATTACAAGAAGCAATGAAAGCAATTGAAGCGGCCGGAAAGGGTGTAATTGTATACATGAATCAAGAAGGCAGGGGAATTGGATTATTGAATAAATTAAAAGCTTACAAACTACAAGAGGAAGGTTACGATACGGTAGATGCCAACTTGAAATTAGGTTTCAACATGGACAATCGTGATTACGGAATTGGTGCTCAAATATTAAGAGATTTAGGTGTTTCTAAAATGAAGTTAATGACTAACAACCCTAAAAAAAGAACCGGTTTAATAGGTTATGGACTAGAAATTGTTGAAAATGTTGCTTTGGAAGTTGAATCTAACGAGCACAATGCAACCTATTTAAAGACAAAGAAAAATAGAATGGGACATTCCTTAAAACTTAAGGATTAAATTTGCGGAAAATAATTTAGGCATTAATAATTTGCGGTTACCTTGAAAAAGCACAGTTTTGTTAGCCGTTTGTTATTTAGATTCAACTTAGTCACTGTACTTTTTACTTTGCTTGGTTATGCCTCTCCAATTGTAAATCCTACGACATTTTGGCCATTGGCTTTTTTAGGGTTAGCCATGCCCTACTTGCTTTTGTTGAATTTTATTTTTACGCTATACTGGCTTTTTCGAGCGAAGCCACTGTTTATGGTTTCCTTGATAGTTTTGTCCCTAGGCTACCAAACTATTCCTAAGTATTTCCAAGTTCATTTTGGACAGGAAATTAAAACTAGTAATTCGTTAAAAGTTATGTCTTTTAATGTTAGAGTATTTGACTTGTACATGTGGACAAAAGAAAAAACTACTCGAAACCAAATCTTAGATTTTTTAAAGGACGAAAATCCCGATATACTTTGTTTGCAAGAATTTTATCACAAAGACCAACAATTAAAACAATACGAATTCAAAACGTTAGATACCTTAGTTAAAATAATGAGCGCTAAGAATTATCACGTTCATTATACTACTACTCTACGGAAATCTGACAACTGGGGCCTAATCACCTTCTCTAAATTTCCGATTAAAAACAAAGGAATTGTTGCCTTCAAAAAACCTGGAGATAATGCTTCTATTTTTTCAGATATTCAAGTTGACAGCAAAGTAATTCGAGTTTACAACAATCATTTAGCATCTATTAAATTAGAAAAGCGGGATTACAAAACCATGCAAACGATTAATGAACAGGACTATTCCAACATTTTTAACAAAACAATTGGCTTGTTAGAAAAGGTAAAAGGGGGATTTATTAAACGTTCGGCACAAGCTGACTTAATAGAAGAGAGTATAATAAGCTCCCCTCACCCAGTTGTAGTTTGTGGTGATTTTAATGACAGTCCAACCTCTTATGCCTATAGAACTATTAAAGGCGACTTAACAGATACATTTATTGAAAGTGGTTCTGGATTGGGAAGAACTTATATAGGAGAGTTTCCCTCATTTAGGATTGATTATATTTTTTCGGACACTAGTTTTACAAGTTACAATTACCAGACTCACCCAGAAGAACTCTCAGATCATCATCCAGTGAGTGTGAATTTAGCTTGGTAAAAAACCATTGTTAATTCAACTTGTTTAAAAAATATGGGTGTAATAGAGAAACACAATTTAGACGAAAGAGCCATTGACCGCATAGTTGAGATGGCTTGGGAAGACCGTACACCTTTTGAAGCTATAAAATTCCAATTTGGGGTTTCAGAAAAGGAAGTTATCCAACTGATGAAGAATCAGATGAAACTAAAAAGCTGGAAAATGTGGAGAAAAAGAGTTCAAGGTCGAAAGACAAAACATGCTTTCTTGCGCACTGATGAAGTCGGTAGATTCAAGTGTACCATGCAACGTCAAATAACTAGTAATAAAATTTCAAAACGATAATTATTAACCGATTCGGCGTTAATACTATTCATTCCTAAGGTGTAAATAGGTGTAAAATCCTTTTCTGGTTTGATATCTATCTGTTAAAGAATTTACATCACCCTAGTTACATTTCCCTACAACAAATTAACCAAGTACATATTCTATATATTTCTGAATACATTGTTAAATTGATACTCATTTAGCGACGAATAACTAGTTCATCACGATTATTGACCGTTAATAAATTATCCCTTTCATGTTACTTGTAAGGGTCTAATTTCGAGCTTGGAAATGATAAAACTAACCAACATTCATAAATATTACCACATGGGTAATAATAAGCTTCATGTGCTGAAAGGTATTAATATGGAAATTAAAGAAGGAGAAATGGTTTCTATTATGGGCTCCTCAGGTTCAGGAAAATCAACTTTATTGAATATTCTTGGAATGCTCGACAATTACGATGAAGGAGAGTACGTTTTAGACAATACAGTTATCAAAGACCTTTCAGAAACGAAAGCTGCACAATATCGAAGTAAATTTTTAGGCTTCGTTTTTCAATCGTTTAATTTAATCTCATTTAAAAATGCAATGGAAAACGTTGCATTACCGCTCTACTATAAAAAAGTAAAACGAGTGGAACGCAATAAACTTGCTCTAGAATACTTAGAAAAAGTTGGGTTAAAAGAGTGGGCAACCCATATGCCCAGTGAATTGTCAGGCGGTCAAAAACAAAGAGTTGCTATTGCTAGAGCTCTTATATCGAACCCCAGAGTGCTATTAGCCGATGAGCCAACAGGTGCACTAGATTCCCAAACTTCGCATGAAGTAATGGCACTGCTTCGACAAATCAATAACGATGGAATTACCGTTATAATAGTAACTCACGAGAACGACATTGCGGAAAAAACAGATCGTTTAATCCGTTTGAAAGATGGGCTAATAGTTAATTCTATATCAGAAAAAGACAGAGTGGCCGAGACAACCGAATATAGCGAAAGTAACTAGTTATGTTTGATAGAGATAAATGGCAAGAAATTCTATTCACCATCTCTCAGAATAAACTGAGAACTTTTTTAACTGGCTTTAGTGTTGCTTGGGGAATATTTATGCTTATAGTTCTCTTGGGTTCCGGAACAGGACTTAAAAACGGGGCTCAAGAAGAGTTTGCAGATACTGCAACCAATAGTATTTGGGTATTCAGTGGTCAAACAAGCATGCCGTACAAAGGAATGAAGCCCGGAAAACGAATTCAATTTGATGATAACGATTTTGATTGGGTCGACAACAGATTAAATGGGGCACAAGAAACAAGCGGCAGGTATTATTTAGGAAGTTCTGAGGTTGTTTTTAATGGCGAATCAGGAAGTTTTCAAATAAGAACTGTACATCCTGAACATCAATATATTGAAAAGACATTAACCGTTAAAGGTCGTTTTCTAAACCAATCAGATATTGAGAAGAAAAGAAAGGTCGCTTCCATTGGTTCTTTGGTTCAGAAGACTCTTTTCAAAGATATAGACCCTATTAACAAGTACATTCAAATAAATGGCGTTCCGTTTAAAGTAGTGGGCGTTTTTGAAGATGAAGGAGGCGAGAATGAACAAGAAATGCTATACCTGCCTATAACGACAGCTCAAATGGTTTTTAGTGGGCTTAATCAAATTGATATGTTCATGTTTAACATTGATCCCGAATCCAGTATCGAAGAAAGTTTGGTCATAGAGCAACAGGTACGAGAAAAAATGGCAGACCTCCATCACTTTGATATTAATGATGAAAGAGCCATACGTTTCTGGAATAATATAGAGAGTTTTCAAGAAATACAAGATATGTTTACCGGCATCAATATCTTTATTTGGATTATTGGTATCATGACGATTATTGCAGGGATTGTTGGCATTAGTAACATTATGATGATTGTAGTAAAAGAACGAACAAAAGAG
>Ga0307998_1002184_pt1 | contig 10131 bp, 10 predicted proteins | sample Davwhametageno37_FD_203147 | JGI IMG/M metagenome (GOLD analysis project Ga0307998, IMG submission 203147) | Marine microbial communities from Davis Island wharf, Antarctic Ocean - #37 | ecosystem: Environmental > Aquatic > Marine > Unclassified | place: Antarctic Ocean: Davis Island wharf...
GCAGAATCAGGTGAAAAATCTACTTAATAAATTTTAAGCATTAAAAAAGCCCCATAATTTGGGGCTTTTTTATTTCACTGATAAAAACTTAATGAAAAGATAGATGAATAGCTTTAGAATAAAATAAATGGATAACGAATCTAAAAAAATACAAAAAAATAATCACGTAAAAACCAAAATTATCGATGTATTTATTGACCATTTATGGCTAGAAGATGGCTTATCTAAAAATACATTAAATAGCTATCGATTTGATTTAGAATTATTTTCAGAATGGCTAACTAAAACTTTAAAAAAAAATGTATTAGATGTGTCTCAGGCTGACATTCAGCTTTACCTCTCATTTAAATTCCCTACATCTAAAGCACGAAGTATTTCACGGTTACTTGCTACCCTTAGACGATTATATAGATATTTATTAAGAGAAAATAAGGTAAAGGTAGACCCAACGTTGGAGATACTGAGCCCCAAAATTCCAAAATCACTACCAAAAAGCTTAAGCGAGGAAGAGGTCGAGTCTCTTTTAGATGCCCCAAGTATTAAAACTGTTTCTGGATTAAGAGATAAGGCAATGCTTGAATTATTGTATGCTTGTGGCCTTCGCGTTTCTGAATTAGTTAACATACTTCTAACTGAGCTAAGTATGACGGAGGGGGTTATTCGAGTTACAGGTAAGGGAAATAAAACTAGATTAGTTCCTATGGGGGAAGAAGCGGTTGATTGGATAAAGAAGTATATTAATGAGAGTAGAAATGGTATTTTAAAAAAAAAGACATCTAAATATCTCTTTATTACAATTCGCGGCAGCGCAATGACAAGGCAGGCATTTTGGTATTTGATAAAAAGATATTCAATTATTGCTCAAATAAATAAACCAATGTCACCTCATATATTAAGACATGCCTTTGCAACACATTTGATTAATCATGGAGCAGACTTAAGAGTTGTTCAAATGCTTTTGGGACATAGCGATATTTCAACAACACAAATTTACACCCATGTAGCAAGAGAAAGATTAAAAAATCTTCATAGATCCCATCACCCAAGAGGGTAGTTTTTATCGTTCTAAGATAACACCAACAAAATCTGTATCAGGAAGAATCTTTTGTTTTGATATTTTTAATATAATTTTTTCAAAGTGAAATTTTTCATTTAAGCTACTAATGATATCCTCACCAAAATCCTCAAGAAGTCGATGCTCATGATTTAATGCAATTGATTTTATTTCAGATTCAATTAAAGCGTAGTCAATTGTTTTAGAAAGATCGTTTGAATTAAAAATTTGATTTCCTTTTAGCTGAATATCGATATCAATTATAAGTTGTTGAGAAATAGCTCTTTCCCAATCAGGAACACCAATTTTGGTATTTAATTTAAGACCATGCAGAAAAATATTATTTGTCATGAAGAATTTATTTTTTTCAAATATAATACCTACTATGATAAATCAAATTTTTTTTATTTCTAGTGCTTATTTAATCGGGTCCTTATCTTTCGGGATAATAATTAGTAAATTTTTTAATCTTTCAGACCCAAGGACTATAGGATCAAAAAATCCTGGGGCCACAAATGTTTTAAGATCAGGCAATAAGTTTGCTGCAATTTTGACATTAATAGGAGATATTCTTAAAGCTACTTTTGTGGTGAAGATTGTTATACTTATTGGGTTAGGTGACTTAGAATTAATGCAAATTTGTTTGGCAGTTTTGATAGGACATACTTATCCAATTTATCATAAATTTAAAGGTGGAAAGGGAGTTGCAACAGCCTTAGGTATTTTGTTAGCAATTAATTGGATATTAGCATTATGTGCAATTTTTATATGGCTAATCATTTTTTCTATATGGCGCTATTCTTCTTTGGCAGCTATTATTGCCTCGTTAGCTGTCCCAATTATTAGTTATTTCTTAAATGAAACATTTTATATGTTATTTACAAATATCTTAATTACCACTTTAATAATTTTCAACCATCATACAAATATTAAAAACTTAATCAAAGGTATCGAGCCAAGTTTTAAAAAGTAGATTCAATTTCTGATAATTTCCATCTTGGCTGTACAGAAAATTTATAATTATTTTTGGATGATAGATGGGCTCTAAGGGCACCTGCTAGAGCAATCATAGCTCCATTATCTGTACAAAATTCTAGTTTTGGAAAATAAGCTCTAAAATTTTCACTTTTAGAATGAAATATTAATTTCTCTCTTAATTTTTTATTTGCACCAACCCCACCAGAAACTACAATATTTTTATAACCAGTTTGTTTTAAAGCTTTAATAGATTTTTTTACTAGCACATCCGTAATAGATTCTTGAAAAGCAAAAGCAATATTTGCCTTAACTGTATTTGTTAATTTTGGTTGTTTTTTAACTAAAGTTAAAACTGCAGTCTTAAGCCCACTAAAACTAAAATCTAATCCATGAGTATGAAATAATGGCCTAGGAAGATCAAACTTAGCAATACCTTTATCAGCTAAATCTGATAGTGCAGCCCCACCAGGGTAACCTAAGCCAAGTAACTTTGCTGTTTTATCAAAAGCTTCGCCAGCTGCATCATCTAAAGTGTCGCCTAATATTTCGTATTGACCTATATCTTTTACGTCTATTAATTGAGTATGCCCACCCGATACTAAAAGCGCTAAAAAAGGAAAGGATGGCTTATCATCTTCAAGCATTGGAGCCAATAAATGACCTTCAAGATGATGCACTGGTATGGATGGAATATTTAGCGAATACGCTAATGCTTCAGCTAAAGTACTCCCAACTAAAAGAGCACCAGATAAACCAGGGCCTGCAGTGTATGCAATCGAATCAATCGAATCAATCGAGATGGAGCTATCTTTAAGTAATCGATCGATAAGAGGAACTATGTATTTTATGTGGTCACGAGAAGCAAGTTCGGGAACTACTCCACCATACAAAGAATGAAGTTTAATTTGTGAATGTAGAGTATGCCCTAAAAGCCCTTTTTCTGAGTCATAGATAGCAATCCCTGTTTCATCACATGAACTTTCAATACCAAGAACAAGCATTTAAATAGTATTTTTTCTTATAATAGTTGAAAAAAATGAATATTAGCATTAAAATGACGTACTTTCTTAAATTAGCAAAAGTATTTACTAATTCAAAGATTTAACCTTAAAGAGATTATTGATGTCAACAGTAAAAGTAAAAGAAAACGAACCATTTGATGTAGCACTTCGAAGATTTAAAAGACTTGTTGAAAAAACAGGATTATTAAACGACTTACGCGCTAGAGAATTTTACGAAAAGCCAACATGGGAACGTAAAAGAAAAGCTGCAGCAGCCGTTAAAAGACAATATAGACTTCTAAGAAATCAAATGTTACCCCCAAAACTTTTTTAAGTTTTAAGTGCCCTTAAAGACCCAAATTACTGATGACATGAAATCCGCAATGCGCAGTAAAGACTCTTTGCGTCTAGGCACCATTAGGCTTCTTCTAGCCGCAATTAAACAAAAAGAAGTTGACGAGCGAATTGATATTGTTGATGCTGATATTATTTCGATAATTGATAAGATGCTAAAGCAGCGACGTGATTCTATTGATGCATTTAATAAAGCAAATCGTAAAGACTTAGTTGAGCATGAAGAGTTTGAGCTCAAGGTACTTCAAGATTATATGCCACAGCAACTAACAGAAAAAGAAGTTGAAAAAATTATTAGTGATGCAATTTTAAGTACTGGGGCTAATTCAATGAAGGATATGGGAGCAATAATGAACATCCTTAAACTTCAGCTTGCCGGTAAAACTAATATGGCTGATGTATCAAAAAAAATTAAGACAAAACTTACTTAAAATTTTTTAGAGTTAATTTATAATTGGGCACGCATATCTGTAAATATTAAGATAATATTTAATAATGATCCCAGAATCTTTTATCCAAGAACTTTTAAACAGAATAGACGTTGTTGATGTCATTGACAAAAAAGTTACGCTTAAGAAAGCAGGTGCAAATTATTTAGCTTGTTGCCCATTTCACCAGGAAAAAACCCCATCTTTTACTGTAAGCCCATCAAAACAGTTTTATCATTGTTTTGGTTGTGGTGAGCACGGTTCTGCAATAAGTTTTTTAATTGAATATGAAGGATTAACTTTTGTTGATGCTATTACTGAGCTTGCAAACTCTATTGGCTTAAAGGTCCCTAATGATGCGCCTCAGAAGATAGAAAAAAGTAATGAGCATGCAAATTTAGAAGATGTAATTAAAATTGCAAGTATTTTTTATCAAAAGCAATTAAGGGAGTCATCAAAAGCAATAAAGTATTTAAAATCGCGGGGATTAACTGGAGAAATAGCTAAAGAATTTTCGATTGGTTATGCTCCTGAAGGGTGGCAAAACTTAAAAGTACCTTTTAAGAAATATGAGGATGAAATTCTTATAAAGGCAGGGCTTGTAGTAAAAAATGACAAAGGAAAATACTACGATCGATTTAGAAATCGAATTATATTTCCTATTTACAGTGACAAGGGAAAAATAATTGGCTTTGGAGGGAGGGTAATCAATCTAGAGGATACTCCTAAATATTATAACTCTCCTGAGACGCCCTTATTTCAAAAAAGTTATGAGCTTTATGGATTATTAGCCTCAAGGAAATCAATAAGAGAAAAAGGCTATGTATTGGTTGTTGAAGGTTATATGGATGTAGTTGGACTATCACAAAGTAATATTAAAAATGTTGTGGCAACACTTGGAACAGCGACTACAGCTTTCCACATTAAGAAGCTAATGAGGTATACACAAGAGATTATTTTTTGTTTTGATGCCGACGATGCTGGTCGGAATGCGGCATGGAGGGCTATGAATAATGCTTTAGCATCAGTTACTGACACCATCCAATTAAAATTTTTATTTTTACCTGATGGCCATGATCCAGATTCATTTGTTAGGCAGAATTCTTCTAAAGATTTTGAATTACTAGCTGAGCATGCAACTCCATTAACTGAATACATAATAAAATACTTAACTAAGGTAAATGATCTTGTCACTTCAGAAAATAAAGTTAAGTTTCTAAATGAAATTAAGCCAATACTAAAAGAAATCAGTGCAGTAAAATTATTATTGTTATTTAAAAAAAGAATCTCAGAATTAATTAATCTTGACATTGAAGAGATGGATCAAATATTAGAAATACAAAAAACGTATATAAAAAAAGCTAGTACTAAATTATCGAATCGACTCCCAATGAGTCCTACTAGAAGATTTTGTCTTTTGCTTATTCTAAGACCAGATTTAATTAAACAAGATGATTTAAAATTTTTTACTTCGGAGAGTATCGATGACAAGCTCATACTAGCAATAATAGAAGTGACAAATAATCAGGGAGAATACAATTCAGCAGCGATTATGTATTTTTTATCAAGTAGATTCGATGGTGATCTAGTCAAACAAATTCAAGAACAACTCACAAAATTTGATGATGAAATGGAAATGCAGGAAGAAATAAAAGCTTTAAGATTGAACATTAAAAAACGTCATTCTTCTTTAACAAATAAAAAAAAGCTTAGTGAGGCAACAAAAAAGAGTTTAAATTCACTTTCAAAAGAAGAAAGAGAATTTATAAAAAATATAGGAAAATCATAAGCAATTGATTTTAATGAATTTTTATAAGAAAAAATATAAAATTTAATTGATTTAAAATCGATACTCTGATAAAATCCAAAGTCCAAAAAATGATATATATCATTATATTTAAGCCCCATATGAATAATCAGAGGTAACCATGGCAAGACCTAAAAAAAATCCAGAAGATAAAAAAACTAAACGAGTTACTAGAGTTAAAAAGCTTAAGGATCTGTATCTTAAAGATGCAGCCAATAATCCCGAAGAAGCCGAAAAGAGAAGAATGCAGTTAAAAGCTCTAATTATTCTAGGAAAAGAAAGGGGATACTTAACTCAACGTGAAATTAATGACCACCTTCCGGATGAAATTACTGAAAGCGATCAAGTAGAAGGAATTATCGGGATCATTAATGACATGGGAATTATGGTCTATGAACAGGCACCTGATGTAGAAGAATTATTAATGTCTGATGCACCAGCCCCAGTAACTGACGAGGAAGCTGCAGAGGAAGCAGAACAGGCTTTAGCTACTGTTGATTCTGAATTTGGTCGAACAACAGACCCAGTACGAATGTATATGCGTGAAATGGGTACAGTTGATTTATTGACGCGGGAAGGCGAAATTGTAATTGCAAAACGTATTGAAGAGGGTTTAAGAAGTATGCTTCAGGCAATTTCAGCATGCCCAGGAATAATTGATGATTTAATGACAATAGGTGAAAAAGTAAAAAAAGCTGAAATTGGTGTTGATGAATTTGTTGATGGCTTGATAGATATGGAAGCACAAAAAGAATCAGCAAAGTTATTGGCTGCATTAGAGGCTGAAGCTTCGGATTCTCAAGAAGAAGAGGCTGATGATGAAAATGATACAGGTAAAGCAAGTGGGATGTCGCCTGAAGATTTAGCGGAATTAACAGCTGAGGTATTAAGGCGATTTGGTGTTATTAAAAAAGCCCATAAGAAATTGGGTGATTTGCGCGCTAAGCAGAAGTGGATGGATGATCCTGAATATCAAAAACATCAAGACAATATCCTTAAAGAGCTAGTAAATTTTAGATTTGCTTCAAAATTTGTAGAAATGTTATGCGATAAAATTAGAACATTTATCAAACAAATTAGATCCCATGAAAGACAGATAATGGAATTCTGCATTGAAAGCTCAAAAATGCCTAGATTACATTTTGTTAAAAATTTTCCAGGAAATGAGACAGATTTAAAATGGCTTAAAGAGCAGATGAAGGTGGATAAACCATATGTGGTTGAATTAGAAAAAAGAAAGCATGACATTATAGATCAACAAAAGAAATTAGTGGCATTAGAGGCCGAGTCTGGAATTCCTATTAAGAATTTTAAAGAGATTAATAAGCAGATGACCTCTGGAGAATTTAGGGCGAAAAAAGCAAAGCGCGAAATGATAGAGGCAAACTTAAGGCTTGTGATATCGATTGCTAAAAAATATACTAATCGTGGTTTACAGTTTTTAGACTTAATTCAAGAAGGCAATATTGGCCTTATGAAAGCAGTAGATAAGTTTGAATATCGCAGAGGTTATAAATTTTCAACTTATGCAACTTGGTGGATACGTCAAGCAATCACTCGTTCAATTGCTGACCAAGCTAGAACAATTCGTATCCCAGTTCATATGATTGAAACTATAAATAAAATGAATCGAATTTCTAGACAAATTTTGCAAGCTACAGGTCAAGAGCCTGAACCATCTGAATTAGCAGAAAAGATGGAAATGCCTGAGGAAAAAATTAGAAAGATATTAAAAATATCTAAAGAGCCAATATCTATGGAAACACCAATTGGTGATGATGAAGATTCACACCTTGGTGATTTTATCGAAGATGTTGGAACTTTGACTCCAGATGACGCAGCAGTTTATGCAAGCTTAAGGAATGTAACATCAGAAATCTTAGAAGGGCTGACACCACGAGAAGCAAAAGTCTTAAGAATGAGATTTGGTATAGAAATGAATACTGACCATACACTTGAAGAGGTTGGAAAGCAGTTCGATGTAACTCGTGAGAGAATAAGGCAGATTGAAGCAAAAGCACTTCGAAAATTAAGACATCCTACAAGATCGGAAAGATTGAAAAGCTTCTTAGAGACTAAAGAGTAAAACGCAAGGGCCCATAGCTCAGTTGGTTAGAGCAGGGGACTCATAATCCCTTGGTCCCAGGTTCGAGTCCTGGTGGGCCCACCAATAAATAAAAGGCTTTTAGACATTGCTTTTCTAAAAGTTTTTTAATTTTTGCCCTCAGTACCTACTTAAAATCTTTTAGTCTGTAAATTGATCCTGCTTTCCAGCCGTAATTAATTTCTAAATTTAATGGAATCATTCCAACTTTGTTATAAAGATTTGTTTTTTCAATAACACCTGGAAGCGCTTTATTACCTGGCGAAACATATTGGCTACTTAAATGTGTAGTCAAGATAATAGTAGGGCGATATTTTTTTATAATCTGTATCAATTTATCTTCGTCATTAGAAAGAATATCAGAAAGAGTTCCTAAATCCGCCAAGTTTTTTGTTGGAGGAAGTAATCCGGTTAGTGGATATAATCCAGCCATAAAACCACTTACAGATAAAGTTGAATCTTCCCGAGAGAGTTCATAAATTTTAGCTGATATGATTAAATACTGACTTCTCTCAATTGTCTGCTTAATCCGAAATGCGTTAACAGATTTGGCCCATATAATTGCCTCGGGTAATGACCATATGTGAGAGCTCTTTAGGATAGTTTGATTTATAGTTGGAAAAATCATAATCAGACTCATTAAGCTAATGACTATTACCACTAATTTTTTAATTCTTTTAGACTCACGATCACTTAGAATTTTCCATCCCATCGCGGTGAGCCCTGCCAAGCCTGGGAGACAATTGGCAAAATGATACAAAAATGGGAGCTTTAACATTGGCTCTAAAAGCGGGACCGTTACAACAGCAAGCCAAAAAGAAAGGCGCCTCAAATTGATTACTTTTCGATCAGTACAATATAATTTAATAAGATAAATAAGTGAAAGAGATGCAGTGACTAAAATAAACCAATTATTTCTTATTGCTAATAAACCAAAATAATTAAAATTATTTTTTTGTAAATGATCCCAATTCGAAACCCAACCAGCTCGTTCAGTATACGAATTAATAAGATTAGATAAGTCCCATCCTCGGAACATCAACACAAAAGCCAGCACACTAAACCCTATTAATGCAGAACCAATTAAATACTTAATAAGTGCTCGCCACCCATAACCAATGAGTATTGAAATACCTGCTAGTATAAAAAATATAAGGAATGGCTCTCTTAATAGAACCCCAAAAGAAACAAGCCCTCCAATTAAATAAAATGAAAAATTATCATTTCTAGTAGTATTTTGCCAAGCAAGTAAAGCTATAAATAATGGTAGGTATGCAATCCAAATACTATTTTTAAATCCATACGCTATAACTCCAATATGATTCATTAGGATAAGTAAAGTAGTCATTAAAATTAATGTGAAAAGCGTACTGCCACTTTCTTTTAAAATTACTTTAAATAAAATAACAGAAGTAATCACTGCAAAAATCCCATCAATGAGCCTTAACATAATGAATTGATTAACCTCGAGATTAAAAACCCAAGAAGTCAAAAATGGATAAAGTTGCAACATGGAAAGTGAATTTCCATCTAGGCCTACATTATTGGATCGAGAGGTATAATAAAGTTGAGAGATAAATGTATAAAAACCATCATCACTATTAGGCAGACCAGAAAAAAATTGTAACCTTAGAAATCCAGTAGTTAATATAGCAACAGTAAGAGCAAAAAAAAACTGAAGTGTTTTATTCTTAAATATAGTATTTAACATTTGAATCAATTACCTTAAAGATTTGTTAATATTATAAAACTTTATAAGATAAGGAATAGATATATTAATTTTAAGTCCAGATGAGTTATTTAAAGTCTTTTAATCTATAAATTGTTCCGGACAAATAACCTTTGTCAATTTCTAAATTTACCGGTAAATAACCTACTTTATTGTAAAGGTTCGTTTTTTCGACCATCGCTATAAAGTCTCCTTCACCATCCATTAATGATGCTGGTGCAAGAAAAATTAAAGTAGGACGATGCTTTTCTATAATTTTTATCATCTTCTCTTCATCATATGAAAGAGATATAAATAATTGCCGCAAGCAACATAATTCCACTGTTGGGGGGAGTAAACCTGTAAGCGGATAAAGGGGCTGCCAAAAATTGTTTACAGACAAAGTTGAGTCCTCGCTAGAAAGCTCATAAACCTTAGTTGCCCCTTGTAAATATTGACTTCTTTCAATTATATTTTTAGCACGAAATGTATCATTTGAACCTATCCGTTTAATTGCTTCTGACGGTGTGTATATATAGTCACTCTTTATAATAGTCCGACTTATTGTTGGCATAATTATAAATAGACTCACTAGGCTGATGACTACGATTGATGATGTGGTTACCTGCTTAGATTCATTACTATTTATGTACCTCCAGCCCATTGCACTTAATCCTACTAAGCCTGGCAGACAATT
>Ga0307998_1002185_pt1 | contig 10126 bp, 5 predicted proteins | sample Davwhametageno37_FD_203147 | JGI IMG/M metagenome (GOLD analysis project Ga0307998, IMG submission 203147) | Marine microbial communities from Davis Island wharf, Antarctic Ocean - #37 | ecosystem: Environmental > Aquatic > Marine > Unclassified | place: Antarctic Ocean: Davis Island wharf...
ACTTCGATGTGAAGAAAGTTTTCATCAAGACCGAGGTGAGCGCAGGCGGTGCCAAGCTGGGCACCTTCAAGGTGGACCCCGTTCTGGTGGGCGTGGGTCTGGGCTGGCGCTTCTAAGGGCGCTGGGGCCTAGTGGCCCCTGTGTTCCTGACAGCAAAAGTTCTCCAAGGGTCAAAGGGCTGGCGCATGCGCCAGCCCTTTTTTTGTGGGTGCGGAAATGGCCTACACACGGCAATCGGCGAGGCAACGCACAATGGGGCAGGGGAGCGTGTGGGGCGGGCCGCAATGTGGGCGCTCCAGGTGCCTCTGCTTTTGACCACCCGGCGGCGCTGCCGCTCCAACGTCCTGACGACCCATGCTCCTGCCTCGCTATTCCGACATCACCCACGGACTGACCCAGCGGCCCGCACGCATCTCCCCCAAGTATTTTTACGACCAGCACGGCTCGCAGCTGTTTGAGGCCATCACGCGCTTGCCGGAGTACTACCCCACACGCACCGAAATGGCGCTCATGCAGACGCATGCAGACAGCATTGCGGGCGCCGTGGGCGCAGGCCGCACCCTGATCGAACTGGGCGCGGGCAACTGCGAGAAAGCCCGCACACTGTGCCGCCTGGTGCAGCCGGCGTGTTTTGTGGGCGTGGACATTTCGGCGGATTTTCTGGAGCAGGCGGTGCAGGGGCTGCGCGATGATTTCCCGGCGCTGGATGCCCGCGCACTGGCGGGCGACATGACCCTGGGGGTGGCACTGCCCGACGACATTCCCCGCACCGGGCGCCTCGTGTTTTACCCGGGCTCGTCCATCGGCAACTTCGATCCACCGCATGCGCTGGAGCTGCTGGCCCACATGCGCGAGCTCATTGACGACGATGGTGGCCTGCTCATCGGCATCGACCTGCCCAAGGACGTGGCGGTGCTGGAGGCGGCCTACGACGATGCGGCAGGGGTGACGGCCGAGTTCAACCGCAATGTGCTGCGGCATGTGAACCGCCTGATCGGCAGCGACTTTGACGTGGCGCAGTGGCAGCACCGCGCGTTTTTCAACACCGAGGCGTCGCGCATCGAAATGCACCTGGAGGCCGCCTCTGACACCGAGGTGTGCTGGCCCGGCGGCGGTCGCAGGTTCGACCAGGGCGAGCGCATCCACACCGAGAACAGCTACAAGTACCCGTTGCCCGTGTTCACCGACATGCTTGCGCGCGCCGGTTTTGCGCAGGCGCAGGCGTGGACGGACGAACGCGGCTGGTTTGCGGTGGTGCACGCGCGTCCTTGATCGGTGGCCGCAATGACCATGACTTCCAACACACTGCAGTCCCGCTACACCGCCGTGCGCGGCCGCTCGGTGGCACTGGCCGCGCCCCTGTCGCCCGAGGACTGCAGCGCGCAGTCCATGCCTGACGCCAGCCCCACCAAATGGCACTTGGCGCACACCACCTGGTTTTTTGAAACCTTCGTGCTCGAAGCGCACGAACCCGGATTTGTGCCGTTTGCACCTGCGTTCCGGGTGCTTTTCAACTCTTACTACAACGGTGTGGGGGCCAAGCACCCGCGCCCGCAGAGGGGGCTGCTTACGCGCCCCGCGCTCCATGAGGTGCTGGCCTACCGGGCCGATGTGGATGCCCGCATGGCGCGCCTGTTGTCGACCGTAGCGCACGATGCCTCGCTGTGTGCCCTGATCGAGTTGGGCTTGCAACACGAGCAGCAGCACCAGGAGTTGATGCTCACCGACATACAGCACCTGCTGTCGTGCAACCCGCTGTTCCCTGTCTATGCGGCGGCTTGCGATGTGGTGCCACAGCCCGTGGCTGCAACTTTGACGTGGCATTCTTTCGACGGAGGGCTCATCGAAATCGGCCATAAAGGCGAAGGCTTTGCGTTTGACAACGAAGGCCCACGCCATCGCACGTACCTGCACCCTTACACACTGGCATCGCGCCTTGTTACCCAGGCTGAATTTGCGGCCTTTGTGGAGGGCGGGGGCTACCAGAACCCCATGCTCTGGCTGGCGGAAGGTTGGGATTGGCGGGCAGCACAGGGTCTGAATCACCCGCTGTACTGGCACCGCGTGGAGGGGGCGTGGCATCACTTCACGCTCTCGGGGCTGCAGCCACTGCAGGGATCGCAGCCTGTGGTGCACATCTCGTACTACGAAGCCGATGCCTACGCGCGCTGGGCGGGAGCCCGTCTGCCCACCGAGGCCGAATGGGAGCACGCGGCCGCGCAGGATGCCGACCCCATGGTGCAGCTCTTTGGCGTCGCCTGGCAATGGACACAGTCGAGCTATGCCCCGTATCCCGGCTTTCGGGTTGCAGAGGGTGCCGTGGGCGAATACAACGGCAAGTTCATGGTGAATCAGTACGTGCTGCGGGGCTCGTCAAGCGCCACGCCACCTGGGCATGAGCGGCTGACCTACCGCAACTTCTTCCCGGCCACGGCGCGCTGGCAGTTCACGGGCATCCGGCTGGCACGCGACGTGGGTTGAAGACTGGCAGCGCCCGGCGCTGGCTGCCATCGCCCCGCCGTGCACGGACAGGCCCCGCAATTTTTTGTGCGCTACTGTCACATTTGCTATCAAATGTGTAGCTTGCATCGCATCTTCCACTACCGCTAGGGCGCGAAAAGTCTCAAAAATGTGGTGACGAGTGCCTGGCCATGCGCTTTGGGGGCGCATGGCCACCCGCACATCACACCTTGTCGAGCGCCTGGGCCAGGTCGGCCTGCAGGTCATCGATGTGCTCGATACCCACCGACAACCGCACCATGCCCTCGCTCACGCCCGCCTTGGCCAGCTCTTCAGGGTTGAGCTGGCGGTGGGTGGTCGATGCGGGGTGCGTGGCCAGCGACTTGGCATCGCCGATGTTGACCAGGCGCGTGAAGAGCTGCAGCGCATCCAGAAAACGCGCACCGGCAGCCCGCGGATCGGCGTCGCTGTTCTTCACGCCAAAGCTCAGGATGCCCGAGGCCTTGCCGCCCGACTGGCGCTGCACCAGCGCGTGGTCCGGGTGGTCGGGCAAGCCGGCGTAGCGCACCCATTCCACCTTGGGATGGCTTTGCAGGTATTGGGCAATGGCCAGCGTGTTGTCGCAGATGCGGTCCATGCGCAGCGCCAGGGTTTCAATGCCCTGGAGGATGAGGAACGCATTGAGCGGAGCCAGCGCCGCACCCGTGTTGCGCAGTGGCACCACGCGTGCTCGGCCGATGAAGGCGGCGGGGCCCAGGGCTTCGGTATAGACCACGCCGTGGTAGCTCACGTCGGGCTCGTTCAGGCGCGGGAAGCGTGCCTTGTGCTCGGCCCACGGGAACTTGCCGCTGTCCACAATCGCGCCGCCCACGCTGTTGCCATGGCCGCCCAGGTACTTGGTGAGCGAGTGCACCACGATGTCTGCGCCATGTTCGATGGGGCGCAGCAGGTAAGGGCTGGGCACGGTGTTGTCCACGATCAGCGGCACGCCATGGTCGTGCGCCACCTTGGCCAGCGCTGCGATGTCGGTCACATTGCCCAGTGGGTTGCCGATGGATTCGATAAAGATCGCCTTGGTGCGCGCGTCGATGTGCTGCGCAAAACTGGCGGGGTCGCGCGGGTCGGCAAAGCGCGTGGTGATGCCCTGCTGCGGCAGCGTGTGGGCAAACAGGTTGTAGGTGCCGCCATAGAGCGTGCTGGCCGAGACGATGTTGTCGCCCGCCTCGGCGATGGTCTGGATGGCGTAGGTGATGGCAGCCATGCCCGAGGCCACCGCCAGCGCAGCGATGCCGCCTTCCAGCGCCGCGACGCGCTTTTCGAGCACGTCGGTGGTGGGGTTCATGATGCGCGTGTAGATGTTGCCCGGCACCTTCAGATCGAACAGGTCGGCGCCATGCTGGGCGCTGTCAAACGCGTAGGCCACCGTCTGATAGATGGGCACGGCCACGGCCTTGGTGGTGGGGTCGGGACTGTAGCCGGCGTGAACGGCAAGGGTTTCGAGCTTCATCGGTGGGTTTCTCCGGGTGCGTAAACAGGATTGTGTAGGCCGCTGCCTCCACGGGCTGGCTTCACCGCATTCTTGCAGCGATCGGGCCCAGTCTCAACGACGCAATGTCCATTTGCTTATGCGCGGACCCAAGGCACCACTGTCTCCGCCGCAATCTTTTTGATATGATTTAATTGATATATATGATATAAAAGAGGTTCTATCAAGGCTGCAATAAACGGCTGTTTACCTTTGGAAAGCGATCAATCGTCATGGAGCATGTCGCTGAATATGTGAAAAATGATCTGAATGGACGAGCTGCCGCAAGCATTCCTTCGGAGGTCCCGACGCTGCAGGTCAGCTGGCGTACGTCGCGTCTGGTGTGGCCGTTCCTTTTGACGGGCGTGTTGCTCTGGGTGGTGGCTGCGGTCAGTTTTCACTTCCTTTCAGCCGGGCGGGCCTACGTGGGCGGCGAAAGCCTGTGGTCCAAGGGGCAAAAAGACGCCGTGCAGTGGTTGTACACCTACCACCGCGACTGCCGGCCCGAGAGCTTTGCGGCCTACCGCGCGGCCATGGACATTCCCATGGGTGACCGGAACGCGCGTCTCGAACTGGTCAAGGCTGAGCCCGACATGGAGGTGATCCGCCGCGGGTTTCTGCAGGGGCGCAACCACACCGACGACATACCCGGCATGGTCCGGCTCGTGCGATATTTTGGCGATATTGGGCCGCTGCGTGAGGTGCTCGCCATCTGGGAGCGCGCCGATAGCCTGCTGCAGCAGATGGACGCGGTGGCGCACACGCTGGATGCGATGGTGCAGGCGCGCTGCGAAGACGAGCAGGCCCGGCGCCCTTTGATCGCCGAGCTCATGCTGCTCAACGCAGCGCTGACCCCTTTGCAACAGCAGTTTTCAGACACGCTGGGCGCGGCCAACCGTTTCATGCAGCGGCTATTGCTGGGTGTGATGGCCGCCACGGCGGTGGTGTTCCTGGGCGTGGGGCTGGTGCTCGCATGGGGCGGCGTGCGCCGCAGCATCGGATACGAACAGTCGCTGGCTTACAGCGAGCAGCGTTACGAGCTGGCCGTTGCGGGCAGCAATCAAGCCGTGTGGGACTACCGGTTGAAGTCGCGCCAGCTTTTTGTAACGGAGACGTTGCCGCGATGGCTGGGATACAGAGCGCAGAAGTTCGACGCGGGCATTCCGGCTTTTGAGGACTGCCTGCATCCCGACGATCGCGCGTCGGTGATGGAGGCCATCTGGATGCACACGCAGGCGGGTACGCCGTTCGAGCTTGATTTCAGGCTGCGCAAAGCCGATGGCAGCTACCTGTGGTTTCACATGGCAGGCAGGGCATTTCACGACGATAAGGGCAAGCCCACCAGGGTAGTGGGCTCGGTTCGTGACGTGACGGAGCGGCGCGAACTGCAGAGCGCCATGCAGGCCGAGCTGCGTGTACGCCTCGTCGCCATTGCCAGCCTGCGCCAGACCCTTTCTGACATGACTGAGGGCAATGGCGGCGCAGCGGTGCCGCGCAACACGGACGATATGGCGGCAATCTCGGACGCGATCTCGACCCTGGCCACGCAGCTGCGCCAGAGCAAGGAGCAGCTGGAAGCCGTGCTGGGCCTGAGCCCCGATGGTTTCGCGTCGTTTGATGTTGACGGCCGGCTGGTGTACGTGAGCCCGGCATTTACCCACCTGACCTCGCTCACTGCGATCGACGTGATGGGCTTGGGTGAAAAAGCTTTTGCGCAGGTGCTGGACCAGCGCTGCGCCCCCGGGCACTACCTGGGGTCGCTGGAGGCCGTCGCGGACGCAGAGCGGACGGGCCAGCGCTACCTGCTCGCGCTGGCCACACCGGTGCGCCGTGTCTTGGCACTGCAATGGCGTAAAGGGCGCGGGACGCAGGTGCAGTCGGTGCTGTGCCTGCGCGATGTGACACATGAAAGCGAGGTGGAGCGCCTCAAGAGCGAGTTCCTTACCACCGCTGCGCACGAATTGCGCACGCCCATGGCCAGCATCTTCGGCTTTGTCGAACTCATGCATACCCGCGATATGCCTCCTGCCCGACGCGCGCAAGCGCTGGAGGTGGTGTACCGCCAGTCTTGCGTCATGGTGAGCATCATCGACGACCTGCTGAACTTGGGCCGGCTGGAATCGGAAAAAGGCGCAGACATGGAGCGCCAGCCTTTGGACCTGGCACAGCTGGCGGCCGAGGTGATTGCAGGTATTGACGTACCCAAGGGGCGCGACGTGCCCCGGCTGCAGGTGGAGCCGGGTTGCCCGTCACAGGTAGTGGGCGACCAGGCCCATCTGCGGCGCGTGTTGGTCAACCTGCTCAGCAACGCCTACAAGTATTCGCCCGATGGCGGGGAGGTGTCGGTAACGCTGGCATCTGGGCTGGCGCCTGCGGTCACGGTTGACGGCCGAAGCGGTGTCTGGGTGGCGGTGCGCGACCAGGGCATCGGCCTGTCTCCCGAGCAACTGGCGCGGGTGGGCGAGCGGTTTTACCGGGCAGATGCGTCGGGCTCCATCCAGGGTACGGGCCTGGGTGTGAGCATCGTCAAGGAGATCGTGGCCCTGCACCATGGCGCGCTGGAGGTCGACAGCACGATGGGCAAGGGAACCGAAGTGCGTGTGTTCCTGCCACTGGCGAGCAGCTAGACATGCGCTGCGGCTATGCCCACGCCAAGCCAGCGCGGGGCCTTGCGAAGAAGCCGCGCTCATGGCCGCTGTTCGCTCAATACGATTCCGGATGCCGTCTGCGCCAGGCTTTCTCCAGCTCCACCACCACCCCCACCACCAGTGCTGCCGCAATGCACACAGCCAGCTCTTCCAGCGTCAGCGGCGCGGTCTTGAAGATCGGGTTCAGCATGGGGACGTAGATAGTGGCCATTTGCAGGCAGAAGGTGAGTGCCACGGCGCCCAGCAGCGGGCGGTTGCTGAAAATACCCAGGCGCCAGATGGGTTCGGATTCGGAGCGGATGGCCATCACATGCGCCATCTGCGCCAGCGTCAGCACGGTGAACACCATGGTCTGCCAGTGCTCGCGCCCGGTGTGCAGCGCCCAGGCCTGCACCGCCAGGCACAGCCCGCCAATCAGCAGGCCCACGCCCAAAATGTGCTGCCACATGCCATGCGCAAACAGGCTTTCGCGGGGTGCGCGGGGCGGGCGCTGCATGATGCCGCGCTCGGCGGGCTCGGCCGCGAGTGCCAGGCCGGGCAGGCCGTCGGTGACGAGGTTAACCCACAGTATATGGATGGGCAGCAGCGGAATGGGCAGCAACAACAACGGGGCCAGGAAGATGGTCCAGATCTCGCCCGAGTTGCCTGTCATGGCGTAGCGCACAAACTTGCGGATGTTGTCGTAGATGCGGCGGCCTTCGCGCACGGCGGCGACGATGGTGGCGAAGTTGTCGTCCAGCAGCACCAGGCTCGATGCCTCACGCGCCACGTCGGTGCCGCCCTTGCCCATGGCTATGCCGATGTCGGCGCGCTTGAGGGCTGGGGCGTCGTTCACGCCGTCGCCCGTCATGGCCACGAAGTGGCCCTGGGCCTGCAGCGCCTCGACGATGCGGATCTTCTGTGCCGGGTCCACACGGGCATACACATGCACTTGCTCGACCTGGGCGCGCAAAGCGGCATCGTCCAGCGTGGCCAGGTCGGCACCGGTCAGCACGGGCGCGTCGGTGCTGGTGACTATGCCCAGGCGGTGCGCAATGGCGCGCGCAGTCGCAGGGTGGTCGCCGGTGATCATGACCGGCGTGATGCCCGCGCTGATGCAGTCGCGCACGGCGGCCTGGGCCTCGGCCCTGGGTGGGTCGATGAGGGCGATCAGGCCCAGCAGCTCCAGCTGGTTTTCTACCGCGTCTATGTCGTTGGTGTCGGGCAGTCGCGGGTGGCTGCGGCGCGCCAGGGCGAGCACGCGCAGGCCCTGGGCGGCGAGCTGCTGGGCGGTGGCGAGGACCTTGGCGGCGTCCAGTGCGGCAGCGCCGTCCGGCGTCCAGTGCGCGGTGCAGCGGGGCAATACCGATTCGGGCGCGCCCTTGGTGTAGGCCACAAACCCGTGCGCATCGCGGTGGAAGGTGGTCATCCGCTTGCGGTCGGAGTCAAACGGCTGCTCCTGCACGCGCGGCCATGTGGTGTCCAGTTGGGCCTTGTCCAGGCCGCCTGCGTGGGCCGCCAGCGCCAGCGCGGTTTCGGTGGGATCACCAAGCCAATGACTGCCTGGCTGGCCATCCCCGTTCTGTGCCTGCAACGTGGCGTCATTGCACAGCGCGGCGGCGCGCAGGGCCTCGGCATGGGCGGCGCCGGGCAGCGGGTCGCCAGGCACCCAGCGCACGCCGTGGGCCATCAGCAGCTCGGCGTGCATGCGGTTTTGCGTCAGGGTGCCCGTCTTGTCCGAGCAGATGGTGGTGACCGAGCCCAGGGTCTCCACCGACGGCAGGCGCCGCACCAGCGCATGTACGGCCACCATGCGGCGCGCGCCCAGGGCCAGCAGCACGGTAACCACGGCGGGTAACGCTTCGGGGATGGCGGCTACGGCCAGGCTGATGGTGGTGAGGGCCATGAGCAGCGGCGCCTCGCCGCGCAGCACGCCCACCACAAAGATCACCGCGCAGATGCCCAACACCGCAATCGCCAGGCGCTTGCCAAACGCCGCCAGGCGCAGTTGCAGCGGCGTGCTGCGATCGCCGGTATCGAGCAGCGTGGCCACCTTGCCCAACTCGGTGTGCATGCCGGTGGCCACCACCAGGCCGCGTGCGCGGCCATGCGTGGCGGTGGTGCCCTTGAAAGCCATGTTGGTGCGGTCGCCCAGTGCGCCCACATCCTCGGCCGCCAGGGCCTCCGTCTGCTTGGCTACGGTGACGGACTCGCCCGTGAGGGCCGATTCATCCACCTGCAGCTGCGCAATCTCGATCAGCCGCAGGTCCGCAGGGATCTGGTTGCCTGCCTCCAGCAGCACGATGTCGCCGGGCACGAGCACGGTGGCAGGCACCACCTGCACCGCACCGCTGCGCAGCACGGTGGCGTGCGCCGCCGCCAGTTGGCGCAGCGCCGCCATGGCCTGGTCGGCGCGCCAGGCCTGCACAAAGCCGATGACAGCGTTGAGTACCACGATGACGAGAATGACCAGCGTGTCGGTGACCTCGCCCACCAGCCCCGAGATGACGGCCGCACCCAGCAGCACCAGCACCATGAAGTCCTTGAACTGGTCGGCCAGCAGGCGCCACCAGGGGCGATCTTGTGATGCCACCAGCTCGTTGGTGCCGTGTGTGGCGCTGCGGCGCTGGGCCTCGTCGGCATGCAGGCCCGCATCAGGATCAACGCCGTGTGCCTGAGCGACGGCCTCGGCGGGATGCAGGTGGGGGGCTTGAGAAGGGGGCATGCGGCAATCGGGACAGAGGCCGCACGCGAGTGCGTCAGTGCGCGTTCTGCGGCCGGGCTTTGTAGAAGGTCAGGGGGATCTCTTTGGCCTGGTTCAGCACCTGGCGCTTGATCTTGCCCACCACATGCATTTCACAGGGCTTGCAGTCAAAGCGCAAGGTCAGTTTCTCCTTGCCATTGATCAACATCAAGGGTTCGGCCTTGATGGTGCCCTGCACACCGGTGATGCCCTTGGCCTGCTTGGGGCACAGGCTCATCGAAAAGCGCACGCAGTGCTTGGTGATCATGAGGCTGACTTCGCCTTCTTCTTCGTGCGCCTCGTAGGCCGCATCGATCACCTTCACACCGTGGCGCACATAAAAGTCATGCGCCTTGTGGTTGAACACATTGCCCAGGAACGAGAGCGTGTCTTCGGGGTAGGGCGCGGGCGGCTCCACCGGTATGGCACGCGGCAGGCGGGCAAAGTTGCGGGTGCGGTTGGCCTCCAGGTCGGCCACAGCGTCGCGGCGCAGCGCATTGAGCACCGAGGCGGGCACAAACAAGGGCTGCGACAACTGCAGCGCTATGTCGTGCACCGCAAAGGCGGTAGTGCCGAAGCGGCCCAGCTGCTCGCGCAGGCTGGCCTCGGCCTTGGCGGCATCGGTGGCGGGCTGGTGGGGCTGCTGCACGGAGGCAGAGCCCACATTGCCGTCATCGTCGGTCAGCACCAAGCTGAAGCCGCTGGGCGTTTCGCTCAGGTGCGCCCACAGGCCGATGCGGCGGTCGCTCGATTTTTTCTCCAGCGTGCGCA
>Ga0307998_1002188_pt1 | contig 10111 bp, 10 predicted proteins | sample Davwhametageno37_FD_203147 | JGI IMG/M metagenome (GOLD analysis project Ga0307998, IMG submission 203147) | Marine microbial communities from Davis Island wharf, Antarctic Ocean - #37 | ecosystem: Environmental > Aquatic > Marine > Unclassified | place: Antarctic Ocean: Davis Island wharf...
TTGCTAGTGTAGGAGATATTGAAGTCCAAAACTCTTCAGCAATATTAGGTTGTACAAATGCAAACTCATCACAGTATAGCAATGATATACTCATACCACGTCCTGTGTTGCCTGTTGTTGTTTGTGCTACAATACGTGAACCATTTTCAAATTCAATTGATTGTTTGTTGTAACTTACAACACCTGCACGTATATGATCAGGGCAACTTTCATACACAAAGCGTATACGTGACATAATTTCTTGTGCGCCTGTATATTTGTGTGCGGCAACTAGAATAGTTTGATCTGGTTTAAACATTGCATACCATGCTAGATAGATACTAGCACATGTAGTTTTTCCTGTTTGTCTAGGCATCATGTTAATGTTAAAGCGATAGCTATGATAACTATACATTAATCCTAACTGATACTCGTAAGGATCGTACAACAGTTTACCCTTTACAGGATGCTGAATGTAAGCAAACTTTTTAGCAAAATATAAGTATCCGTCTTCAGGATCCATACAGGCTACTAAGTCTTCAACTTGCTCGTTGGTATATGTTTCTTGTCTGTTTGCCTTCTTAATTAAGACGCCGTCTAATGATGCTGCCATATTAGTACTTATCCTATTATATTGTCGTAATATCCAATGTCGAATCTAAGATCAAATAGCTTGCGTCTGTCTTGTTGGATTAGAATATGTGTAGGTGCAGCATGTTTGCCGTATCTAGGTTCGCTCCAGAGCCACTCGTATTGCAAACTAGTATCTAACTTACTACAAAGTTTCTTTAAACGCCTACGATTATAGTTGGGTACAATGTAAACAATGGCTTGATTATTTTCTAAGTGTTCCCACTCTCCGCGCCATTTTGTAACTTTAATTTCGCCCTTTTTCCATGCTGCTGCACTCCAAGGACATACGGGCTTTATACTATCGAAGTATGCTTCCCAATTAATATCGTCTTTTACCATATAACTATTTACTCAAGCAAATAGGTCCCTAAGGACCTATCTGGTTGGTGTATCTAATTATTAAGACTTACTATTTGCCACGTCCACGACCAGCCATTACCTTGGTCTTCTTACCGCGTCCACGACCAGCATTTAATTTGCCACGGCCTTCAGCAGTCATTTCTTCTTTTTTCAAAAATGCTGGCTTGTCATCTTTAGTGCCTTTTTTACCATCTTTGCCTGCATCCATTGGCATTTTGCCTGATTTGGATTTACCTTTAGCAGGTGCTTTACCTTTGCCTTTTTTAGCTTGGTATGCTTTTAGTCCTGCTGGTACTTCACCTTCAGACATTTTCTTTTCAGTTAATGCTGCGTACAATGCTGCTTTAATGTTTTCAATTGCCATTGGGTTGTCACCGTCTGCGGTAGCAGGATATGCTTTCTTTTTGCGGTTTAAATCGTTACCATCTGGAATAGCATCACTCATGTCGCCGTATTGTGCGTTTGGCTCAGTAGTAGCATTGCTAAATCCGCCGTCATCAGCTTCAGTTTCCATTCCTTCTGGAGCAGATACCCCTGAAAGAGATGCTATTCTTGCAAGCTCATTTTGGCTGTCCATGTCTTTGCCTTTAACTTTAATAGTGTAAGTACCTTCACCAGACATATCTTCAGTTTCGGCTTCTTCGTCACCCATGTCCATGTCAGCTGCTAAATCTTCGTATTTGTCAATATCGCCTGTGACACCTGCCATACCAGTATTGTCGCACTCGTCGCAGCCTTCGCCTTCGCATGCTGGACACGGATCATCTTCTAATCCACCTTCTAATTCCATCTCACTAGCATATGATTCGTCTTCGCCGCCGTCTAAATCCATAATAGCAGGAAGTTTCATTTTGTCATCATCATCATGATCATGTGCTGGCTCGCCCATAATACCTGACAACCGTTCCATATCCATACGTGGTGACATCATTTTGTCTGCTGCTGGACCGGCATCGCCTAGTCCTGCGTTTTTCATCATATCTAACAAATCAGCTACATGTTCTTTGCCGCTTGCATTCATTGATACGTTTACTGTTACTGGATTACCTTTGTCTATTTCCGGAGCTGGTGGAGACATTGGTGGAGCCATTCCCATGGGTCCTTCGGCCATTCCACATTCTTCGATGTGATCCATTGATTCAATTAGTTTCTTCATATTCATAATTTCAGCCTCCTACAACTGCTTTAGTATTTTCATCATCAGTAATGTCTGATGACTCTCCAACTGGAGCGCCTTCTGCACCACTGTGCTTATCTTCTTTTTGAGCAGTTTCAAGTTCTTTTAAAAGGCTCATTACACGGCTACCTGCAACATTGTCCTGTGCGCTTTCACCACCCATATCTTCTGTTTCTAATTTTGATACATATGGAGCATCATCTTTCATTGCCTGATACTCTTCTCTCGGATCATTTGCATTACGCACAATAATGTATGCCTGATCAATACCACAACATTTACCTACATATTCTTGCAATACTTGTGTAGTTGTTGGATATTCTAGTTCCGTTTCAAAATATGTAATTTCCATATTTTGCAACTGTGGAAAGTCTAGTGGGCGTTCTTGGATTGGTGTTTTTTTGCCCGATGACATTTGAACTACATTAAACTTTTTAAGTATAGTTTCCATGTTATCTGCAAAGCCCTCAGGTAAAGGACCGGCGACACCTATTTTAAATTCATAAGTCTTTTTAGACTCTGTTAGTACTGTTGTAAATGATCTCATTGCGCAATGATCCTCGTTCTATATGTATTATTTATCTTTATCTAGTCCTTTGAGCTTCTCTAAAAGGCTATTTCTATCTGTTACAACATATCCTGCACCATTAACAATGTCTCCATCGCTTGGTCCAGCACTATCGTTGTCCATCTTTTGCTTTTTAAGTTGTAGCTCAACTACTTTTAATTTGTTATTAAGTTTAGCTACTTTAGCATCTAACCCAGTTTTAAGTAATCCGCCAGCGGTTTCAAATACTCTGCCACTATACCGACTTTCTACATTCATACCTAAATCCATTAGGTCATCATATGCTTGTAGTGCTTTGTCAGCAATTTCGTTAAGCTCGTCATCTGCCATTTTACCTAAGCCTTTTATAGCCGGTAATGCTTTAGCAATTTTGTCAAACTCTTCAATATCACGGAATGTTTCTTGAACGTTAGCGATTTCGTACTTTTCTTGTGCTATTTGCTGGTTTTCTGCTTGTTCTATAATTTCTTTTGAATCAGGCAAATTTAGTAGGTCTTCTAATTTTTTAGTCATTTAAACTTTCCATTATATGCTACTATTATTTATCTTTTCCTTCCTTGATGGAATATATCATCTTCAGTAACAATACGGAATAGTATTCCTTTTTGTTTACACCATGCCCTTGCAGCTTCCCACTTAGCTTGATTTACAATCCAATGTGCTTGGTTGTGCTTGCTTTTACCTAAGCGTTCTTTAATTGCTTGATTAGCTGGTTTAACTTCAATTAGTTCTACACGTTTCTTAGCGCCTTTATCTGCATACGAAATAAAGAAGTCAGGTACATATACAGTTTGTTTACCTGTTAACGGATTTCGATATGGTATACGAATAGCTTCACTTGCCCATTGCTCTATTGCAGGGTGCTCGTCACAAAATTTCATAAAGGTAAATTCCCAACCAGAACGGTATGTAGGAGATTTATTACCTATATATTTCTGGGGGTTTTTAGCATTAAACTTACCTTGAGCAAAACGGCCCATATCATATTACTACGTTGCGTTGATCAAATAAATCAGATTTAGTTACTTCGTCTCTAAAACCTAGTACACTAGTCTTTTCTCTATTGAAGTTTAGTATTTGTGCAACAATAAGACTTAATTGTACTTCATCAACACCTTTAAGCGTATCGAGTAATTGTTGTACATTTAGCTCATCAATTTTAGCTTGTTGTAATAATACACTTGCTGTATTAATTGCAGCAGTTTTTTCAAAACCTCTTTTAAGGAAATAGCCGATAACTGCGTCAACTTCGCTTGGATTATAACTAATTTCTAAATTATAAAAGTTATTAAAAAATTCTGTAGTTGCTTCTTTATTTTGCATAATTAAGTTCCAAATCCTAAATTAGTTAGCGCATTTGATGCAAGTTGTGTCAACTTCTGATCTCCATTTGCAATCTTATTTGTTACTTGTGCTGTATATGATGCCTGTTGTGAAGTAGTTGCACTATTAAATTCATTAATACCTACGTTAGGTATTGCTCCACTATTAAGAAGTGAAGGTAATACTTGACTAGCTATAGAAGGCTGCAATAACAGTCCATTAATGACATTTGCTGACATCATCCTACTATTATTTGATGATGACGTAGAAGCAGTTTTTGCATTTTGTGGATCAGGTACTGGTAGTTTATTTTGTGATAGAACATTACCAACAATACCGCCAATTATCCCTATGCCTAAATCTTTTACAATATTACTGCTTCGCGTATTATTTCCAAATGCTTTACCTAATAGTGCTGATGTACCTAAACCAATTAATGCTGGAAGTAGTCCTTTAGCACCACCACCTGGTATCATTGCATCATCTAAGTATCCTAACGGACTTGGAGTTACATCATACCCAACTGATTGATCTGCAAATCCAGCTGGGGTGTTTCCTGCAACAGATCCACTAGTGTATTGTACAGCTTCATATGCAACCGACATTGTATTTTCATTAAAGTCTGTTCCAGAACTTTCAACACTACCGTGGTCCCATGCAGACAAGAGCGGATTAACTAACGTATATGCTACCCAGTCTCTACGTGCTAATTGATAAATTGTAATGCTTTTAAAGAAAGGTTTTATTTTATCATTATTAAGTCCGTAGTTTGGAACTTTAGCCATATACTTGTCGCGTTGACCATAATCTTCAGTTACGCCGCCATTTGTTTTATTACCGTCTGCAAAATAGTATCTATAATATTCTTCTAATAATGCTCTTGTAACACCAGTGTTATCATCATGAAATGTAATTCTACAGTCTTGATAATCAAGTCTAGTTTGTACATTTTTCTTACGATTATATTGTTGTTTGTTTTCTACACTTGCTCTAAAACTTGGCAAGTCTGCACTTTTAACAAGTATACCTAATTCTTTTTGGAATCTAAAAACATTTGAATTTGCACTATTACCAACTTCATCGTTAGGATCAAACCTAACGTGGTACATATATTTTGTTTTAGGTGCAAAGGCAAAATTGTTTTGTGTATAGATTTGGTTAGCATGACGTGCGTCACGCATACTAGTGTCGGATTTTAGATTGAATAGGAATGCATCTTTTAAACTCATACTAATATTTATCCTTATGAATTTTCTGCGTATATAAAGAAAAGCGAAGATTGAATCAACAATCCTCGCCTTCTATATAAAGTACCAACCTTAACTAAGCGTATTAGCCAGTAACAGTTGTTCCGCCAACAGCTGAGTTTACAGCTCTTGTAACTGCTTCGCCAATGCCTTCGAACGACTCGTCTGATCCAAATTGGATAGCGTTATCATAACGAATACTTAATGTAGTCGTTACTGCTTCGTTAGTCGCGTATGCTAGTGAATTATAGTTTGCTGATTCTAAATAACAACCAACTAATTGGAAGCGGTCAATTACGTTTGCTCCATTAGCGCCGTTGCCACCATCTAGAATTTCAATTCTAGTTTGGAATTTGTAAGAACCACTTGACACTGCACTTGACTGTTCAAAGAAATCGAACTGCTTTTGTAGCTGCTGTCCAACAACTTTTTGTACGTTGTTGTTTGCATCTTCGCGTAGTGTTAATGTAATTGGTTCCCATGTGTGCTTACCTGCAAGATATGTTCTGCTGTTGTAAGCTTCAATTGTCATTTGTTCAAAACTAATGTTTGGACGAGTTACGTCTACTACCTGTCTTGAAACTTCTCTTGTACCATCTGGACCACCAGTAGTACCAAAACTATCTAGTAATACTCTAAAGCGATACTGTAACTTAGGCATCAATAATGACGAGTTAGATCCAGCACCTTCGGTAGGTACACTAATATTTTGTAATGTTGTAATTGGCATTTATATTCTCCTATACAGTATTTATGCTTAAATGAGTGAGGAGCTTTCCTCACTCATTATATGCGCATATTAACCTAGTGCTGCAATTTCGCCTGTGTTCTTAATTCTTAATGGAATGTAAATAAACTCAATAGCTTTTACTGGCTCAATAGCAATGTCTAAGTATAGTTCATTACGATCAATTCTTGCCGGTGTGTTATTGGATTCATCACATACTACTAAGAAGTCATACAATGCACGTAACGCTACTAATTCTAGTAACAATGCATCTGCTGCTGCCTTAACTTGATCTCTTGTGATCTTGTCGTTTGGCTCAAACAAGTATGGTTTAGCTAACAACTCTAGCTGTCCACGTAAGTATACAGTTAGACGTGCTACGTTAACACGATCCAATGCACTTGCGTTTCTTGCACGAGTCTTTTGTCCAAATACTACAAGTCCTGCACCACTAATGAATGTGATTGGATTAATTGCATTTGAATAAAGTGTATCACGCTGTCCAGTGTTTAATGCTACTGACTTAAATTCGCCTGTGCTAGTAATATAACCTGAACTTGTAGCATTACTTACACCACCACGTCGTGTTCCTGCTGGTGCAAACCAAGGGAAAGCAACCTGATCGTTTAGTATGATAGTACGTAGTGCCATATGACTTGCTGGAACAACAATGTTATTTCCTGCGTTATCACTTGTAAAGCCTGAACCATAATACATAGCCATGTACTCGTCGTAGCTAACTGCGCCATTGTCGTTATCTTCTAGTGCTAGTTTAACGTTAGTTGCCCATTCATTTAATGAAGTTGCATCTGGTGTTAAACGGAATGGTGTATCACCAACAACAAACCCAGTTAAGCGTCTGTCATAGTTTAGTGTGATCATTTCACCAATTAGCTCTGGATAACCTGGAGCAGCCATTAAGTTAAACTGACGACTTTCTTCGTCACGTATATCTTGGTTGCTGTTAACTAGTGCCTGTAGTGCTTGTACAACACTCTTACGCTGTGCATGACGTCCAAAGCTACCTGCACCATCTTCTTGGTTACCTGAATCAGTAACCCAACGATGTGGGTAGTAAGATGCCATTGAAGCTCCTGCATCAACTCCGCCTTGACGAACGTTTTTAGCAGTTGTATCTACGTAAGTGCGCTCAAAACGCTTAACGTTAAAGCCACTTTTGCGTAAGTTCCATAACAACATACCTTTTGGATATAGTGCTGGATCTGGTGCATCTGTGTCTTTAAATGAACTAATTAGTAGTTCTGCAATAGTTGCACTTGGTGCGTCTGTTGCTGTTCCGCCTGTGTCACCTTCACGTGCATCTGCAAATAGTACACCATTTTCTGTAGTTTGGTCTGCTTTATCTAGCAGTACCCAAGCCGGTGTTGTTAATGCTGTATTCCATCTGTAAATTGCTGGATAGTTTTCAACACTTGCTGTACTAATCCAAATATCACCATTTACTAGTGCAGTTGTATCTGACTGTGTAGTTGGTGCTGTTGCTGCAACTTGTGGACCTGCTGGTGATGTTCCAACATATGGACTAACAAGTGTGTCTAATCCTGTTCTAGCAGCATTACTAGGATCATAGTTTAATCCAACCCAGTCATCGCCATTGTGTACTAAGATGTCAACTTCGTCAGTTACTGAACTGTACCATAATTGCTTGCTTGTTGCTAGACTTAATGGAACTGTTCCTGATGCTGTATATACTAGTGGCTTCCAGTTTGAAGCTACTAAACCAGTTGCATTTGGTCCAACATACAAGTTAGATGTTGTTGCTGCTGCAAAACCAAATCCTGCTAGACCATCATCTGTATCAACAAACTTAATTTCGCCGCCTAGTTTATGCTGAATTACAACTCTATTTTGCGAATCAACTAATGCTACAACATTAGTTAATGCTTGAGCATTAATTCCTGCTGCTAGTAATTCTGCGTCAGTGCTTGCACCTGTTGTAGCAACACTTATTGTTGCTGCTGATGTCATTGTTGCTGTATTAGCTTTTGATTCACTAATTGTAAATGTGTAAGTTGCTGCTGCAACTCCACTTGCTCCAATTACTGCTCCAGTTACGCTAGTTGCGCCTGCTACTGCTCTTGAATAAACTTTGTAGTTTCCAATTGGGTTAGCAAGCTCGTCTACATTAGCTTTTGCATATAATGCGCCGACTAATAAGTTTGTACCGTTACCTGTTTTATCAAGTCCAAAAAGTGCGCCTTCTGGGCTAGTATAAAGCGGTGCTGTTACACTTGACCATAGCTGGGTAGCTGTGTTATACTTTTTAATACTTAATTTAGCTCCACCATTTGGTGTAGTTGTTTTAATCCAAATACTTCCGCTTGGTGCAGGAACTGTGTCGCTTGATTTATATGTAGGAACTGCTGTGTGTGCTGCTGCTTCTAATCTAGGTGAGCTATATGTGCCTGCTGTTATACCTAAGTCTGCTAACAGTGTGCCGGTTCCAGCTGCAAGTGCAATGTTACCGTCTGCTGTGCCTGCGCCTGCGCCGTCTGAATCAGATAAGCTATTTCCAAACAACTCTATTGAACCGTTAACTAGTGCTGCTGTTACGCCTGCAATACCTGCTGCATTAATAATTGCAACATAATCAGCAATTGTTGTACCAGCTGCTAATACTACGTTAGTAGTATTAATAGTAATTGAATCACTTGCAGTTAGTGCTGGATTTGTTGTTGTGCCGCGTGTTGCTGCCCAACTTGCTTTCCAAGTATCGCCGCCTGCTTCAACCCATGTACCTACGTTTGCTAATCTTTGAGCAGTTGTACCGTAACCTGGTGTTTTGTAGTACAAACGGTTCATTGTGTCGTTAGCGTCAATAGCATATTCGCCAATTGCACCAATTGATGCTTTTGGTATATTGTTTTTTGCATTGTTAACTAAGTCAGTTACTACTGTAAGTACTCTAGGTTTCTGTGCAGTAAATGATTGTCCGCCGGCAACGTTAATAGTTGCGCCATTCCACTGTAAGATGCCGTAGTTGCTAGTTGATGTATCAAACCAATAAGCACCATTAGCTGGCTCTCCGCCTGGTGCTGTTGCACTTGCAGTTAGTTGTGATGTATCTAAATCAGCACGTACAACATATGCACGATTCGAAACGCCTAATACTGAATATGCTGTATTAAGACCATATTCATTAAGCTCTCCGCCGTGGATCATATTGCCATTGCTGTCGCTGTAAAATAATGCATCGCCAAATGTTTCACCAAGCTCTCGCTGACTAGTGATTAAATATGGTTTGCCTGCATTTGCTTTTGTTGTACCTGCTGCTGTTCCTGTGCCGCTACTTTTAGTTTTATTACTAGCTGTAGCAACAAAGATCATAGGTACCGTACCAGCTGCCGCTGGGGTGTAGAATGATTCGTCGATTACATTGACTTCTACGCCTGGTGATACTAATGCCATGTTGTTTCTCCTGTTGGATGGTAGTGTACTTCTTCTATACAGTATTTATTACTTTCGGAATAAAACACCTATCGAATACTACCAAAAAAGGCACCGAAAAGGTGAGCTAAATACAATATGAGACCTTTATGCATATGCGGGCAGCGTCCTGCAGCAATAAACTACAGAAAGCTGGGCAAAACTTATTATAGAAAGAAGTGTGAACGTTGTTTACGTAATGGAGTAAGTCACGGAGTTCCATTATGGAAACAACGTGGTTACGAAAAAAAGAATGTCTGTGAAAAGTGTGGGTTTAAATCAAATCACCTAGAACAGTTTAATGTATTTCATATAGATGGAGATCTACAAAACTGTAGGCCAAACAACTTAAAAACTATATGTGCTAACTGTCAACGTATAACTCAAAAAGAAGGTATACGCTGGAAACAAGGTGACTTACGCCCTGACTTCTAAGTAGTCCATTAATTGATCTAGATTAAATTTTAAATCTTCTAATGTACCGTTGTTATCAATTGTAAAGTCTGACATCCATTGTTCCAAACTCATTGAGTCGGTAGATTCAGCTTCTAGATGTATACTGCGATCAACCCAAATACAGTAATCAAATACACCAGTGTTTTGCATTGCAAAGAATTCACGTTTGTTGCGTAGCCCACAATAGATATCGT
>Ga0307998_1002192_pt1 | contig 10096 bp, 4 predicted proteins | sample Davwhametageno37_FD_203147 | JGI IMG/M metagenome (GOLD analysis project Ga0307998, IMG submission 203147) | Marine microbial communities from Davis Island wharf, Antarctic Ocean - #37 | ecosystem: Environmental > Aquatic > Marine > Unclassified | place: Antarctic Ocean: Davis Island wharf...
TTCGCTTCATACAAAAAACCATCTGCTTTTGAAGTGTCATTATTAGGAAATTGTTTCTGAATGTATTGAACCCCATCTTGGTCTTCTCGATACTCGATATATCTAACCTTCAAAGAATACTCTGGGTCAGGATCGATGCTGGTGAAAATAAAATTACGACTTGAACTAATGTCTGGTGCCTGCGGTGGTTGAACTAATGACGAAAGACTTTGAGGAAAGGTCCAGAAACAACTATTGGTTCCATTTGCAGTAGTGATAGATAATGGAGAAACAAATTTGTCAGGCTCACCAGTTTCTAAATCAGGACGTACTTGAAGAACAGCGTCATCATTGTCACTTCCTTGGCAATTAAACTTGTTTGTAGGCTTATTAGGGCCTTGTTTAGTAATATAGTAAGTGTTGTCTCCTAAGCATGTAATACCTGTAAAAGTTATTGCTTCATCAGACTCAGTTGCAGAAGTTTCTTTGCCGTAAATGGGGTAGATAATAACTGGTTTATAGGTTGCGAAACGAAGTCCATATAGCACACCGTTTTTTTGATTAATACGGTAAACACAAGCAAGGTTTACGGGTACCTTATTAAAAACGGTATCATATCTTCCAATTGCTAAAATATCAAAAGCACGATCCATTGCAATGCTATATAATCCAGGAATCTGAATACGCCCTAATTCCTTTCCTGATACGTCAAATGAAATAATTTCACTTGTTCCTTGGTCCACCACATATATCAACTCATCAAATCCAGCAAGAACTTGACTGGGTTTTACAAATTGATCCAAAACAGGCTGTATAGGAACATAAGCAATATCTCTGTCTTGATACACTGGTTTGTCGATAAAGTCCAAATCAGTTTTTTTACCAAAAAATCCGTCACACCCTATTAGAATGAGACCTACCAAAACCGCAGAGATATAGCTGAATAACTTATTCATTTTCAATAGATCTATCTTCCATTTTATAGAATTGGAAATTAATTCCCAGTGAATGTTGCAAGCCTACAAATGAAGTTGGAAGGAATGCGTAATTGAACCTAACTGGGTGATTTTTTACAATCACTTTCATTCCCAAACCTAAGGTTGGAATTCGTTGGTTTTTTCGTCCAAGGATAATCCCCAAACGCCCATATAATAAATCCTTGTAGCTGTATTCACCACCAATCCTTATGTTTTCACTATTGTCATTCGGGTGATTCAACTGGATAGCAGTAAGAATTTTATGATCGTTTTTGTCTAATGGAACTACACTAATTCCAATTTTAAACTCTGTAGGAATGGAGAATTTTTCTGGAGTTGGAGTTGTGTTATTGTTGAATTTAAGTTCTTGGTGATCTCCATTAAGAGCAGAGTTTCCTCCGAAGTTGTTGACGCCAACAGCAAAACTTAGTTCCTTAATGTCGGTGTTATATATAAAGCCTAAATCGGCTCCAACAGTATGGTTTTGATACTGCGCCAATTGTTCGTTTATGTATTTTAATTTAATACCAAATGCAAATTGATCGGAAAGTTCTAGTGCATAACCTAAGCCTACCGCTGTATTCGCAGCATAGAAATACTCTCCCGTTCCTTTTGGTTGAAATTCGGTACGTACTTCTTGTTTACCAGAGGAAAGACTGTTTACAGTTAGAGCAAAAGTTGAGTTTTTGTCTTTAAATGGTAAAACAGCCGCAAGAAAAGACTGATTGATTCCTGCACCAACAAAGTAGTTTGAGATACCAAGAGAAAAAGATTCAACACTGGAAATATTAGCAACGTTTGTGAAGGCCGTTGAAGCATCACCCTTTAAAGTAAGGTTTGCTGAACCCATTCCTAAAGATCTCGCACTTCCATCATTTTTGAGAAAGGTAAGCGCAGAACTACCTGTTCTTTGGCCTCCTAAATTAGGCAATAGCTGAGCCATAATACTTGTTGAGTACAACACAAAAAGGGCGATATATACAGCACTTTTTTTCATTAGAACCTAAATGCTAAACCGTATAAAATTTGTGTTGGAGGCTTCCATCTTGCGGGGTTGTTTGGAGGCGTTCCACTTGCTTGCGGATCAATGTATTTTGGATCTCTCCAAGTTTCTGGTACTTCATCACCTTCATTATAAGCGTTTCCTGTTACAGGGTTTACAATTTGAGCATTTAGGTTGTTGAATAAGTTTCTTACCTCAAAACTCATGGATAACGCATGGTTTTTGTCTTTACCTAAAACAAAGTCTTTAGTGATTTTAATATCGGTCCAAAACCAAGCTTTTGCTAATTCAGAATTTGGTTTGCTATTTACTGATTGGTAAAGTGGTCTTCCAAAATTATTGGTTCCAGCTAATTCTACTGGGGTATATCTGAATCCTGATTTGTAATTCATTCCAACGAAAATTCTAATTCGATGAAAAGCTTTGGGGATATTCATAGTTGTATCTGAATAGAAAATAACACCCGATTTTAAATCCCATGGTCGATCCCATGTAAGTGGTTGTTCTTTCGTATTGTCAACAAAACCCTTTTCGATAATTTGTAATTCACTCTCGCGGGCAGTATTTGATTTACCCCTTGCAGCTTGGAAGGATCCATTGAAGAATATTCTAAAATATTTTGCAATTCTTTGGGTTACACCTAATTCAACACCAACAATTCTTGCGTAATCTTGATTGTAATAAATTTTACGGTCAACCAATTTCCCGGTTTGGTCGGTAATTGAAGCGTTTCCTGAAACTATATAATCATATTTATCATTATTATACGCAGCGAAAGTTATTCCTAAATCCTTGGTGAATTGAGACTTAAGTCCTATTTCATAGCTAACTGTACTCTCTGGTTTTATCACAGGGTTACCAATCGTAGCTAAAGGAGAACGGTCTAAATAATCAGGATCGAGTCCGGCGTAAATGAATCTAGGATGAGGCATTTGCATAGCGTGACCATAATTGAAATAAAGCACATTATTGTCAGTTACAGGAAAGGAAACGTTGATTTTTGGAAGTAATCTGAATTGATATTGTTTGCCGAAAAGTTTGGTGTTTCTGTCTTCGTATTCGACTCTAGAAGATTCTTGAAGAGGTACTTCCGGATTGTTTACTGCAGCATCCAATTGTTTGCCATAGGCCCAATAATTAAATCGCATTCCTAAAGTAGCAGTAATTCCTTTATAACTGATTTTATCACTTACAAAAAACCCTCCTTCAGTTGGATTTGCCAACCAAATTTCACTAGAAGAGCCAACTGAAATTGAAGGAGTAGAAAGTGTATCATTAATTTGAATTGGAGCACCTACCCATGGGCGGAATACATCTGCCCATTGGTATTCTTTTTCTTTGTGTTCCCAACCGAATACAAATTCGTGATGTTGGTTTTTTGGATAATAGCTGAATCTGATCTTTCCAGTATATTCTTGAACATAATGGTCGTGCCATCTAGGTGCTAATCCATTGTTATTTATCAAGCCATTCCCTGGAAGAATGTACACCACCGGTGAATCAGGTTGGAAGGTTTGTAAAGGATCGGTTACAATGGATTGTGCGTCATATATCTGATCAACAGTTTCTGACCTAAAAGGTCTGCCATTGGCATCAGAACGAAGATTAGTAAAAAGCCGACCGCCTGAAACCTTTACGTTCCAGTTGTTATTGATATAATGCTGAAAATTAAGAACTGTAAGATTTGATCGATGCGTATAAGTGTTTGCATTATCAGGGATTTCAGAAAAATTGTATTGCAAGCCGGGGCTAACAATAGCATCAAAACCTACGATTTGTAAGCTTCTTGAATTTTGATTAACAGCAACACTATGTTGGTTGGTAAGGGTAATTTTTGTTCCAGGTTTAAACTCATAACTCAATTTAATAGTGTTCGCATATTTATTGTTCTGACGAGGAGCGAAGAGCGAATCGTTTTCTGGAAGAATTGAACTGTGCAATTGGTCAGCTTGGACCCTATAATAGTCATCGCTCAAAAACATATTGGCACTGGTGAAAAACCGAAGTTTCTTTTTAGTAAATGGCACTGCACCTCCAAGGGATAAGTCAACGATATCAGTATTCCATGCAGTTCCATCATTAACCCTACTTTGAATGATTGGGTTATCCGGATTTCCCATTTTCCAATCGCCAAGGTTATCGCGTTGCCAACTTCCTGCGATTTGAAATTTCTCCCCACCTTCCTTAATCTTGGTAGATATAACTCCCGCAGCACCGCCACCAAATTCGGCACCAGCTCCACCGGTTATAAGAGAAACATCAGATACCGAAGAACTTTGAACGCCAACACCAAACCCCGTTCCCGAAAGTGGATCTTGAGCGCTAATTCCATCAATTAAATATTGAGTTTCATAGTTTCGTCCACCTCTAATATTTATTCCATCAGGTGTTTGGTTAACACCGGCCTGCATATTGATGATTTCTTGAACATTTCGCACAGCCATTTGCTCAATATCTTCAGAGGTTATATTGACTTCCGAGGCAGCGTCCTCTAAGTTAATGAGATTCTTTTCTCCAACAATAACTACCTCATTCATAACCGTTGAGCGCATTGCTAAGCTTGTATTTAATACGCGAACTTCACCATCTTTTAGAGTTATACCATTGAATGCTTTGTCCGTATAACCTATGTATGTGAATTTGATGGTGTAGTCGCCTGGTTTGATGTTTTTGACGATAAAGTTCCCTTCAACATCTACAGAAGCACCATTATAAGTTCCTACAATTAGCACAGTAGCACCAATAAGAGGCTCCTTGGTAGTAGCATCAATCAGTTTTCCTTTAAGGGTTGCTGTTTTTTGAGCAAAACTGCCAAAGGCCAAAAGGCTTAGAACACTATAAAGAATTAGTCTTTTCATGATTCTACCAGTCAAATTCTACATTTAAAACGTGGTGAAACAAAGAATCTACCTTGGTGAAGCTATAGTCCAAATCCGCCATACTAGCAGCAACATAAACTTGGTAGGTTTTCCCAGTGGCTTCATTTACTTTTTTAATTCCAACTGTTTTTGGTCCAATGTAAGCTGGCGTTTTTGCTGAAAATTGACCTTCATATATTGAAATTACATCTGTCGTCTTTTCAAATGGAGAAACAGTTTCAGGAAACTTATTTGTTCCCAAGTTTGGATAACCAGATTCTTGTGAAACCAAGGTATTAGCTCCTTGTTCTAAAAATAGGCCAGTCGAATTAGGGTCGATACTTTCAATGTTTAATACAGGAAGTAGATTAGATTGAGCATCTAATGGATTGTTGAAATACCCAATAATAAAGGCCTTTCCTCCTTGTGCAATAAACTCATCGATGGATTCTGCAGCAGCTTCTAAAATGAGGCTTTCTTTTTTAGTGTTATCGTTAAGATAGGTAGTCTTATCAGAGTAAATAAAAAGCTTTTCATATTGTAAAGCCATTAAGGTGAAAGTTGGATTCCAAAAAGTAGGTTGATCTGCACCGTCATTGGCTGTGTAATCTATATAATCATAAGTTGGATAGACATTAGAAATTCTTTGTTTGTAAAACTTGTTGCGATCTCGATCCCCACCAATAACAAGTAAATCAGAATTTTTCCCTTTAAAGAATAGGCCCGAAAGAGTATCTAGTTCGCTATAGCTCTGCGATAAATCAAAAGAACGGATATAAATGGAATTGGTATCGTTCATTTTTAGGCCAACGAGGCTTCCGATTTCTTCACTTGCACTTAAATACACAGTTGCATTTGTTGTGCCCGTCGCAGATGGATCTAATGGAGTAAGAGATACATTATTTACTTTTTTAGGTATATCAAACCACTCACCATCATTCAGTTTTATTTGAAACCCTTTGAGGTTGTCAATGCCGTCAGGATCATCGGCATCCCAAAATAAAGTAGCAACAAGCAAAGCAGTGTCACTTGTAGAAAGTGTTTTGTTCAATGTAATGTTTGGAGGAGTATTTTTTATAGGTACAGTAAGTTTGGCTGGAGTTAAATCTTTAAGGCCCATATTGTCAATAGAGCGGACCCAAAAACTAATGTCGTTAGTGTCTTGGCCTTCTTCGATAACAAAAACAAATGTGCTATCGGTCTTGGTTGTAAAATGCCAAGTTATTTGATCTTTTGTAAACTCATAACCACTAACAAATCCGTCTAGATCTGCTCCAAACCAAGCTAATCGCACTGTCGATTTTAGCCTTTGATCGCCGGAAAGATTAATTGCTTTGGGAACAATTATAGTTTCTGGAGCTTTATTTTCATTCTTATCTCCTTTGTCGCAAGCAGCAAAAAGCAATAGAAATAAAACCGAAGATAGGATTAATGAATTTTTCAAAATCAAAAAATAAAACCCCAAGCGAATATCGCTCGGGGTTTTAAGATTAATGCTTAATAATAATTTTTTCTCGTGCTACAGTTTCACCATTTACAGTAGAAAGCGAAAGAATATAAACTCCATTCTCTAATTCAGAAACATCTACTGCATTTGAGCTTTCATTAATTGAAGTATTCACTACCATTTTTCCGCTCAAGTCAATAATTGAAACTGAATATAGGTTTCCATCAGCAGTTACAAAAACCACATCATTTGATGGATTTGGGAAAATTGAAATTTTAATATCATTGGAGTAAGTTCTAATAGAAGTTACTGCTAAGTTGATGTTTTTAAAATCATCATTATCTCTAGGTAATAATTTCATGTTGCTGAAACTGTAGGTTAAGATACCAATAACAGAATCCATTTCAACAGTATCAGTAACAATGATTTTTTCTCCTGGGTATGGAGCCTTAACTCTAAAGCTTGAGTTTACATAAGAAACAGCTGTAGAAGATTCGAATTCTCTACCAGTTAAGATTCTAGCACCATTTGCAGGATCAGCTTTGTCACGACCAACTAACCATTCTGCAAAACTTGCAGGATCATCAGCATTTGTATCAACAACATGTAATCTTCCATTAGGATTATGCAATCCAATCAAAACACTTTCATAACGTTCGTTCCCCTCAAAAGAGTAGGTTACTAAACTGTCAGGAATAAGAAATAATGGGGTAATTGTTCCAGTTCCAGCTTTTGTAACATTAGTTACAGCTAAAGCAGTTTTACCAAAATCTTCTAAAACTGTTCCAGTTACAGTTAACTTGTCACCTCTTTCGAAAGTAGTTCCAGCATTTTGAAGTTCAATTCCAGACCAACCGCCAATTGCGTTTTCGTCTTGCATATGTATTATAGATAAATCACCTTCAGCTCCTGAAGATGTAATAATTCCTGTAACAGTAACTTCATTTCCTAAGAACATTGAATTTCCATTACTAAAAGGAGTGTATTGAACATCATAAATCGTAATACCATTATCTCTTACTCTATAACCATAACTTCCAGTTGCTGGGTTTGAATTTGGCAATGCAGTTGTGTTTGTAGAATCATCAGTTGCAGTCACATAGTAACGGACAAATGTTCCATTAGCTTGAGCAGGAATAGTAGCTGAATAGCTATCTCCAGTTCCTTTTACCATAGCAACTTTAGTGAAGTTTAAATCTGTAATATCAGTGCCAGTATTATAGAATAAAGAAGCATCTACAATTTGGCCATCAAGATCTTTGATATTAGCAGAAACTGAAACCGCTTGTGAAGAAGTAGGTGTTTGAAAATCGCGTTTTTTATTAGAGATTTTTGGAGCAGAAGGTCCATAAACATAATGTGAAGCATCAAAAGGGTGTAATTCATATCCTCTACCCGTAGCACCAGGGCAGTTGTTTTTACTATGGATAATCATTCCTGAAAGTGTTTTAAAGTTGTCTCCAATTGTTGGAGCAGAAAATTTTCCAGTTTCATTTGTAGTAGTATTAGTATAAGAAGGTAATCTTCCCGCCATAAAGTGATCACCAACATTTATTTGGTTTCCAGCTTTGTCTTGAACTGTAAAACTTACTCTGTTTCCAGAAAATGGATCTACAGATACAACATCAACATCTTCGAAAGTTACAAATGAACTTTCCCATTGCTCTCCAGTTGCCAGGTTGTTGTTTTTAGACCCGTCATTGAATGTTCCAATTGTTAAAACAGTATCTGAAACGGCAACATTTCTTTTGTAAATAGTAATAGCATCGTTTGTAGTTTCTGGCTCTAATTGAGTTTCACCTTGATATTGGCTTAATGTTCCAACGATTCTTATAGAATCACCCTGCTTTAAATTAGGGATACTAACACTATATACAGCAGAGCTACTTGCTCTTAATCTCATTCCACCAAAAGGACTAGGTGCGCCTGACATTGTTATGTGAATATTGTGACTTGAGGAGCCATAAAGAGCACCATCAACAACACAAATCCCCTCTACAACAACTTTTTTTCCGTCGTAACGAGAAATGTCAACACAGTTTCCAAGATTAGCAGCAGTGACCCATTGAGCAGAGTCAATCGATAAAGTGTCTAGCTGGGCATTGGCAGTGCCAAAGATGAACAGACTAATAGATAAGAGTATTAAATGTTTCATAGTTATTGTTTTTATTATTTGATAAGCGTGAATTTTCCTTTGTATGTTTTGTTTGTGTCTAAATCTTTAACTGAGAATATATATAGACCCCGTGCAACTGCTTGCCCTTCGCTACTAATTAAATCCCAGGCATGTTCTCCTCCTGAAAATACCGTTGATTCATCATCTGAGAATTCTGTGTACCAATCAATGTCACTTCCGTTGTAGTTAGCATCATGATCAAATTGATCGACTATATCACCAGCCATATTAAATATACTCACCACACATTTTTTAGGTAAGTTGGCGAATATCAATTTTTTAGTTGTTTGTCGTGTGCTGAATCCTTCCCATGCAGCTTCTAAATAGTAAGGATTTGGATAAGCAAATGGAACCTCTTCTTTAGGGTTTTCATTTGGCGGCGTACCCATAAATACTCTATTGCTATTAGAAAGTGGAGCAGATTCTAGGGATTCTAAATTGTTATTTTCATCACCAGTGTCAAATGCTGAGACGGCGCATATATATTGCCATCCATTTTGCAGATTCTCCACTGTGTATTTGTACAGATATAAATTATCATCACCTTCAAAAGTTACTGGTTCAGCTAATTTAATTTCATCAAATCCTGTTTCAAAGAACAAACTATCGCCCAATAAATCATAGACACCAACTTGAGTTAATGATTCACTAGCTTCAATTTTTTCCGCAACATCAAAACCTAAACGAGAAAGGTAAACTCTGTAACCAGCAAAATCCTTTTTAAGACTAATAGGGTCAATGCTGCTTTCTGAATTTGCTGTCCAATAAATATTTAGTTCACCATCTTTCGCTTCAATTTTAGTTACTGGAGCATCAGGGGGAGAAGGTAAAATGTATCGATCTAGATTACCATTTTGATTTCTATCTTCAGTTGGATCAAGAATTCCATCTCCGTTAATGTCTTCGCCTAAATATGCTGTTTGGGCCCACTGTGCATTGGAAATTAAATTTTGTTGTTGGAAGGCGCTGTTGTCTCCATTTGGATTTCCGTCTTCATTCTTTTTTGCGCAAACAATTGCAAAAGCAATATCAATAGACTCTCCTGGCTTTAATGTTGCAAAAGGTCCAACACTTACCAAATCAGAGCGATTACCTGGATCATTTATGGTTTCATGAATGTAGGTTCCTGTGTGTTGACTTGTGGAATCGTTAGCAGCAGACCACTCATTTCTCCAGTTTAGTCCGGAGGTCATTTTACGGTATTTGGCGGCATCATCTTGTGGTGAGAATAGTAAAGGTAAGGAAGCATCTCCCCAACGCCATGCATTGTAGTGTGATCTAAATGCCGGGTTTATTGAAGGATGATAGTACTTGTCTTTTGATTCAGCACCCAAGAATTTATGTGAAAAATAACTTTCTGTAAAACCTGCATCACCAGTATTGTCATAACAATATCCTAGGTGCAATGAGTCATTAAAGCCGTTCCCTCCTTTGTTGAAAAAAGCAGAGCCACCACTTCCAGCTGGGGCAACATTTACATTTCGAACCACAGCATTGGAAAACATTCCAACGTAAACAGAATCGAGAATATCATCACCAACATTTGTCACTGTGTAATTTAGAATTACAAAAAAGTTACTGAATGCATAATTCCAATTGTAGGTTTCTAAATGTACATCTAGTCCTAGAGGTGTATGATCTGCAATTGTCTGTTCA
>Ga0307998_1002193_pt1 | contig 10095 bp, 10 predicted proteins | sample Davwhametageno37_FD_203147 | JGI IMG/M metagenome (GOLD analysis project Ga0307998, IMG submission 203147) | Marine microbial communities from Davis Island wharf, Antarctic Ocean - #37 | ecosystem: Environmental > Aquatic > Marine > Unclassified | place: Antarctic Ocean: Davis Island wharf...
GTTCATCTGCTGGGAACCCATCGTAAATATGACTTTCGCTACCCAAAGAAGTATGATCACTTCACTGACAGAACCGGTGTTCCTGAATGGATAAAAGACGAGAATTTAGCTGAATACAACTCTTATGATAATGCTGTTCTTTACAACGACTACATCATAGCAGAGCTAATTGAGGGCCTTAGACAAGAAGATAAAAAGAGCCTATTTGTGTATCTTTCTGACCATGGCGAGGAAGTATTCGATTATGCCCAAAAACCATTTTGCGGCCGAAATGAATCAGACCCTTCTCCTGCAATGTATACAGTGCCATTAGTTACCTGGAAATCAAAAAAATTAAAAAATAACCTTGTAGCGGAATGGGACAATTATACTGATAGAGTTTTCATAGCTAGCGACTTCTTTTATACACTGCCAGATATGATTGGCATTAACTTTGATGGAATGGATAGATCGCGGAGCCTTGTATCAGAAGAGTTTAAACAGCGCATACGCTGGATAGGTGCCCCAAGTAATCTAAAAAAAATGAAAGATTACGATTCGGTCGACACATTCTCCAACTAATCTTTTAGCTTTATAACAAAAAATAACAGGAAAAAAATATGGAACGCCCAAAAGTAGAGGTAGGTGACTACATTATCCTCCAAGGATATAAAGAAGATCCCGGTATGGAAGCTTTAGTTTTCAAAATAGAAGATGATGGGATTTTATTTGTTGGCTACCATGCCTACAGCATTAGAACAACAAAGGCACACGCTTTTTGGAATGACTCCTTTTGGCAGGTCACAGAAAAATATAAATCCAAAAAAAGTGCGGGTATACATTTTTAACTTTTACAACTATTTTTCGGAGCGCATAAATTTCTATCTTCTGCCACGCGCGTTACTTAGAGGGAATTTTTAGGCGCTGTCCAACGTATATTTTACTACTGCTTAAGCCATTATGCCTCATCAGACTTCTCACTGAAAGCTTGTAACGTTGAGAAATTCTGTAGGCTGTATCTCCAGGGACAACAATATAAAATATAGGATTTTTGGTGCCAAGCTTATCTTTTGACAGCAAAGTTCCAACAGGTAAGTTGCTGGAAAAATATCGAGTGACGCCCTTAAAAATAGCATTTGCTATTTTTTTCTGGTAGCCCTTATTGGCTAGTTTTTTTGCCTCAGAGGGGTTTGAGATAAAACCAGTCTCTACAAGAATAGACGGAATATCTGGAGATTTCAAAACTACGAATCCTGCCTCTTCAACTTTTTTCTTGTGCAGTCTCGCTATGCCTCCTATAGATTTAAGAACTGACTCTCCAAGCTCTAAACTACTATTTTGTGTAGCTGTCATGGATAAATCCAACAGCACGCTAGCAAGCATGTGATCTTTATCATCAAGACTGACACTACCAGAGCCGCCTATTAAATCAGCACTATTCTCCCGTTTCGCTAAATAGCGGGCAGTTTCACTACTAGCACCACTACGAGAGAGTATAAATACTGACGCTCCGCTTGCAGTCGGTTTACTAAAAGAATCGGCATGGATAGAAATAAATATATCTGCGCGTTTCTGGTGAGCAATTTTAGTCCTCTTGCGCAAAGAAACATAGTAGTCTCCATCTCGAATCAGCACGCCTTTGTAGCCACGCTTTTGGTCAAATAATTTTTTTAATTGACGACTAACAGCCAAAACTACACGCTTCTCAAAAATCCTCTTTGGCCCAATAGCTCCTGGGTCTTCTCCCCCATGGCCTGCATCGATGGCCACTATAATATTTCTACTACTATTTTTAGCGGAAATACTGGAGATTGATGTAATTAGTTTTTTTTTCTGGCCATAAAGATCAACCACCAATCTATCGCTATATTGGCCATTAGCCTCAAGCATAAAAGCTTTAGGCTTAAGCGGTTTTTTTAAATCAAGAACAATACTAATATTTTTCTTATCTTTTATAGCAGTTTTAAGAGAGGCTATAGGTATAGAAGAAAAATCTAGTTTTTCTGCTTCCACATTTAGACTAGCATTTGAAATATCTATAATTAAACGATCAGGGTTTCTCAGTGTAGTTAATTTATATTTAACAGATTGACTCAAATCAAACACTAATCTAGTGTGATCTGGAGCCTTCCATACTCTTATATCATCAATTGTTGCCGCGTGAACAGATAACGGAGCTCCCAAAAATAACGAGGCTGCTAAAAAATACATAATCTTGCAGAATTTAGAGGCCAAGCTTATCTCCCTTGCCTAATTCCATATCAGCTATAAGAAAATCACCGATTTTGGTCTGAGAATATATTTTTACATCTCGACCCTGGCATGTAGCAGTTATACTTATATTTATGTCGGCAGCTGGCATCACGCCTAGACCTCGGTCTGGCCACTCTACCAAACAACAACTGCCTTTATGGAAGTAATCTCTAATGCCAATAAAATCTAACTCTTCAGCGGAACCCAATCTATATAAATCAAAATGGTGAATTTTAATAAGGCTTTGGCTGTATGACTCAACCAAGGTATAAGTCGGGCTTTTCACAACACCCTGATAACCAAAGGCATGAAGAAAGCCACGACAAATAGTCGTTTTCCCTGCCCCGAGATCTCCATCAAGATAAATCAAAATGGCCTTTGACTCTGCACCAAATCCATAGGAACATAAACTGGAGCCAAGTAATTTACCAAATTGAATCATCGATTCTTCATTTGGCACAGATTTTAGAAATAAATGTCTCATTTATGTACCGACTGATTCGACTGTTAGCTGAACAAATAATTTTAATACAGTAAAAAATAAAATTTATGTAATAAATTCTACTTGCTAAGAAAATATCTGGCAAAATTATACACCAACTTCAAATAGCTAATCGAAATGAAACCCAAAACACCACAGTTAGATTATATACATCTTGCCAAGCAAATTAAGCTATGGGGCGAGAAATTAGGGTTTCAGCAAGTAGCTATTACAGATACTGACTTGGGTGATACAGGTAGCAAGCTTAATACGTGGCTTAAAAATGACTACCAAGGTGACATGAATTGGATGGCAGCTCATGGTGAAAAACGCTACCACCCAGAACAGCTTCTACCAGGCACGTGCCGCGTTATAACAGTTCGAATGAACTATCTTCCCGAAGATAGCAATATGATTGCTGTACTAAAAGATGATAAAACAGCCTATATCTCTCGCTATGCTCTAGGTCGAGACTATCACAAGCTAGTTCGTCAACGTTTAAAAACTCTCAGTAAAAAAATTGAAGCAGTGGTTCCAGGCAACATCATTCATAGATCTTATGTAGACAGCGCTCCAGTAATGGAAAAACCTTTAGCAGAAAAATCTGGTCTTGGATGGATAGGGAAGAATACATTAATTATTAATAGCGATGCAGGCTCATGGTTTTTTCTTGGTGAAATATATACAAGCCTCCCTTTACCAGTAGACCATTCTTCTGAAATAGATCAATGCGGAGAATGTCAGGCATGCCTTAAGGTATGTCCTACAGATGCATTTCCTGAGCCATATGTGCTCAATGCAAAACGATGTATTTCATACCTAACAATTGAGCACAAAGGAAGCATTCCACAAGAGTTCCGACAACCTATGGGTAATCGCGTATTTGGCTGTGATGACTGCCAAGCTATTTGCCCATGGAACAAGGAACCCAGTACTACAAATGAAATAGATTTCTCTCCACGACATAATCTAGACAATCGTGAGCTTGCTGAATTATTCCTTTGGACGGAAGATGAGTTTTTACAATATACAGAGGGTTCGCCAATTAGACGCATTGGTTATGAGAGATGGCTGAGAAACTTAGCGATTGGGTTGGGTAATGCCGCATCCTCAACAAAAATTATTAACTCCTTACAGGAAAGAAAAAACTTTCCTTCGGCTTTAGTCCAGGAACATGTTTTGTGGGCTTTAGACCAGCACGAAAACAAAGAAAAAAGAAAAAAACGTCGCCGAAAGATAACCAACTTAGCGCTTAAAGGGTAAACATGATAGGTTAATGAACTCGAAGAACTCCTTATACAATGCCTCTTTGAGATTGAGGTTAAACCTTACCTGTCATGTTAAAAAATAAATTACGATAATGACTTAATTCAGCAATAGAATCTTTTATATCATCCATAGCTAGGTGAGATCCCTGTTTTTTTAGTCCACGCAGAACTTCTGGCCGCCAACGTTTAGCGACCTCTTTGATACTGCTGACATCCAAATTACGATAATGAAAAAAAGCTTCCAATCTTGGCATCTCGCGAGCTAAAAAACGACGATCCTGGCAAATTGAGTTGCCGCACATGGGGGAAACGCCGGCACCTACAAATTTTTCTAAAAATACAATCGTATCTTGCTCTGCTTCTTCAGCAGTGACATTACTACTTCGAACCCGCTCTGCTAACCCAGAACGATTATGTTGCCGTGTATTCCATTCATCCATGCTGTCAAGTATTTCATTTTCTTGATTTATAGCAAAAATAGGGCCTTCAGCAAGAATATTAAGATCCTTATCGGTAACAATAGTGGCAATCTCAATAATTACATCGTTAATAGTATCTAGTCCTGTCATTTCAAGGTCTATCCAGACAAGATTCAATGGATCTTTTTTTATTTTATCAAATACAGAATTATTCATTAAAATTTACACCATTTATTAGGTTTATTAGTAATTTAAACATATCCCGCGTTTTTAAAATTGCTATCTATTAGTCAGCAATAATTTACTCTTTTAAAAATGCGAGCCAGAATGTACGTTTATATCGCTATAAACCTATATGCTATATCCTTAGATGCTAGCAAGCCAGCAATGATGGTATTATTGGCTTTTAGATCATTAAAATCTTTGAGAAAAATTGAGAGCAGAAAGGAACAATTTTGACAAAGCGTCAACTAACAAAACAACAACGCAGGCGCATTGAGCAGAATCAGGTGGATGCGAGCACCGAGATTATTACACAGCAAGGGTGTAGCGGAGAAAAAGATCATGACAATACCGGTCTAGAAAAATATGGGGTAGTCATTGCCAGCTATGGCTCACAAGTTGACGTTGAAGCAACAGACGACTCTGGAAAATTTGTTCGGCGATGCCACCTAAGAGCCAATTTACCTACAATTGTCTCTGGCGATAAAATTACATGGAAAGATCATGGGGCTCATGGGGTAGTTATCGCACAACACCCTAGAGACTCAGAGCTTTGTCGGCCTGATAATCGAGGGAAACTGCGACCAGTGGCAGCTAACATTGACAGAATAGCGATTATCATAGCACCTTACCCTGAACCACACTCAAATCTCATTGACCGATATTTAGTTGCATCGGAGCATCAAGCTATACAGCCCTTAATTGTTTTAAACAAAGCTGATCTGATAGGAAAAGAAAACACCGAACACCTTGCTTCTCTAGCTAAAATTTATAGTGCTTTGGGTTATGATTATTTTTTAGTTTCTGCCACAAGTGGTAGTGGTATAAAAAAGTTTGAAGCCTATCTAAACAATCATACCAGCGTATTTGTCGGTCAATCTGGCGTAGGAAAATCTTCTTTACTTAACAGGCTGTCACCAGAAATTAATGTAACTGTAGGCGGTCTATCAAAATCAAAAGAAAAGGGCACACATACAACAACAACCTCTCGACTGTTTCATCTCCCAAACGGAGGTGATGTAATAGATTCACCTGGAATAAGAGAGTTTGGATTATGGCACCTAAAATCCCAAGCAATTGCGGAAGGCTTTATAGAATTTTCAGCTTTTCTTGGAAGATGCAAATTTCGTAATTGTCAGCATCAGCATGAACCTGGATGTGCACTAGCAAAGGCGATAGAGACGGGGAAAATCCAGCGTAAAAGATTTGAGAGTTACGTGCATATGGTTAATAGCCTCAAAGAAGATTAATCAAACCCTATAGATGGCATAGATCTTAGAGAGTGATACAATCTTATCTTGCATTTCCATAAAATAGAGCGCCAACATGTCACAAACACGCAACCTAATAGAGCCAGAATCTTTAAGCGAGCAACTTGACGAATCTAACCTCCTAATTATAGATTTATGTAACGATGCTCTTTATAGCCGCATGCATATTCCTGGGGCTGTCCATCTTTCCCCAAAAGATCTTATGGCTGGGTCTCTTCCTACCCCAAATAAACTGCCGTCAGTAGAGCAAATTTCAACTATGGTTGGAGGTCTTGGTTTAACTGAAGAAAAGCATGTGATTGCATATGATGACGAGGGAGGCGGCTGGGCTGGAAGATTTCTCTGGACTCTTGATGTAATAGGGCACAAAAATTGGTCATACTTAAACGGCGGACTAATCGCATGGCATAACGAAGGTCATCACACCACTACTGATGTTCCTGACATTAAAGCAGTTAGGCGTGATGTTGTTATTGATCGTTCCCCTATCGTCGATATCAAAGAGATCATGGATTCCTTGGAAAATAGAGATTTACAAATTTGGGATGCCAGGAGTGAAGCAGAATACACTGGTGCAACATTGTACGCCGACAAAGGTGGGCACATTCCAGGAGCAATCAACTGCGATTGGACCAGCATGATGGACTTTAAACGAAATCAGCGTATTCATAATGACGCCTTAGCAAGGCTTGAAGATTTAGGTATTTCATCAAAAAAACCAACTATCACTCATTGCCAATCACATCATCGTTCTGGCTTCACATACATGCTTGGGAGAATCTTAGGATTTGAGAACATACGAGCTTATGATGGTTCTTGGGCTGAATGGGGCAACCAACCCGACACTCCTGTAGATACATAAAAAATATGACCAACTTATACTCAGAACTTTTTGCTGCACTCCAGCGACTGCTGCCACATCATGCGCTATCTCGAATTGGTTCGTTGCTGGCTGAAGCCAGAAGCCCTTGGCTAAAAAAACTACTAATCAATCTATTCATCAAGACGTTTGATATCAACCTAGATGAAGCAGCCTCAAGATCCCCCAAAGACTATCAAAACTTTAATGCTTTTTTTACCCGGGCATTAAAAAAAGATGCCAGACCAATTGACAGCAATGATGGCGTCATCGTTTGTCCTGCTGACGGCACTGTTAGTCAAGTTGGAGCTATTAGGGAGGGGGAAATTTTTCAGGCAAAAGGGAAAAATTTTTCCTCTTCATCGTTACTTGGCGCCAACGATAAAGACAGCGAGCGTTTCCTTAACGGCAATTTTATTACGATATACCTATCACCAAAAGACTATCATAGAGTTCATATGCCTATTGACGGAGAGTTAATTTACACGCGGTATATTCCTGGGAAATTATTCTCTGTTAACTTGGCAACGACCCAACATATAGATGGGTTATTTGCGAAAAATGAGCGCTTAGTATGCATGTTTAAAACTCCAGCTGGGCGCTGTGCTGTGATTCTAGTAGGGGCAATGATGGTGGCTGGAATAGAATCGGTATGGCATGGGCACTACGAGCCCAATGTCCTGGCAATCAATAAGTTTGATTCTCAAAATATTACATTAAAGAAAGGTGAAGAAATGGGGCGATTTAAATTCGGCTCTACTGTAATTGTAATGTTTGAGCCCAGCAAAACAAAATGGTCAGAAAAGTACAAATCTGGATCAACTACTCGTCTCGGTGAGTTAATGACAACTCATGAACTGCATCAATAAATATTTTTACATTTTCAGGCTTGATGTCAGGAGTGATGCCATGACCAAGATTGAATATGTGCCCGCCGCCGCCGCCAAATTGCATTAGAATAGCCTTAACTTCTTCTGTTATACGCTGCGGAGATGCGCGAAGAATAGCAGGATCCATATTACCTTGTAGCGCCACTCTATCGCCTACTCTTTTGCGTGCGGAGCCTATGTGGGTTGTCCAATCAAGGCTAATAGCATGGCAACCAGTGTCAGCAATATCCTCTAACCACTGCCCGCCACCTTTAGTAAATAATATCACGGGCACCTTTCTGCCCTCATTCTCTCGAATTAAACCATGGACAATTTTCTCCATATATTTCAAGGAAAATTCTCGATAGGCGTTGAAAGAAAGGGCTCCACCCCAGGTATCAAAAATTTGAACTGCTTGGGCCCCTGCTTTTATTTGAGCATTAAGGTAAACAATAACGGAGTCGGCAAGAATATCAAGCAACCTATGCATTAACTCAGGTTGGTTATACATCATGGTCTTACACAACGGGAAATCACGACTAGATTTGCCTTCGATCATATATGTGGCTAACGTCCATGGGCTACCAGAAAATCCTATTAATGGCACACGCCCATTAAGTTCTCGTCGTATGGTAGAGACCGCCTCAATGACATAAGGTAAATCTCTGTATGGATCTATGACAGACAATTGGCTAATATCGCTTTCAGTCCGAACTGGTTTACGAAAACAAGGGCCTTCGCCTGGCTCAAAAAATAAACCCAAGCCCATAGCATCCGGTATCGTTAAAATATCAGAGAACAATATGGCAGCATCTAGATTGTAGCGCTCTAATGGCTGCAAGGTTACCTCGCAAGCTCTCTCAGGGTCTGTACAAAGCGCCATAAAATCTCCAGCTATAGCCCGCACCTTTCTATATTCTGGAAGATAACGTCCGGCTTGCCTCATCATCCAAACAGGAGTGATATCGACGCTTTCTCGCATCAATGCTCGGAGGAAACGATCGTTTTTAAGTTCTATCATGAGGAGAAATCTCTAGATTTTAAGGTAGTCAAGGATACCTTCGCCAGCCTGGCGACCCTCCCAGATGGCAGTCACAACTAGGTCAGAACCACGCACCATATCGCCACCAGCAAACACCTTAGGGTTACTAGTTTGAAATTTAAACTGCTGTTCTTCTGCGGCGACAACACCTTCCCAATCATTTAACTGCACCCCAAGATCCGCCATCCATGGTGCTGGGTTTGGCTTGAAGCCAAACGCAATTAGCACGATATCTGCTGGTATTGTTTCTTCACTACCAGGAACTGGTATTGGTCTTCGTCGACCATTTTCATCAGGATCACCTAGCTTGGTAGTTATTACTTTGACGCCTTCAACTTTACTATCACCAATGACTTCAATGGGTTGCCTATTGAATAAAAATTCCACTCCCTCCTCTTGGGCATTTTTTACTTCTCTCCGCGAGCCCGGCATGTTTTCTTGGTCTCTACGATATGCGCAAGTAACTTTTGCTGCACCTTGTCTAATCGAGGTGCGATTACAGTCCATAGCTGTATCTCCACCGCCAAGCACAACTACTCGCTGGCCTTCCACGCTTATGAAATCATTAACATCTTTTTCCCAGCCCATATTTCTATTCACATTGGAAACAAGAAACGGCAATGCGTCATAAACACCCGATAAGTTTTCTCCAGGGAAACCCCCTCTCATATACTTATAAGTACCCATGCCTAAAAAAATAGCATCAAATTTATCTGTAAGCTCATCAACCTGAATATCCACACCAACTTGTGTGTTGAGTTTAAATTCTATACCCATGTCCTCAAAGATTGAGCGACGCTTCTGCATGATAGATTTTTCTAACTTAAATTCTGGAATTCCAAAAGTTAACAAACCACCAATTTCAGGATAACGGTCAAAAACAACAGGCTTAACCCCGCTGCGCACTAAAATGTCAGCACAGCCCAGTCCTGCTGGACCGGCGCCTATAATAGCAACTCTCTTTCCTGTCGGAGAGACCTTAGACATATCTGGCCGCCAGCCCATAGCAAATGCAGTATCAGTAATATATTTTTCAGCATTGCCAATTGTTACTGCTCCGAATTCATCATTGAGTGTGCAAGCTCCCTCACATAAGCGGTCCTGCGGGCAAACACGCCCACACACTTCAGGCAACGTATTTGTCGCATGGCATAACTCAACAGCCTCAAGAATATTTCCATCAGATAGAAGTTTTAACCAATTTGGTATGTAGTTGTGCACGGGACACTTCCACTCACAGTAGGGATTGCCGCAATCCAAACAACGATGCGCTTGATTACAGGCATCCTTTGTTTCAGTTGGCTGGTATATTTCAACAAATTCCTTAGTGCGACTATGCATATCTTTTGTTTCAGGATCATGCCTTCCCACCTGAACAAACTGAAAATCGTTGTTTAATCTATCATTCATAGGTATAAACTCTTTAGTATCA
>Ga0307998_1002194_pt1 | contig 10089 bp, 8 predicted proteins | sample Davwhametageno37_FD_203147 | JGI IMG/M metagenome (GOLD analysis project Ga0307998, IMG submission 203147) | Marine microbial communities from Davis Island wharf, Antarctic Ocean - #37 | ecosystem: Environmental > Aquatic > Marine > Unclassified | place: Antarctic Ocean: Davis Island wharf...
CTGGACCGAAAAACAGAATTGATTGTGAAAATCCGTAACACCATTTTTGGACCAGGATTGTGGGCGCTTGCGGCCGGTGCTTCGGCGCTGTCCCTGGGCAATGGTAGTGGTACGGTCGTGTTGGGCGCACCTGTCGACCTGTCTTTCGAGTTGCAGCCCGACCCTGGAACGGATGTCGCCTCTTCTTGCGTCACGGCCAAGCTGGTGGCGGGCGACAACGTCATCAGTGACAACAAGGTGCGCGTAGTCCCCTTGCCCGAGGTGCGTGGGCGCCCTTCGGGGGTCCGCGTGCTGGCCTCTGTGTCGCTGGATGAACCGGTGCTCACCGTTACCCTTTCCGCAGGCTGCAATGGCAAAACCACACGCAGCTACACGTTCCTCTCTGATTTGCCAACGACCGTTACCCGGTCAGCCTCTGCATCGCCGGTGGATTTGGCGCGGCTTCCAGCCGTAACCTCTGGCGCTGCCGACGCATCCACAGCTGCGGCTGGCATGACGCAGGTCACCAGGCCCGGAGACAAGGTGTCCGCTGCTGCAAAGGCAGTACGAATGCCCGCTGCAGGCAACCGCACACCGGATTCTGCAACTGCCGCGCGGCCTCCAACGCGTGTAGGCACTGCGGCACCCGGCAAGTCGGTGGTGGCCGCTGCACCCGCCGCACGCTCCCGTCTGGTGGTTGAGCCCCTGGATACCTGGTTGGACAGCCCTGTGGCGTTGCGCTCCACAGCACAGTTGCCCACGGCGCCGTCCGAGGACATGTCCGCCCTGCGCGCCCAGTCCGCCGCGCTGTGGAAGTCCCTGAACGCACAGCCGGAAGATTTGCAAAAGGACGGCGATCGGCTGAAGGCGCTGGAATCGGACGCCGCCGCGCTGCGTGCCCAGGCCGCCAAAGACCGTGCTGCCGCCGGCCAGTTGCAGCAGCAGCTGGATCTGATGGAGCAGGAGCGCTTTCCCGCGACGGTGGTGTACGCCCTGGGAGGTTTGCTGGTCCTGGCGTTGGCGGGCGTGGCATGGATGTGGTCGCGGGTGCGCAGCGCCTCTGACAAAGCGGTGCGGTCGTGGCGCGATTCCGTGGCCTTGGGCGCGCGTGCCGATGCAGCATCGGCGCATGACGAGGTAGTCGGTCTCACGCCCCATCCCGGCGACACCTGGCTGCCGTCAGAAACCCAGCCTCACGCCGTCGCCGCGAACCCCGAGTCTGGCGCCGCGCCCCTCCACAAGGCGGCCCCGGCGACGGTGGAACCCCGCTTTGTAGCGACCAGCCCGGCAGCAAGCGCTCCCGCTCCCTTACAGGCCAAGTCCGTATCTGCGCCAACAGCGGCCTCAGTGGTGCCCCACATCGTCAACCCCGAAGAGCTGTTTGACATCCAGCAGCAGGCCGAATTTTTTGTCTCTGTAGGCGAGCACCAACAGGCGATAGAAGTTCTGAAGAATCACATCGCCGAGCATCGCGAGACTTCTCCGCTGGCCTACCTGGAGCTATTGCGGCTGTACCACACGCTCAGCCGCGTGGATGAGTTTGCGCAACTGCGCACGCAGTTCATGCAGTCATTCAACGCTCAAGTGCCAGAGTTTGTGGGGTTTCAACGCACGGGCCGCATGCTGTACCACTACACCGATGCGCTTGCCGAGATCGAGGCCGAGTGGACGACGCCTGAGGTGCTGGGTTTGCTGGAGAAGTTTCTGTTCCGTCGCACAGGTGCCGAGGCGGTGGAGCCGTTTGATCTGGCCGCCTATGACGATCTGTTGCTGCTGTTAGCGATTGCACAGACCACGCCCGCCAGCGCGCGTGGTGCTGCGCCGCCGCGCAAGCGGACGACGCCGCTGGCACCGCCCCGGTCCGACACCCTGGTGGCCCCTTCAGGTCCCGCAGCTACGCCGCTGCACGACGACCTTCCGCTCGATTCGCTGGCAGCCAGCCTGGAGTTCGAATTCGCGATGAAGGCTCAGCAGGAGACAGAGCCTGCGCCCTCTGCCGCAGTCGCCTCCAATCCTCCTACGGCCATTGGCGAGGATACGCTGGGTATTCCGCTCGACCTGGACCTGTCGGACCCGCCACACCTCACGCTGAGCGATTTGCCCCCGGTGCCCGTGACATCGCCGCCGCCAGCGGGTCAGCCCGTCGGCTTTGGCATGGAGAACGATCTCATGGAGCTGCGCCTCGAGCTGGAGCAAATGAAGAAAACCGACCGCAAGTAAACCTGCCGTCTGGCGGTTTTCCAGCCAGCGCTGCGTCTTTCTGAGCGGTGGCTATCTATACTTGCAAAGCCATCAGCGCATCAGCGCATCAGCGCATCAGCGCATCAGCGCATCAGCGCCATCAGCTGCGCGGCCGATGTTTCAGGGTTGTGCGCATTGACCAAGGCCCGTACCACGGCCACAGAACCCACGCCGGTACCCAGTACGGCGGGGAACTGTTCGGCACTGATCCCTCCGATAGCCACTTGAGGGTAGTGGCGCATCAGCCGCGCATACACCCCCAGCCTGCCCACGCCCTGGGGTGCGGTGGCCATTTTTTTCAATGTTGTGGGGAACACGGCACCCATGGCGATATAGCTGGGTCCCACGGCATCGGCACGCACCATTTCGGCATACCCATGGGTACTCACCCCCAGGCGCAACCCCGAGCGGTGGAGCGTCTGCAGTTCCTGGGCGGTGAGTGCATCCAGGTCTTCCTGGCCCAGATGGATGCCGTAGGCGCCTGCTTCGATGGCGTCCCGCCAGTGGTCATTGATGAACAACAGTGCGCCCGTGCCTTGCACCGCAGCGACGGCGGCGTTGATTTCGGTCCGGATGGCATGGGCATCGTCCGACTTGAAGCGCAGTTGCACAGTGGGCACCCCCGTGCGTGCCATACGGCCCACCCACTGGGCGTCGGGCATTACGGCATACAGACCCAGATGCTGTGGGCAGGCGGCAAACTGCTGGGCGCGGGGAAGGTTCTGCAGGCCAAAGTCCTGGGGCTCGTCCGGCCATTGGTCGGGCTGTGCACTGCCAGTGCGAAGTGCGCGAGCCTGCCAGGCGCGGGCCAGGCATTCGGCGTCGTGGGCAACAAAGCCCAACGCACTGCAGGCCTGCAATGCAGCCAGGTAGGTGGGGTCTTGTGATGTGGGGGTAGGCACCGGCTCGGGCGCAAACCCGGCAAAGGTACCTGCGTGGTACGAAACGATGGCTTGCGCCAGGGCAGTGATATCACGCATGGGCATGGTGCCAGAACGGTGTGCCCAGCACGGGCGTGCTGGGCTGGGCGGCATCTTGCGCTGACATGGCGCCTGCCACGCGCGCGGCACGCCCCGCATTCACTGCGTCCGCGAACGCGCCAGCCATTGCCACAGGGTCTTGTGCCAGTGCCACGGCGGTGTTCAGCAACACGCCGTCGTAGCCCCATTCCATCACCTGGCAGGCGTGCGAAGGCAGACCCAGGCCGGCATCCACCAGCATGGGTACATCCAGGCGCTCGCGCAGCGTCTGCAGGGCGTAGGGGTTGACGGGACCACGCCCCGTGCCAATGGGCGCGGCCCAGGGCATCACGGCCTGGCAGCCCACGTCCACCAGGCGCTGGCACAGCACCAGGTCTTCGGTGCAGTAGGGCAGCACCTGAAAGCCGTCTTTGATGAGGTGTTCGGCTACGCCCACCAGATTCAGCGTGTCTGGCTGCAGGGTGTAGTCGTCGCCAATCAGTTCCAGCTTGATCCAGGGGGTGTTGAATACCTCGCGTGCCATTTGCGCGGTAGTGATGGCTTCTTGTGCGCTATGGCACCCAGCGGTGTTGGGCAGTACGGGCACATTGAGCTTGCGCAGCAGTTCCCAGAAGCTGCTGCCGCTCTCGGCAGGGTTGCTGCCCTGGCGGCGCAGGGAGGCGGTGACCATGGCGGGCCGGGCGCGCAATACAGCGGCTTCGAGCACGGCGGGTGAGGGATAGCGCGAGGTGCCCAGCAACAGGCGGCTGTGGAAGGTCTGGCCGTACAGGACCAGGGCGTCGGGGCTTGAAGACTGTGTCATGGCGAAGGAAGAAAGAGGCTCAGCCGCCCGTCACGGGAGAGATGACCTCCACGCGATCACCGTGTTGCAGGGGGTGTACGGCGTAGCGGGTGTTGGGCACAAAAGTGGTGTTCACTGCCACGGCAAACGGGGGCCGCGCTTCGATGGCGGCCACGGCATCGGCCACGGTGGAGCCTTCGGGCAGTTCGTGCGGGACTTGGTTGATCGAGATGTTCATGCAAATGCGGGGGCTGCAACGCCGGTCGGGGTTGGAGCGGTGGTCTCCAATTCCACCCGGAGGTCAAAACGTTTGGACAGTGCCGATTGTCCAGTGTTCAGCACCTCCAAGGTCACATCCAGCATTGCGGGTGAGATCATGAAGCCGTGGCGGTACAAGCCATTGATCTCCAGAACGCCCGGGCGGGTCTGGCGGATGGCGGGCAGGTTGTCGGGCAACGTCGGCCGGCACTGCGTGGCCAGCTCCAGAATACGGCCCTCGGCAAAGCCGGGGTGCACCGCATAGGCGGCGCTCAGCAGTTCGAGGGTGGAGCGTACGCTGGCGGGGGACCGGTCGTCGGACTCGATCTCGGTGGCGCCAATCACGAACAGATGGTCTTCTTTCGGCGCAATGTAGATGGGGTAGCGTGGGTGCACCAGCCGCGTAGGGCGCTGCAGTGTCACGTCCGGCGCATGGATGCGGGCCACTTCGCCGCGCACGCCGCGCAAGGCGCTCCACTGGCCCCTGGCGCCCAGGCCCCGGCAGTCAAGCACCCACTCGGGGTGGCCAGGTGCGCCCGGCGTGAAGGCCTCGGGCGACTGGGGCGTGTGCCAGTGCGTGCGCACTGCCAGCCGCTCCATCTCCACCACCAGTGCCGCCAGCAACTGGCGGTTGTCCAGCTGGCCTTCGCCGGGCAGGTAAAGGCCCTGGGCAAAGCGGTGCGCCAGCGACGGCTCCACCTGGCCCAATGCATCGCTGTCGAGCTTTTGCAGGGCAGGCAACTCGGGCAGGGTGCACTGGTTGGTTTCGAGCTGGCGGGTGAAGCGCTGGGCTTCAGCCGCGTCCTGGCGGTGCCACACGATCAGCGTGCCAGCCTGCTGAAAAAACACGGGCTCTGACAGTGCGCCCAGCAACTCGGGCCAGCGGGTCAGCGCATGGTGGCCCATGCGCACCACGCCGGGTTCGGTGATCGCGGACTCTGCCAGTGGGGCGAGCATGGCCGCTGCCACGGTGGCGGCCGAGTTTTCTGCTGCGGGGCTGCCCGCGTCATAGATGTCCACACGGTGCCCCAGGCGCGCCAGTTCCACGGCCAGCAGACGGCCCATGAGGCCTGCGCCCAGGACGGCAAAGGAAGAAGGTTGAAGTGACATAGCTCCGTCGGTGTGTCCGTGTAGTGGCATGCAGCCATGGACAAAACGGGGGCACCGTTGGTGGAAACTCCCCACGCCAGCATGACCTGGATCGGGTAGCGGGGCTGCTGCGTTGGCCGCAGTGCACAGGGTTCTGCGCTGGCCCCAGGGTATTTCTCAGTCGCACACCCTATGGTGGGACACCCCTGTTTCGTCCTGAAAATGAATTACAGCACAACCCCCGGTGACGCTGCCTTGACCTGGCGCATAGGCCATAATTTTTGCCATGACTTCACAGACCTCTTTGCCCTCAACGGGCCGCCGCTATGCACGCGTGCTTTCCATTGCCGGGTCTGACAGTGGCGGCGGCGCGGGCATCCAGGCCGACCTCAAGACCTTCAGTGCCCTGGGCTGCTACGGCATGACCGCCATCACCGCCATCACGGCCCAGAACACCTGTGGGGTGACGGGTATCCATGGCATTCCGCCCGAGATGCTCAGGGCCCAGATCGACGCTGTGGTGCAGGACATCGGCGTGGATGCCGTCAAGATTGGCATGCTGCACTCGCCAGAAGTGGTGCGTGTGGTGGCCGACGCCATTCGTTCCTATCAGCTGCCGCATGTGGTGCTGGACCCAGTGATGGTGGCCACCAGTGGCGATCGTCTGATTGCCCAGGAGACGGTGGCGGTGCTGGTGAACGAGCTGTTCCCGCTGGCCGAAGTGGTCACGCCCAACCTGGACGAGGCCGGGTGGCTGCTGGGGCGCAGCATCGAGGGCGTGGAGGCGCTGGAGCTTGCCGCGCAAGACCTGCTGCGCCTGGGCGCCCGTGCCGCGTTGCTCAAGGGCGGACACTTGCCGGGCGACTGGGTGGTGGATGTGCTGGCCGTGCAGGGCGAAGCGCAGGGATACCGGCTGCAGTCACCACGCATTGCCACCCACAACGGGCATGGCACGGGGTGCACCCTGTCGTCTGCGATTGCCGCCCACTTGGCTCTGGGCCTGCCGCTGCAGCAGGCGGTGGAGCAGGCTCGGGCCTACATCCTTGGGGCCATTGCTGCAGGGGCAGACGTCACCACCGGGCGCGGCCACGGCCCCCTCAACCACGGCTATGCGCCTGTGGCGCAGCGGGTGCTCTAGCCGGCGGTTTGGGCTGTTTTGGGGCTCAAGCGCTAGTCAATCAAGCGCTAAATGCTCATTTTTTGATAGTGTTTTGACAGTTCACCGGGCGCGAGGCCGTGTGGCCCATGCCAGCGCAAAGCTGAACACCAGCGCTGGCAGGGCAGATCCTGCATCGGGCAGCACCTTGGGCGCCAAGTGGTAGACCGCAATACCTGCCAGCCAGATCGCCACGGGTACACCGTTGATCTTGCGCGCCGTGGTCAGCAGCGCGGCAGCATCGGCGCCAAACGCCAGTCGGCCCAGGATCACGCCAAACAGTGGCACGAACACCGAGCTGAGCAGCAGCAAAAATGGCTCCAGGCTGTGCATGGGCAGCACAAGGGCCAGCCCCGTGCACAGCGCGGCCACCAGCAGGCCCCAAGCGCGCACGCCCCAGCGCGGCAACAGGCTGTGGGCCGACACGGCGCCCGAATAGGTGTCGCCATAGGCGTTGTCCACCTCGTCGATCAAGATCAGCGAGAGCGCGATCAGCCCGCCTTGCGCAAGCAGCAGCGCCTGCACCAAATCCTTGCTGGGCAAGGTCAGCGCCACCAACACGCCCAGCGTGTAGCACCACATGTTGGCCAGCGCATAGCCCAGCCAGGTGCCACGCAATGCGGAGCCGCCATTCTTGCCATGGCGCGCGTAGTCGGCCACCAGGGGCAGCCACGAGATCGGCATGGCGATCACCAGGTCCAGCGCGGGCAGCACGCCCATGCCGCCTTCGCCCTTGCGCGTCCACAGGGCTTCAAAACCTTGCGTTTGTGCCAGCGACAAGAACTGCCACGACAGCCACAGCAGCGACAGCACCACCAGCGGCAGCGCCACGCGAGCAATCAGCTTGCGCACCAGCTGTACCATCGATCCGCTGATGAGCAGCATCACCACGCCGCCCCACAGCAGCGTGGCCAGCACGGGCCAGTGCGCGCCAGCCATGCTGCCCGACTGCTGGCCGATGGCCACCGTAGCGTCGCGCATCACCACCAGCTCGAACGTGCCCCAGCCCACCAGCTGCACGATGTTCAGGATGATGGGCAGGCTGGCAAATGTGCGGCCATAGACAGCATGCATCAGGCCCGCACTGGCCAAGCCGCTGTCGCAGCCCAGCTTGGCCACCCAGCCCAGAAGGCCCGCGCCCACGATGGAGCCCGCGACGATGGCAATCAGTGCCTCCTGGGTGCCCAGTGCAGGCATCAGGTAGGCGCCCACCTGCATGACCAGCAGGCCCACACCCAGGCTGAACCAGAGTGAGGCGTGGTCGTGCCACTGGAAGACACGGCGGTCAGGGGAGACAGGGGCCAGCGCTTCGTTGGTGGCGTGCGTGGCAGGCAATGAGGACATGAAATGGCTCCGTAAGCAGACACAGAGCAGGGGCCGCCCGCCGGTGCACCCTTACGTCTTCAGGGTCGTGCCGTTGCGGACTTGCTTCCCTGCGCGAGGATGATCTCAAGCCTGCAAAGTAAAACAATGCAGGCAACAGGTTCGAAGGGTTTGATCTCAGCCCAGCAACGGATTTATTGCAGGACACCCCCAGCGATATGTTTGGATTCTAGTTAAACAGGGTTGACTGAGGTCAACGAGCTGTTTCGCAAGTGGCGTAGTGCACCTGCTTCATGGGGGTGAATGGCGTCTTGAGGCCGCGGTGACTGTCTGTAGCGGGCCCAAAGCGGATAGTCAACGCCTTGGTTACAGAGCAAAAATACGTCCGGCCATGGCCGCAAAGAACGCTGCAAGGTTAACGGTAAGTAAGGCGAATAGCGTCCGCCGAAATCTGAACCCTGACAAGGCGCACACGAGCAGTGTTGCACTAACGGAGAGGAGAAACGCACCACCGGTGTACGCGGCTACTCCGTGCAGAACGTTAACCTGTAAAGGGGCGCTACGCGATCCTCCCTCGGCAAGTTCTCCGGTTTGCAAGGCGATGACTCCTGCACTACCCGACATAGCGGCGAGCATAAGAAGGATCGCTTTCCCGCCTATCCGCTCAAATGCCGACGATGGCCTCTCAGGTTGTGACAGCCCGTCTGTGCCTTGGCTCATGTCGTTTCCTCTTCCAAGATCAATGGCCGCTTCTGGCCGACAACGGACATGCTTCCTTGTTTTTCAATCCTGACGGCGGCTGATCTCAATCAGGTTCAAAGGGACTCTCTCAGTCGATGCTGGCAGACCAGTTTCGACACCCCTAGCGGTAGCACTTGCGAAAAGCAGTGCGCTGCGGATTGTAGTGGTGTGTATAGCCGCTGCGCGCCCGTTCAGGCGGCAGAGGCGGCGGGCGCCACGCCCAGCAACTGGTGCAGGCGCGGGCTGGTGGTGGTGTACTGCAGCGCCACCTTGTCGCCCTTCAATGCCTCGGCCGCGCCAAAGGCGGCCAGCGTGGCCTCGTGGAAGCCGCACAGGATGAGCTTGCGTTTGCCGGGGTAGGTGTTGATGTCGCCCACGGCGTAGACGCCCGGCACGCTGGTGCGGAAGGCTTCCGTGTCCACCACCAGTTGTTTGCGGTCCATGGCTAGGCCCCAATCGGCAATGGGGCCCAGGCGGGGCGAAATGCCCAGCACGGCAAGCAGCAGGTCCAGCGCCAGGGCGCGGCTGCTGCCATCGGCGTCCACCACCTGCAAGGCGCTTAGCCGGTTGCCGTCTGTCACGATGCCGGTGATCTGCGCTGCCTCCACGTGGATGCGCCCAGCGTCACGCAATTGCTGCAGGCGCTGCAGCAGGGTGTCGGGGGCCTGGAACACGTCGCGGCGGTGCAGCAGGCTGACGCGAGCGGCTTGTCCCTGTTCGGCCAGTTCCACGGCACGGGCCACAGCAGGCTCGTCCCCGCCGTGCACGACCACATGGCGCCCGGTCACATCTGCAGTGGTGGGCAGGGCCTGGTAGTGGACCTGGGTGCCCACAAAACGCTCAATGCCTTCCACCTTGAGCGTGCGCGGCACAAAGGCGCCTACGCCTGCGGCAATGAACACACTGCGGGCCAGCAGTTGTGCTCCCTGCGAGGTTTCGATCAGCAGGCGCCCGTCGGCGTGTACCGTCAGTGCGGATACCAGCGTGTTCAGGTGCCACTGGGTCTTGAACGGCGCAATCTGCTTGAGCAGCAGGTCTGCCAGTTCCCGCCCGGTGCACACCGGGATGCCCGGAATGTCGTAGATGGGTTTGTCGCCGTACAGCTCGACGCACTGGCCGCCCGCATGGGGCAGGGCGTCGATGAGGTGGGCGGTGATGCCTTGCAGGCCCAGCTGGAAGACCTGGAACAGGCCCACGGGACCCGCGCCGATGACTACGGCGTCGGTTTCTTGAATCATGCCCAAGCCACGCGCGCAGCGCCCGAAACTGGCGCTGCCAAAGAACTGTGCCACCGTGGAACTGGCTTTGCCAGGCCACTGGTGGCGTCCCCCTTGGGGGATGGCGCGAAGCGACTCAGGGGGGTCACTTGACTAGTTCGTTGACCTTGCCCGGCTTGCCGTTCCATTCGTCGGCGTCGGGCAGCGCGGGCTTGCGCTTGGTGATGCTCTTCCAGCCGTCGGCAAAGGCCAGGTCGGCGTTGAGCTTGATGAAAGCAATCTGGTCGGCCGGCAGGTCTTCTTCGGCAAAGATGGCGTTGGCCG
>Ga0307998_1002195_pt1 | contig 10082 bp, 4 predicted proteins | sample Davwhametageno37_FD_203147 | JGI IMG/M metagenome (GOLD analysis project Ga0307998, IMG submission 203147) | Marine microbial communities from Davis Island wharf, Antarctic Ocean - #37 | ecosystem: Environmental > Aquatic > Marine > Unclassified | place: Antarctic Ocean: Davis Island wharf...
TTCAAATAAGAACTATGGATAAGATAAATTTAAGCGAATCGTTTTCAGAATTTAAAGAATTCAAAGACATTGACCGTCCAACTATGATGAACATTCTGGAGAGCGTTTTCAGAAACATGATTATCAAAAAATATGGTTCAGATGAGAATTTTGACATTATTCTTAACATTGATAAAGGAGATTTAGAAGTGTGGAGGAACCGTGAAATTGTTGAGGACGGTGAAGTAGAGGATGAAAACGAACAAATTGCACTTTCTGAAGCAATTAAAATTGAGCCAGATTTTGAAGTTGGAGAGGAAGCGTCTGAGGAAGTAAAATTAAATGATTTTGGACGAAGAGCTGTTTTAGCGTTAAGACAAAATCTTATTTCTAAAGTATTAGAACTTGAAAAAGACAATCTATTTAAGAAATACGAAGATAGAGTTGGTGATATAATTACTGGTGAAGTTTACCAAGTATGGAAAAGGGAATTATTAATCTTAGACGATGAAAGCAATGAACTAATTTTACCTAAGACGGAGCAAATACCAAATGATTATTTCAAGAAAGGAGATACCATTCGAGCTGTTGTAAAGCAGGTTGAAATGCGTAACAACAAACCTTTAATTACACTATCAAGAATATCTCCCGTTTTCTTAGAGCGCTTATTCGAAATGGAAGTTCCTGAGATTTTTGATGGACTAATTACCATCAAAAATATTGTCAGAGAGCCAGGAGAAAGAGCTAAGGTTGCTGTTGAGTCTTATGATGACAGAATTGACCCGGTTGGTGCATGTGTAGGTATGAAAGGTTCTAGGATTCACGGAATTGTTCGTGAATTGAAAAATGAAAATATTGATGTAATTAACTATACATCAAATAATCAATTATACATTACAAGAGCCTTAAGTCCTGCAAAAGTATCGTCTGTTAAACTAGACGATGAGAATAACAAAGCAGAGGTTTATTTATCTCCAGATCAAGTTTCTCTAGCCATTGGTAGAGGTGGTCACAACATTAAACTAGCCGGCAAATTAACAGGCTACGAAATTGATGTGTACAGAGATAATGTTGAAAACGAAGCAGATGATGATGTTTTATTAGATGAATTTGCTGATGAGATTGAATCATGGATCATTGATGAATTGAAAAAAATTGGTTGCGACAGTGCTAAAAATGTTTTAGAATTGTCGGAAGAAGATTTATTAAAAAGAACAGACCTAGAAGAGGAAACGATTAAGGAAGTTCGAAATATATTTAAGTCTGAGTTTGAATAAGACTCAACATTGAAAAAGTAAACTAGAGTAAAAATTATATGGCCGTACAAAGACTGAGTAAAGTTGCCAGAGAGCTCAACGTTGGGATTAGCACCATAGTTGATTTCCTTGAAACAAAGGGAGTAACTATTGATGCAAAGCCCAATACAAAGTTAGATGCTGATGTGTATGACGTAGTTAGTCAAGAATTTGCTTCCGATAAAGGAGCGAAAGAAGAGTCTAAAAATGTTAGCATGCCATCTACTGACAGAGAAAGTGTTTCTATTGCAAGCTCGATAGCTAGCGCAGAAAAAACTCCTGCAACAGATTTGGAAGACGAGAGTATTTTGATAAAAAATATTCCCGCAGACGAAATCGTTGAAGAATCACCGAAAACTCCTAGCAAGGAAGAAGAGGTAATTCCAGAAGTGGTAGTCCCAGATGTGGTTACCCCAGAGGCGATTACCCCGAAAGAGATTGTTCAAGAAACAATTGCTCCGAAAGCACCTTCTGTTCAAGTGGAAATATTACCCGCTGGTAACATTGGCGAGGATGGAAAGGTTAAGGTTTTAGGTAAAATCGATTTATCGTCGATGAACTTAAAAACTAGACCTGATAAAAAGTCTAAAAAAGAACAAGAAGCTGAAGTAAAAGCTGAAAAGATTGCGAAAGTAGTTGAAGATAAGGCTAGAAAATCAGCAAATAAAGAGGCCGGAAAAGTGGCGGCAGCTAAAAAGAAAGAAAACGAGGAAGAAGCAGCGAAGACTGCAGCGGAAGATGTTGAAAAAAAGCGTTTAGCAGCAATTGAAGCAGCTAAGCCTCAGGAAATTAAAACAGCAGTAGTTAAACTCGGAGGAATCAAAGTTCTTGGTAAAATTGAACTTCCTGTTGAGAAAAAACCTGTAGCATCCTCTTCTCATAACAAAGAGACACAAAAACCAAAGCGTAAGCGCAAGCGTATTGCTCCAGCAGGCGGCGGCGGTGTTGGAAGACCAATCCGTGGTGGTGGTGGAAACACCAGTGCCGCCGGTCGAAGGGGTGCCCCACAAAAGAAAGCTCCAGACGTAGAATTGACTGACAAGCAGATTCAAGAACAAATTAAGGAAACACTAGCAAGGTTAACTGGAGGTGGTGGAAAGTCTAAAGGTTCAAAGTACAGAAGACAAAAAAGAGATGCTGCGGCTGATGTTGCTCAACAAGAAGCAGACGAAGCAGAATTACAAAAAAGCATTCTGAAAGTAACTGAGTTTGTTACGGCAAACGAACTCGCATCTATGATGAATGTTCATGTAAATGAAGTTATTTCAGCTTGTATGTCACTTGGTTTATTCGTTTCAATCAACCAACGACTAGATGCAGAAACACTAACTATTGTAGCCGAAGAATTTGGTTACGAATTAGAGTTTATCAAAGCAGACTCGCAAGAGGATGTAGCTGAAGAAGAGGATGTTCCAGAGGATTTAGTTGAACGTTACCCGATTGTTACGGTAATGGGACACGTAGACCACGGTAAAACATCGTTATTGGATTATATCCGAGAAGCCAATGTAATTGCAGGTGAAGCCGGTGGTATTACGCAGCATATTGGAGCCTACAACGTAGGCCTTAAAAATGACAAACGAATTACCTTCTTAGATACCCCCGGTCACGAAGCCTTTACAGCAATGAGAGCAAGGGGAGCGCAAGTTACTGATGTTGTAATCGTTGTAATTGCATCAGATGATAACGTAATGCCTCAAACAAAAGAAGCAATTAATCATGCTCAGGCCGCAGGTGTGCCAATTGTATTTGCCTTTAACAAGGTAGATCGCGATACAGCAAACCCTGATAACTTAAGAAGCGAACTTTCCCAAATGGATATTTTGGTGGAAGAATGGGGTGGAAAATATCAAGCGCAAGAAGTTTCTGCTAAAACAGGGCAAGGCGTACCTGAATTACTAGAAAAAGTAATGCTGGAAGCCGAATTATTAGAGTTAAAAGCTAATCCAGGCAGAAATGCAAAAGGTGCCGTAATTGAATCTGAATTAGACAAAGGTCGTGGATATGTTTCTACACTATTAGTTCAAGGTGGAACAATGAAAGTGGGTGATGTTATTTTAGCAGGACCACACTCAGGAAAGGTGAAAGCCATGTTTAATGAAAGAGGTCAAGAAGTAAAGATAGCGGGACCTTCTATTCCTGTATCTGTTCTTGGGTTAAGCGGTGCGCCTAGTGCGGGTGATACCTTTAACATTATGAACGACGAAAGAGAAGCAAGAACTATCGCTACAAAACGTCTTCAGTTGCAAAGAGAGCAGGGAACAAGAGTCAAGAAGCACATTACACTTGATGAAATTGGAAGACGTATAGCCATTGGAGATTTCCAAGAATTAAACGTTATTGTGAAAGGTGATGTGGATGGTTCTATTGAAGCACTTTCAGATTCATTATTGAAGCTTTCTACAGAGCAAATTCAAGTAAATGTTATCCACAAGTCTGTTGGAGCAATAACGGAATCTGACATTATGTTAGCAGCAGCATCTGACGCTATCGTAATCGGTTTCCAAGTTAGACCATCTGTAAGTGCAAGAAAGATTGCAGAAGTAGAGGAAATAGACATTAGACTATACTCTATTATATACGATGCCATTGAAGAATTAAAATCTGCGATGGAAGGAATGTTAAAAGCTAAAATTGAAGAGCGAGTTACTGCTACAGTAGAAATTAGAGACACATTCAAAATTTCTAAAGTAGGGACAATCGCTGGTTGTATGGTATTGGACGGAAAGGTTAACAGAAACCATAAAGTCAGAGTAATTAGGGATGGAGTCGTCGTATTTTCAGGTTTCCTTGGATCATTAAAACGATTTAAAGATGATGTAAAAGAGGTTGCTAGAGGTTACGAATGTGGATTGAACATTGATAAGTTCAACGACATTAAAGAAGGTGACATCATTGAAGCTTACGAAGAGGTAGAAGTGAAACAAACACTCTAAAAAAAACTATTCTATAAAATAGCGAAGGGCTTCAACAAATGTTGAAGCCCTTTTTTTTGCAATAAAATAAATACTTGTAGACGATAAACCTTTATACGCTTGACCATGCAGAAAACTATAACTGCATTTTTCAAAATATCATTAAAGATTTTTTCTCTTAGATAATAAATTGTAAACTCCGCACCTTAGCGATTCTAGTTCTAAACAAACTAATTTCTTCTACCTAAAATTATGTTTCTCAGCTTTCACTTTTGAAAAGAGGAAGAGCGCTCGGAAGATAAAAAGAAATTATTTCTTACAACAATCAGATTATTATAGTTTTATTATTGATTTTTAGTCTCAATTTCTATTCTCCAAGTACAAAAACTTCCAACTCTTTTCACTGAAACACTATCATTGGAGTAAATTCTGGAAAGCATGGCTTCTTCTTGTCCTAACCTCTAATTATTCAACACAAATGACAATCTTACTTTTAACAAAAAAACTATCGTTTCAATCCATTGGATAAGTCCTTCAGAATGATATTGGCAATAGAATGTACCAACTTTTCTCTAGCATAATTAAACCCTTGAGGTTGCTCGGACGAATTCGATATTGTAAAAATATTCTCAAGCACTATACATTTAGTTCGGAGATTTAAATTCATAAAAACTTTTACCGTTAACCTTAACCCATTTAAATTATATTATTTAGTCCAAACCATACAGGTGTCAACATCAGTATTGTTTGATTTCTCATCCGCAGCACGAAAAGAAACATCTCCAAAAATATATAGGGAAGTGTAAAACTAAACTGTCTATCAGATTGACCAAATGCTAAAAGAACAGTTGTTATCGTAAAGAATACAATTTCACTCATATTTCTAGTATTCGAGTAAAATATTGAACATAAATATGGTGATTGGGACATTAATAGGCGAAAAAACTGTTGAACGATCTGAATGGCACGAGGTCCCCCTTCTTTCTAATACCTATAAAGCACTCCATTTTCCTAAATCGAGAAGATAATTATAAGTTTTGATAAACAAACGTCTCCTGTCACTAAGGAGTGTTGTTGGCACAGTAGTATTGCCGAATTAAAATTACTCACAAACCTTAAATACTGAGTTTTATCCTCTTTCTCGCAAGAAGTTGCTGATAATATTACAGTTGTAAATACTAAAAAGAAACATTTCTTTCTTACCGTTATTTATATCTAACATTCAAAAATCAAACTCTACAAGCAATTAAGCAACTGGACCTTCTATTAATTAAAAATACATCGCACCTAAAACTAAAGAACTCACGACCATGTACATTACTGTCAGCGGCCATCCTATTCTCATAAAGTCCTTGAAATTATATCCCCCAGATCCATACACCATCAAGTTCGTTTGATAACCAATTGGGGTAATAAAGTTAGCTGCCGCACCGAACGACACAATTAAAATAAAAGGAATTGGGTTTAACCCTAATTGCATCGCAACAGCAACAGATACAGGAAATAAAATAGCAACGGCCGCTTTGTTCGTAATATACGCAGCTAGAATATTTGTAATTAAGAAGATGAGCATTAAAAATAAAGTCGGGCTAAGGTAATTCTGCAGTAACAAAAACCCTTCAGCTAAATAAACCGATGCTCCAGATTTACTCATCGCCTTTCCAAAAGCCAGTCCGAATGCGATTAAAATAATTAAATCAAAATCGAGGCCTTTTCGGATTTCATTTAACGGCATTATTTTTAAAAAAATACCTAGCAATAAAACACAAGCTAGACAAAGCAATAATGAAACTGAGCTCATCGCGGAGAGTATTACTGAGGTAACCAAGGCTGCAAAAACCAACGATACCTTCACAACATTAATATCCTCCGCCTCCTCGATATGACTTAAAATGTAAAAGGCCCTGTTATTCTTGGCACGAGAGAGAAAATTACTACCGCTAAAAACTAGTAATACATCTCCTGCCCTTAATTCCATTTCTCCAATTTTCCCTGCTAAACGTTCCCCATTTCGATGTATGGCAACTATTGCCGCATCGTAACGAGCCCTAAAATCAGTCTTCTTGACCTTTTTCCCAATTAAAGATGAATTGTAGGAGACAACAATCTCGTTTGTACTTGTTTTGTCTTCTCCTAACCGACTTACAATCTTTGGTAATGTTAATCCTAAGTTTCCCTCTTTAAATTCGTCCAGAGCGGCTGTTTCGCCAGCAAAAATTAAAGCATCCTCTTCTTGCAAAACAAAATCAGGCGCAACTGGGCTAAAACTTGTTTCAGTTCGAATAACTTCTACTAAGTATAGTCCTTTCAAAGCTCTAAATCCAGCCTTCTCAACCGACTGACCAATAAGTTTTGAGCCACCTTTAACGTAGGTTTCTACAAAAAATTCGCGTTTGTCACTTTCTCCTCCCTCACTTGTTTTTAAAGTATTTGGCAATAATTTACCTCCAAATAAAACCAAATAAGCAATTCCGATAACAAGCATCGGCAAGCCTACTGCAGTAAAATCAAAAACTGACAAGGGATCAAAGCCAGCATCTATTGCCAGTCCATTAACAATTAAATTGGTACTGGTTCCTACAAGGGTAACGCAGCCCCCTAAAATAGCAGCATAAGAAAGTGGAATTAACAATTTAGAGGGTGCTACTTTGTTTTTTACTGCCCAACTGTTGGTGTAAGGCATCATCATAGCGACCAATGGGGTATTGTTAAAGAAAGCCGAAAATGATGCCACAACGGTCATCATGCCAAATTTAAATGAACCAACATTTTTACTTTTGCCAAAAAGTTGATGAAATAAAACGTTAACTATAGATGATTTTTTGAATATATCGCTAATAATTAACAGCAACACAATTACTGCTAACTGCTCATTTGCAAAACCGTGCAACGCTTCTGTAGGAGTTAGGATTCCTCCGAAAATTAAAACTAAAATGGCAATAAAAAAAGACACCGTAGGTTTAAACCACTCTAAGTATAGGGATGACAACAAAAACACAATTGTTGCTAAAAGCAGTATTACCTCTGTAGTTAACATTTAATATCCTGGACTCGCTCCACCAATTTGCTCAACCGGATGCCACGTGGTTTTGGTCTCTAAAAAGTCTTGTATCGAGTATGGGTTCTCAACATTATCCGAATTGACTTTTTCAGCAGACCACGTTCGAACTCTTTTTAAATTTTCAGTAGCTAATAACTCTAACTCCAAAGATTCCTTTGAAGAATACCCTAACAATAATAAAGCGTTAACGTCCATATGAGAAGCCATATGGGTATGTAGTTCTTCTTTTTTGCCTGTTAAAATGTTAATTACTCCTGCCGGAACATCGGAATGTTGCAATACCTCCGCAAAACTGATAGCAGATAGCGGAGCTTTTTCATTTGCTACAATAACAATGGTATTTCCTCCACAAATTATTGCTGCTGTAGCCGAAACCAATCCTTTAAACATTACTCCATCCCCACAAATACTAGTAACAACGCCAGTTGCTTCTGCCATAGAAAAATTAAAATGACTGCTTGCCACTGGGTTAACACTGCTAAAAATTTGCTGAAACTTATCACTCCAACCTGCAAAATAAATGAGTCTGTCAATACTCTCTTCAACAATATTTTTGGATTTAGCAGAAGAGATCGCCTCTTCTTTCGACACTAAGCTAATAAATTCAGCTTTCCTACTTTCTAAATTCTCGGCAATTCTATATAAAATTTGACTGTTGTTATATGCTGATTTTCCAGCCCAAGCTTGTTGCGCATTTCTAGCAGCTACTATCGCATTTCTAACATCCTTTCTCGAAGACAAGCAAATGTTTCCCAACTCTTCCCCTTTCAAATTCTGAGGCTTATAATACCTCCCTGATTCAGTTCTTGGAAATTTGCCGTTGATGTAGATTTTGAATGTTTTCAATACTTCAATTCTTTCTGCCATGAGTGTGAATGTTTAGCTAAAACAAATATAGTTACAATTGATGGCGTAGCATTAGGAAGGTGAAATGAAAATAGAGGAAAGCCATTGGAAAAATGAGTGAGAGTCTCAGTTACAAAAATGACGTATAAAAGTCGAATAATTAGGACTGAAGAGTCAAAACTATAAAGTCATTCCCCGAGCGGTTGCTCTCTTTAATCTTTTAACAGTTTAAAGTCTTTAAACTCTCACTTTGAGATTTATCCTCAACTTTTCGACTTTAAGCTTCCATTCTAAATTAACAGCTCTCCAATTTTTAAATCTTCAACGGTAGTAATTTTGATATTCGAATAATTTCCTTCTACCAACTTTATCGCTACTCCATTTGCTTCTACCACCGAAGCGTCATCCGTAAAAATTTTATTAAAGGGCTGTCGATAGGCTTCCTTCAACAAACTCACGCTAAAACACTGTGGAGTTTGGACGATTCTGAAGTTTGCTCGATCTGCTGCGGCACTTGTGTTACCTGCAACTTTTCGAATGCTATCCTTAAGTTCAACCACAGGAATTGCTGCTTCCGAGGTGAAGGCCTCCGAAAATACTTTCTGAATGGTATGGATTGAAACAAAAGGTCGGACAGCATCGTGCACTCCAACTATACCGTCAGATTGAATTAGATCTAACCCAGCTTTTACTGATTCAAATCTTGTGCTACCCCCATTGGCAAGTTTAATCTTTTCAAATCCAGTTTTCACAGACAATTCATGCCAACGAGCCATTTCATCTTTTGGTAAAACTAAAAAAAGCTCTGCCGATGGCAAAGCTTCTTTGAATTTTTCCAATGTATGTAAAATAATCGCTTTGCCCTTAATTTCAAGAAATTGCTTTGGAATGGTTGTTCCCATTCGTGCACCTTTCCCTCCGGCTACTATGATTATGTACTGTTTCAAATTTAGATGATTAACATAGCATCACCATAACTTGAGAAACGATACTTCTCTTTAATTGCAATTTCGTAGGCCTTCATGATCAAATCATATCCTCCAAATGCAGCAGCTTGCATTAACAAAGTTGACTCAGGGCTGTGAAAGTTAGTTACCATCATATCGGCAATACTAAATTTGTATTTCGGAAAAATAAATTTGTTCGTCCAACCTTTATAAGGCTTTAATTCACCATTAGTAGAAACCGAAGTTTCTAAACAACGCATACTCGTCGTTCCTACAGATAAAATCTTGCTCTTTCTCTTTTTTGCGGCATTAACCATATCACAAGTAGACTGAAGAATCTCTATTTCTTCTGAATCCATTTTATGTTTTGTTAAATCTTCCACCTCAACACTTCTAAACGTTCCCAACCCAACGTGCAACGTGACAGGAGCAAATTCTACTCCTAATATCTCACACTTCTTCATAATGTGCTTGCTAAAGTGAAGACCTGCAGTTGGAGCTGCCACTGCTCCTTCATTTTTTGCATACACCGTCTGGTAACGATCTTCATCTTCGGGCTCAACAGGGCGGTCAATGTATTTTGGGATTGGAGTTTCTCCCAATTTTTCTATTATTGCCTTAAATTCCAAATGAGTACCATCAAATAGGAAACGTAACGTTCTTCCACGAGATGTAGTGTTGTCAATTACCTCAGCAACTAAGTCATCGTCACCAAAATAAAGCTTATTCCCAATTCTAATTTTTCTTGCAGGGTCCACTAAAACATCCCACAACAAGTTTTCACTGTTTAATTCTCTCAACAAGAAAACTTCAATTTTGGCTCCAGTTTTTTCCTTATTGCCATACATTCTGGCTGGAAAGACCTTGGTATCATTCATTACCATAACGTCGCCTTCACCCAAATAATCCATAATATCCTTGAATACTCTATGCTCGATAGTTCCTTCCTTACGGTTGATTACCATCATACGAGATTCATCTCTATTTGTACTAGGGTGCTGGGCGATTAATTCTTCAGGTAATTCGAATTTGAACTTTG
>Ga0307998_1002196_pt1 | contig 10077 bp, 13 predicted proteins | sample Davwhametageno37_FD_203147 | JGI IMG/M metagenome (GOLD analysis project Ga0307998, IMG submission 203147) | Marine microbial communities from Davis Island wharf, Antarctic Ocean - #37 | ecosystem: Environmental > Aquatic > Marine > Unclassified | place: Antarctic Ocean: Davis Island wharf...
ACAGGGTAATCTAAACGCATCAACAAGTGGTTGGGGTACAAGGTTAGTGCGTGATTCAACTAATGTGTTTACGAGTAATCAGCAATATGCTCAATATGCTAGTACTTTTACTAGTCAAAGGCAAAGTGCAGACTATAAGCACATAGACTCTCCAAACACTACATCTACTATCACATATAAAGTTCAGGTCAGCACATATCAGAATACTTCTGTTTACTTTAATGATGACACTGCACAAACTCAATTAGTTCTAATGGAAATCAAAGGATAACCCCATGACCGATAAAGTCGCAGCACTACAAGCATTAACACCCTTGGCTCAGTGGGTGATTCGTGGCGAGGTTATCGAATGGCTGGACACAGAACAAGACCAGCCTACTGACAGCGCAATACAGGCCAAGATTATTGAATTGCAAAGCCAGTACGATGCTCAATCCTACGCACGTTCACGCAAGGCTGAATACGACAAGTTAAACCAAGATGAAATGCGCTACGATGATTTAGTCAATAGCACAACAACTTGGCAAGATGCTATAGCCGCAATCAAAACATCAATTCCGAAGGGGTAAGAAATGGCTACTACAATCACAGGAACTACCATTGATGTAGGCCCAAATAAACTGGTTGCTAATTCAGCAGGCAATGTTGGCATTGGCACTGCCTCGCCAAGCTCTAAATTAACCTCAGAATCAGCAGCAGCCACTAACATTGTAGCAAAATCTACAAACGGCAATGGCGGCTACATGAATTTCCAAGGGTTGGCTAGTAATGGCACACAGACTTTTGGAGTCAACCACAATGGCACAATATTCACTACGTCTGGCTTGGCAGTAGGCGGGGTAGGTGCAAATAATACGCTGGATGATTATGAAGAGGGTACTTGGACACCATCATTTATAAGCGTAAACAGCACATCACCAACGGGAAGTTTTGCTCATGCAGGGACTTATACCAAAATTGGCAGGGCCGTAACTATTTGCTGCTATATGCAAGTTAACTCTGTTTCAGTTGGTGGAGGCACTTTAGCAATAGCAGGTATGCCATTTGCTTCTATTGACGTCAATGGTAAACGTGGTGCTTGCTCCCTTCTTGCATCAACTTGGGATAACGCCCGAACAGAGCATATTGGTGTTGGTATATACGATTCAACTAGGCTGGGATTTTTAACTTCTAGCCATGATGCTGGATGGAACTGGGAACAAACAGGCAGTTTAAACGCAGGAACAAATATGCGTTTTACAATGACATATTTTACACCTTAATAAATTATCTAGCGTGGATGCGTTAGTGGAGAAATAACATGGCATTATCAAAAGTAATCACACAGGACAAGATTGAAATCGTAGGCGAGTTTAAGACAGTGCAAGTTCGCACAAAGACAGCAGTGATGGAAGATGGTGTGGAGTTATCCTCTGGATTCCACAGACACGTTGTATCCGCAGGTGACGACTACTCAGCAGAGTCTACAGAAGTACAGGCTATCTGTTCACTAGTGCATACTGATTCTGTTGTAGCCGCTTACGCTGCTCATGTAGCAGCCTCTAATCTAGAGTAAATTATGGCTATAACCTACAGAGGCGAAAAGTTTTCAGGCTACAACAAGCCTAAAGCGTCTGCTAAAGGCACAAAGAGCCATGTAGTGCTTATCAAAGACGATGGTAAAGACCGAATGATTCGTTTTGGCGAGAAAGGTGCGTCTACAGCAGGTTCGCCTAAAGCTGGCGAATCAGAAGCTATGAAAGCCAAGCGCAAGTCATTCAAGGCTAGGCATGGGGCGAATATAGCAAAGGGCAAAACTAGCGCAGCTTATTGGTCAGCAAAAACGAAATGGTAGGAGAATTAGCATGAGCCTGTACAGAAACATTGCAGCAAAAAATAAACGCATTAAAGACGGCTCTGGCGAAACCATGAAGAAAGCAGGCATGAAGGGCAGGCCCACTGCTAATGCTTTTAAACAAGCCGCTAAGACAGCAAAGCCCGTAGCTAAAAAGGGTAAGAAAAAATGAAAGGCGTGAAGCATTATCTAAAGAATGGTAAGGAGCATACAGGCTCAATGCACAAGACAAATGGTATGCCAATGACGGGTGCTAAACATACCAAGTCGAGCAAGGATTTGTTTCACAAGAAAGAACTGTCAGCCGCAGTTAGAAAGAAAATTAAATAGAGGATTATGCTATGCCAAAAGGTAAGGGTACATACGGAACCAAGAAAGGTCGTCCACCAGCAAAGCCAAAGAAGAAATCTAAGGCGTACTAATGTGGAGCAGCCCTGTAGAACTGTATCCTGTTCATCTATCATCTACCCTATCCCCATTAGGTCAGGGAATGATAATAGAGCCGCAGGTAGCCATCAGGGAGGTTACAGAGCGTTATAGCGTAGTCAATCTAACAGGCATTTCAGCATATGAGAATCGAAACGCAATATCTACATTGCACTGGGTGGCACGATGTTAGCTGAATTAGCGATTGCCAATGCTGCGTTTTCCGTTATAAAACAAACACTTAGCAACGGCAAAGAGATTGCAGACGCTGGTTCGGCATTAACAAAATACTTTGGTGCAAGCCAAGCTATAGAGCAGAAAGCTAAATTAGGAACTGGTGATGTACTAGCTGCTTACCAAGCCAAACAAGCTTTAGAAAGACAGGAAAAAGAACTTGAGTTTATGCTCAACAAGCAGGGTCTTCTTGGGTATTACAAGTATCAGCAGTTTAGGGATGAGTTTCATAGAAAGCAAAAAGCAGAATCTAAAAACCGCAAGGTTCGACAGGCTAAGATCAACTCAAATATAAATGACGGGTTAATTGCTCTAGGTATTGTTATAATCATAGTCGCTGCTGCATTTGGCGTATTTTACTACATAAGGACTTATTAAGATGTCAGGGATGCCAGACTTTGAAGCAGGCCAGTTAGTTAGTGCAGTTCAGCAACTAAATAAAGACGTTGAATCGTTAACACGAACAATGGCTAAACTAAATGACCGACTTGCTGCTCAAGAGATACAACTAGCTAAAGGTAAAGGAATGGCGGCTGGTGTGATTGTATTAGCAGCGATTTTAGGCGGTGTTTCATCTTATATAATGAACAAAATGTGAGGCATCAATGGCATTAATTCCGTTAAACTTACCAGCAGGTGTTTATCGCAACGGCACTGATTTACAGTCTCAAGGTCGCTGGCGTGATTCTAACCTAGTACGATGGTTTGATAATACATTGCGGCCTATTGGCGGCTGGCGCACTCGCAGCGATACGGCAAGTGCTGGTCAAGTTCGTGGCATGAAATCGTGGATTGCTAATAACTCAGACCGATGGATTGCTGCTGGTAGCTATAATAAATTATATGCGTATAGCGGTGCTGGCGTTCAATATGACATAACACCAGTTGGTTTAACGGCTGGTAATGAAAACGCGCTTAATCCCATAGGGTTTGGTACAGCATTTTATGGGCGTGAATATTACGGAACAGCAAGACAAGAAGCGGTAACGATTACACCAGCTACAACATGGTCGATGGATTCATTTGGGCAATTTCTAGTGGCTTGCTCAAGTACAGACGGCAAGGTATATGAGTGGCAATTAAACCCTTCAGCAAAAGCAGCAGTAGTAGCTAATGCGCCTGTCAGTAATCGGGCTATTCTAGTCACAGAGGAGCGTTTCTTAATGTGCCTTGGTGCTGGTGGTAATCCACGCTTAGTTCAATGGTCTGATAGGGAAAATAATACAGTATGGACACCCGCAGCAACAAATGAAGCTGGTAGCCTAGAACTACAAACAACGGGCCGCATTCAGTGTGGTGTAAGGGTACAAAACCAAGCATTAATCCTAACCGACACAGACGCTCATGTGGCTACCTACAGTGGCCCACCTTACGTCTTTGGCATTGAGCGGATTGGCACATCATGTGGCATTGTATCTAGTCAGGCTGTCGCTGTCGTAGACAAGGGCGCAGTGTGGATGGGCAGTCGTTCATTCTACACTTACAGTGGTGGTGCTGTGTCAGAGGTTAATTGCGAGGTTGCAGACTATGTATTCTCAGACATTAACCACAGCCAGATCAGTAAGGTTGCAGCCGTATCTAACGCAAACTTTGGTGAGATTTGGTGGTTCTACCCATCGGGCAGTTCTAACGAGAATAACCGCTATGTCGTGTTTAACTACAACGACAACACATGGGCAATAGGCGTTTTAGCTAGAACTGCTGGTGTGGACGCAGGCGTATATCGCCAACCTATTATTGCTTCTGCTACGGACAAGAAATTGTACGAGCATGAGATTGGATTTAATTACGATGGTGGTGAGCCGTTTGCAGAATCAGGCCCAATATCCATTGGTAATGGCGATAATGTAATGTCAGTCACCCAGATGATACCTGATGAAAAGACCCAAGGTGACGTTGACGCTACGTTCAAAACTCGATTCTATCCCAACGATGTGGAAAGAACATACGGCCCATTTAATATGGCAAACCCCGTTAGTCTACGTTTTACTGGCAGACAAGTCAGGATACGCGTTGAAGGCGTTAATGCTGATGATTGGCGCGTTGGCATTAATAGATTGGAAGTCAAACAGGGTGGTAGACGTTGAGCATATTAGACCAGCCACCAAAGCTGATTAATCTTAACTGGCTACAGTGGGCGCAAAGAACATCAATATGGCTAGCCACAACGCGTAGTGCTTTACGGCATCGTGGGGCAGGCGAGTCAGCAGCCGAAGATGGTGTATTGCTTTGGAACCAGACAGGCGAATACCCTGTTATATCTGTTGATGGTGCGTATGTTCCTGTACAGATTGCTAGGGGCTACACAGTGTCAGCATTGCCAACGGGCGTGGTTGGTCAACGTGCTTATGTGACTGACGCGGCTTCACCAAGCTTTGGTGCTGCGGTAAGTGGTGGCGGTGCAGTTGTTATACCCGTATTCCGTAATGCAACGGCTTGGATAGTAGGTTGACCGAGTTACAGCGTTGCAGGGAATGGATAGAAGCGGCATTAGAATACAGTGGTGGCACTCACCTTTATGAAGATATTGTGACTGCTGTGGTAGAAGGCAAGATGCAATTATGGCCTGCTGAGAAGTCATGCTGGGTCACAGAGATTACGGTATACCCACGCAAGAAGGTGCTTCATGTGTTTCTAGCTGGTGGTGATTTAGATGAAATTATGGGGATGCACGAATCAGTGGTACAATGGGCCAAAGATCAAGGCTGTGAAGGCATGACTTTGACAGGTCGCAAAGGTTGGGTTAGGGCGTTACAGGATAATGGCTGGAAACCCCAGCAGCTAACTTTATTAGAAAAGAGGTTTTAAAATGTCAAAGGGCGGCACTACATCGGGTAGCACAGAGATTCCAGCATGGTTAGAAAGTGCTGCTATTGAAAACATCAACAAAGCGCGTGACGTATCCCAGATTGGCTATGTGCCTTACTACGGGCCTGATGTAGCCGCTTTCTCACCAATGCAACAGCAGAGTATGCAATCTACTGGAAACGCAGCAAGTGCCTTTGGATTGGCCCCACAAGGCTTTGACGCTATGGCAGGAATGCCACAAGCACAGACCTTTGCAGGCGGTATACAGGGCTACTCAAGCGCACCTTTGTACGAGCAGTCACTAGACAAGCTATTTGCTAACGCACCAGCACAATATCGTGCCATGAATGATATGTTTATTGACCCGTTTACTGGCTCACGACCAAGGGGTGGATATGGTGCTACACCAACACAAGTAAGCCAAATGTCATCTGGTGGTAACGGCAATAGCCCATACGGTAATGACGCTAATATGGCTCATTTAGCTAGAACTTATAATCCAAACAGCCAGCCAGATTATCAACCCGCTGTTGATGGTGGCACTGGATATTGGTCTGGTGGTGAAAAGACAGGTATGCAAACCAACCTTATGACAGGTGATGAATACGAGGCTTATGTACTTGCTCACGGCTTACCGCCAGAGGGTGATACATTTATGGATGGTGTGCGAGGTTTTGGTAGATCATTTGTGAATAATGGACTTTTAGGAAGTTTATACGAGTCTGTTACTGGCAATCCCATTATGCAAAGGGATATAGACCCTAGTGACCCAAATTACTACGAAACCATGTATGGCGATCAGTCACAATTCTATCCTTTAGGCGGTTCTGCAATGGCGGCTCAACAAGAAGCTGATAGACGGGCGGCTAGGCAAGCAGAAGATTTAGCAGCACCAGCTAGACGAGAAGCAGCAAGAGTAGAAGCAGCAAAGGTTCAAGCCGCTATGCAAGCGGAAGTTGATTATAATCAACAAATGCAGCGTGAAGCAGCTTTGTTAGAAAACTTAAATCTTAGCGCAGTAACAACGCCTTATATAGCACCAGTTGTTAGAAGCACAGTTAATAGCGGCCCTAGCGACAATGCTGGTAGAAATTCTTCTGGTAATGGTTTTGGTGCCTCTAGCAGATCAGGCAGCACATCATCTGGTCAAACTGATTACGGATTCTTTTAAGGAATAATATTATGGCAGGCGCACCAACAGGCGGTTTTAACGTCAATCAAGCAGCAGCAGGCGGCATCCAGCAAGCAGGTATGGGTGCGGCACAAGGCATGAACTATAGGCCAATGGCAATTACTGCCCCGACTCAAGCTGGGTTAGAGCAGTACACCAACCCGTATGAGACTCAAGTGGTTAACCAATCACTAGCAGACCTAGAGCGTAGCCGACTAATGGCCCAGAACGTAGGTGGCGCACAGGCAAGTGCCGCTAACGCATTTGGTGGCTCACGGCAGGGTATTGCAGAGGCAGAGACTAATCGGGCCTTTGCAGATCAAGCAGCGCGTACAGCGTCAGGATTGCGTCAGACAGGCTACCAGAACGCACAGAGTATGGAACGTCAGGCCCAGATGCAGAACCAATCAGCAGGATTATCAGGCGAACAGCAGCGCATGGCAGCAGGTCAGCAGTTAGGCAGCTTGTCTAATCTAGGTTTTGGTATGGGACAGACCATACAGGGCCGCATGGATCAGCAGGGTGCAATGCAGCAAGCACTACAGCAGCAGTTGATTAATGCAGGTAAGCAACAGTACGCAGGCTACACTGGCGCACCAGCACAGTCGTTACAGTATTTGTTACAGGCAGTAGGTGGCGCACCAGCTTCTGGTTCAGCAACAGAGACTTATGACGCTGGCTTGTTTGACTATCTGACTGCTGGCGCACAGGCATACGCTACTAATCCGTTAGCGATAGGTAAAGCACTGGGATTTGGAGTTTAATATGGGCTTATTAGATCAAATTATTGCTAATGCAAAAAACGCATCTCCAGCATCAGCTTACGATGGTGAGCTAGCCTTGAAAGAAAGGGAGAATGCTGTAAACTTTGTTCCTAACAATCTTGGCGGTGTGCAAGCAACTCCAGCCACAATGAGAAATAACTCAGCGATTCCATCATTTAGTAGCTTACAGCAACCACAAGCACCACAAGGTATGTCAGCAAATGACAAAAGCGCATTAGCTTTAAGTTTGGCTGGTAGCTTTGCAGGCATGAGTGGTAATCCTAACACTAATAGCATTATGGCTGGTATTAGTGACCAACAAAAGGCTTTGGCTGCTAGGCGTGAGAAGACTTCAGCGCAAGAAACTTTAGCAAAGCAGACAGCAATGGTTCTTCCCTTGCTTGATAAGTTCCCAATTTTAAAGCAAGCGGTACAGGCAGGTATAATCTCACCTAATGAAGCTCTTTTAACTTCTAGGGAAGGTGAAGACGTTAAAGTGGTTGGTAATTCACTTGTTAATAGCAAGGGAGAGATTTTATTTACATACGAATCTAAAAGCGAAAATAAAGAACCACCATCAATGATTACTTTAAGGGCTAGAGCAGAAGAAGCTGGTCTTGAAGTAGGTACGCAAGCTTATCAGCAATTTATGATAGAGGGTGGAGCCAAGAAAGGCATGGCCTTTACATCAGATGGCAAAGGTGGCTTTACCTTAACTCAGGGTGGGGCTACCGTAGGTAAGCCAAAAACAGAAGGACAAGCCAACGCTACTGGGTTTTGGGATAGAGTTTCAATAGCTAATAAAAACTTAGAAGGATTGGAAGATCAAGGTACTAGCTTTGCAGGAAATGTTCTTGCAGCTTTACCACTTGGTACTGGTAACTGGCTTCAAACATCAGAGTTTCAGTTGTATTCACAATCTCAAGAAGATTGGATTAATGCTGTATTGCGTGATGAATCTGGTGCTGCTATTGGCCCTGCTGAATTTGAAAGTGCTAAGACTCAGTATTTCCCACAGGTAGGTGATAAGCCAGCAGTCATAGCCCAAAAAAGAGCAAACAGAAAAACCAAAGAGTTAGGTCTATGGACAAAATCAGGTCAGGACACCACATTCCCTACTGGTTATAACCCTTCATCGGTGGGGAGCAGCAGCGGTATGCCGTCTGGAGTTACAGTAAAGAAGGTGGGGCCATAATGCCAACTTATCAAGTAGAAATACCCAATCAAGGTACTTTTGAAGTTACCTCTGACAATGATCTAACTGATTTAGAAGTATATAATTATGCGTTAGGGCAAGTTAAATCTCAAGCGGCAGCGCAAACCGAACCATCAGCAGATTGGATGCAGAATCTAAAAGAGCGTGACTATCTACAGCAAGCACCTTTGACTGCTAGGGCATTAAAGCAAGCAGAGGGTATACCATTTGTTGGTGGCTGGCTGCAAGATATAGCAAGCGCAGTATCGCCAGAGCTTGAAGCAAAAAGAAAAGCCTTATCAGAAGCCAAGCAATCTCAAGACCCTATTGAAAGCACTGCTCTGCAAGTTAGTGGTGCTGTAATTCCATCAATTATTGCAGCGCCATTGGCTGCTCCAGCTTCATTTGTTAGCTGGTTATCTAAACTTCCTACATTCCAGAAGATAGCGGCTGTATCAGGCACAGGTGGTTTACTTGGTTTAGTAGAAGGCGCAGTAAGTGGTGCTGGTAGAGGCGGTGAAGGTGGGCGTTTAGAGGGGGCAATAGAAGGTGGAGCCATAGGCGGTGCTGGTGGTTTTGCTGGTGGTTTATTGCCTCCAGCCTTAATTAAAGGTTATGAAAACCTAAAGTCATCATTTAGAAATGTAGGCGCAGAGCAAATAGCTGCATCTTTAAAGATATCAGTTCCATCTGCTCAAGTATTATCAGCTACATTTCGGGATGCTGGGACAGACGTTAAAACTGCGCTTCAAAATATCTTTAACGCAGGTGAAGAAGGTATGGTGGCTGACTCTGGTTTTGCAGCACAGGCATTACTAGACGCTTCAGCAGCGACAGGTGGTAGAGCCTCTCAAATAACGGCTGAAGAGGTTACAGGTCGGGCAGCTAGGCAAGGTGCAGCACTATCAACTTCTATGGATGATGCTCTGGGGGCGTTACCTAAAGTAGACGATCAAGCAGCAGATGCCTTAGACATGGCAGAAAACATTGCTTTATCTACAAAAGTTCAAAGGCAAGAGGCATACGATCTAGCCTACAACACGCCTATAGACTATAGTTCTCAGGCAGGTATGCAGATAGAAAATGTATTTAACAATATACCAAAACGGTTTAAAGGTAAGGCAATAGAAAAAGCCAACGATCAAATGAACCTTGATGCTTTGAAATCAGGACAGCCTAAACCTCAACAGATAATGGCTGATATTGCTGACGATGGAAGTGTTACGTTTAGAGAAATGCCAAACCTACGCCAGCTAGATCAAATCAAGCAAATGATTGGTGCGGTAGCATTTAAAGAAGTTGATGCCTTTGGTAGACCAACAGCAGACGCTTTGGATGCGGTGCAATGGTATCGCCAATTGTCAGATAGCTTAAAGAATGCCTCGCCTGAGTATAGAAAAGCAGTTGAGTTGGGCGGTGATAAGATTAGTTTAGATAATGCGTTAGAGATTGGTTTAAGTATGTTAAGCCCTAAAACTTCTGCAAGGGACGTTGTTAGGTCATTAAAAGGTGCTGATGCTGTTGAAAAACAATACGCAAAACTTGGAGTAAGAAGTGCTGTTGATGATTTAATAAACAATGTTAAAGCAACTATTGCCTCCCCTGACATTGACATAAATACACTGCGAACAGTTTTTACTCAGCT
>Ga0307998_1002197_pt1 | contig 10071 bp, 10 predicted proteins | sample Davwhametageno37_FD_203147 | JGI IMG/M metagenome (GOLD analysis project Ga0307998, IMG submission 203147) | Marine microbial communities from Davis Island wharf, Antarctic Ocean - #37 | ecosystem: Environmental > Aquatic > Marine > Unclassified | place: Antarctic Ocean: Davis Island wharf...
TTATAAAAATTTACATTCCGTATATTACTCGGCCTATGGCAAAATAAATGATCAAACCTGTAATATCATTTACAGTAGTAATAAATGGTCCCGTTGCAAGAGCCGGATCAATTTTATATTTATCTAAAATCATTGGAACAAAAGTGCCAAATAGTGCTGCAAACACAATAACCGCAAGCAAGGCAAGACTGACCGTATAACTCAAGTTTAATGAAGTATCGAACGAAATATTATAAATTAAAAGTAGAATAGAACATACTGCCGCATTGATTAATGCAACTGAAAATTCTTTCATAAGCTGTTGTGATAACCTTCCAAGACCTAGTGTATTATTTGCCAATCCTTTTACTACAATTGCCGAAGATTGAACACCCACATTACCAGCCATAGCAGCAACTAGGGGAATAAAAAATGCCATTTCGGGAAATAAATGCAAGTCATTTTCATAAATCCCAATTACTCTTGCGCCAAATATCCCTCCTAATAGACCAAGAATTAACCAAGGTATACGTCCTCGTGTACTTGCCCAAACACTGTCGCCTGATTCTATATCTTCAGAAAGCCCACTGGCCATTTGGTAATCCTTTTCGGCTTCTTCCGAAAGAACATCCAATGCGTCATCAATAGTAATTCTACCCATAAGTCGACCCAAATCATCCACTACAGGTAATGCCACTAAATCATACTTTCGCATTATATGAACCACCTCTTCTTGGTCCTCTGTAACCCTTACATTATGGATATCTTGGGAATACAAATTGCTGATTTTATCATTGGTATTAGCTACTAATAATCTTTTTAAAGATATGCGGCCTAATAAAATTTTGTTTTCGTTTTCAACGTAGATTGTATAAATCTGTTCTACTTCATCGGCCTGTTTCCTTAACTCTAATATTGCATCTTTTACCGATAATCTAGAATCAATGGAAACATACTCTTTTCCCATTATAGCTCCTGCAGTACCCTCTTCGTAGTTAAGTAAATCAACTATATCGCCGGCTTGCTCCAGGTCTTGTATGTGGGAAATTACTGCGTCCTTTTTTTCCTCAGATAGTTCTTGTAACAAATCTGCAGCATCATCAGACTCCAAGTTTCCGATGAATTTGTCTGCAATTTCAATAGCAGTGTACTCCTCTAAAATATCTTTTCTATCGTCTTCATCCAATTCTGCAATAGCATCCGATGCTTTTTCAGCATCAATAAATTGCAACATTACTTTGGCTTCATCCGAAGGAATGTCATCCAGTATTTCAGCAATATCAGCAGAATGCAGCCCACCTACTAAACCTATTATAAGGCTTTTATCAGAAGAATCTATTGCTTCTCTGAGCTCATTGAGAAACTCACGGGTAAGTTCAAATTTCATAGCTAAAACAAAAAGTTTTTGATAAACTCATGCAAGGGCAAATGTAAATTAAGTCTTATGATTTTCTAGTAAAACTGCTAGCTCTTCAAATTGGCCTACTGTCAACTGTTCTGCGCGTAAACTTAAATAGGGTATGTTGGACTTGTCCATGCTGCCAATTAATGGTTTAAGAGCGTTGCTCAGGGTTTTTCTTCGCTGATTAAATGCTGTTTTTACCACTGCTTTAAAAAATGACGTACTACATTTTAATTCTTTCACATTATTCCTGACCAACCTAATTACTCCAGATTCTACTCTAGGAGCAGGGAAAAATGACTCGGGCGGAACCGAGAATAAATACTCGATATCGTAGAATGCCTGAAGTAGAACACTAAGAATTCCATACTGTTTGTTGCCTGGCCCTGAAGCAATACGTTTTGCTACTTCTTTCTGAAACATACCAACCACTTGAGGTACAATTTCTTTATTTTCAAAAACCTTAAATAATATTTGAGTAGAAATATTATAAGGGAAATTGCCAATTATATGAATTGGTTTAGAAAAGTCTTTGGATAAGTCCATTTGCAGAAAATCCTGATGAAGAATTTTATTTTTTAGCTCCGGAAAGTTGTCGTGCAAATACTCCACCGACTCTCCATCAATTTCACAAAGTAAAAGGTCGATATTTTCTTCTATAAGAAATCGCGTTAAAACTCCTGTGCCAGGGCCAATTTCCAAAACTGCATCTTGATCCTCACATTTTAATGAATCGGCAATTTTGAAAGAAATAGAATCATCAGTCAAAAAATGTTGACCCAAGTGTTTTTTTGGTTTTACACTCATTACACCTCCTCGAGTAATGTTCTAAAAGCAACAAATTTTCCCTCATATTTTTTATTATGAGATTGTTGTAATGCAGGCGCATGATTTTTTTGATAATCGTCCAATTTTTCCCAAGATGAAACTCTGTATTGAATTGAATAGGTAAAGCCATCGTCTTCGTCTACCAAAACTTTCATCATTTTATTATCTTCAAAAAGATTAGTCTTTAAAACTTCCGGAATGTGAGTTTCTTTCATCCATGCCAACCAATCGTCATGAATATCCTTTTCTATTTTAACGGTAACATTGTAAACAATCATACTCTTAATTTATTTCGTCTCCACGAAGGCCTCTAAATCTCTTTCTAGCCTCGGTAGCATATAGACTGTCCTTGTAATCCAATAGTATTATTTGATATAACTCCATGGCTTTTTCAATATTTTTAAACTGGTATTGATTTAGTTCTGCAAGTCTAAAAATGGATTTATCAGCCAAAATATCATAGCTATAAGTCGAAATAATATTATTCAAAAACTCAGAAGCAGCTTCATACTCTTTTTTCTTAAATGCTATTTCGTAGCGTAAATACAATACATCATCAGCAAGCGCATGTCCGGGATATACATTATCTATAGAATCTAGTTTCACGATTGCTTCGGGGATTTTATTTTGCAAGAGCAACAAGTCTGCATCCGCATAAAGTTTTATAGGGTTCGTAGTTGTGTCAACAGTTGAGTTATCGGTTATGAGAATGGAAAGTTCCATGGCATCATTTGCAATTAATTTTGAGGTTGAACCTTTCAGCACATCCAAATGTGCCTTGGCAAGTGAAAAATTTCCGGTATAAAAATTAATTTGAGCACCTTTAAATTTTGAAATTTCACCTAGTCTATCGTATTTAAACGTTTTTTCTACCTGACCATAAGCGAGTGCAGCATCCCAAATATAACCAGCTACCAAAAGAGCATCACCATAGTCCAATTTTATATAGGCTTTGTCCACATCACTTACACCTGGAATGGAAAGTGCTTCCTCATAAGTGTCTAAGGCAGAGTCTAATTCGTGCTGATAAAACGCTTGAATATTCCCTTTTTCCTTTAACAAATTGACTGTGCTTACGTTTTTTCCAAGTTCAGCTAAAGTCTGGTTATAGTCGTTTAGTAAAAGCAGTACGTCTTCATAAGAATAATTTCCATTTTCAGTAATCTTTCTATTCCTGCTTTCCAATATAAGAACCCGAGCCTCAATGTAAAATGGCGCATTATTACCCAAATCAATCACATACTGAGAGGCTTGAATAGCCATATCCAATTCATCATTGTTAAGCAATGTTTCCGCAAAAGAATATACCATTTGTCCCTGAGCTTTTTTTCTTTTGTCTAACGATTTAGTTTGCACAAAAGCACCTTTCCAATTTCCTTCTTGTTGATACAGCCAGAGTAACAATTCGGAATAAAGAGTTTGATTTGGTTTTTGATTAATCTTTTTAATTAATTCTGTTTTAAGCGCATCATTTTGAGGACTTCCTTTTTCATAAGAAGCATATTTGGTGAGCGAACTCTGAACCGCGCCTAGATAGCCTGGGTTTATTTCCAGCATACCCAACAATTGCTTAATCATATTATTGAAGTCGCCCATTTGCGCATAAACCTCAGCGACTTCAATATTGAAAGGGTAATTGCCTTTCATATTACTTTGCCCTTTTCGATACGTTTGCAAAGCCAAATCATATTCTTCAAGATCAACAAAAGCATTGGCCAAACCGCTTATGTTTTCGTAAGAAGGGGTTACCTTGTCAATGAGCTTTTTGTGCTCTTTTTTTGACTGTTTTTCTTTTCCATTTTTAAAATAGACTACACCTAAATCAACTCGAACTGAATAATCGTTTGGAGATAATCTAATATGTCCTTTTATAAGTTTTTCGGCAGTTTCATAATCGGCAAGAACATACAAGCATTTGAGGTAATAATTGTAATGGAATTTAGAATGATCGTTTTCGTAAAGGCGTTTATAATACATTGCCGCCTTGTCATACTCTTCGGTTTGGTAATAATGTGCTGCTAATTGGCTATCCGTAGTGCCTTGAGAAAATGTTGTTTCCGATAAAATCAGAAATACAACAACACACCCAAACCCCAATAACCTTTTCATCGACGATCCTACTTTTCTTTAATTGTAGCAATTAGTGAATCAATAGCTGGCCGTTTTCTCAAAAAATCTCTTCCAATGCTTTCGTGCCAAATTTTCAGACTGGTATTACTTTCTAATAATCGACTTACAGCCTCAGATTCAGTTGGCAAATACATAGCCAATAAATTTGAATCCAGTACTCCAACACCTAAATCAGACCTAAGATCATTCAACTGTTTACCGCTGTATTTTATATCTTTTACTTGAGCATTATAGGTAGATTCATATTTTGAAATCGACTTCACAATTCTATAATAACCATCGACTTTGGTCCCTATGGCAAGTGTCATCGTATCAGAAAACTCTTGTTGGATAAATTTTACATCAAAATTTATAGTATCCATATATGGTAAATATTTGTCAGGACTTAGCCCCGACAAACCGCTTTCTGCCTTTTTAACTTGGACAAGAAGTTCATCTATTTTTTTTATAGACTCTTCATTTGGATCTGACTTACATCCAATGAATAGGACAAATGATAATAGTACGATTACAAAATTTTTCATTTTAATTAATAGTGTCAAACCTTAAATATTTCTGAAGACATTCTGGAACTTTAATTCCTTCTTCAGTTTGATAATTTTCCATAATTGATGCCATAATTCTTGGTAACGCCATTGCGCTGCCGTTTAGTGTATGCACCAATTGTGTTTTTCCGTTTTCATCTTTGTAGCGGCATTTCATTCTATTTGCTTGAAAAGAAGCAAAGTTACTTACCGAACTTACTTCTAACCAAAGTTCTTGAGCTGCACTCCAAACTTCAAAATCGAAGGTAAGTGAAGATGCAAAACCAAGATCACCTCCGCACAAGCGAACCACTCTGTAATGAAGGCCCAATTTCTCTAATAATCCTTTAACATGGTTCACCATTTCTTCTAAAACTTCAAAAGAATTGTTAGGATGAACAATTTGAACTATTTCGACTTTCTCAAATTGGTGTACCCGGTTTAGCCCTCTTACATCTTTTCCATAACTGCCTGCCTCTCGTCTAAAACAAGGAGAAAATGCTACATTTTTAATGGGAAAATCGGATTCCTTTACCAACGTATCGCGGTAGATATTTGTTAAGGGTACTTCCGCGGTAGGTATTAAATATAAATGATCTCTTTCGGTATGGTACATTTGCCCATCTTTATCTGGCAATTGCCCAGTGCCGTATCCACTTGCTTCGTTTATTAAAAATGGAGGATTAATTTCTTCGTAACCATTATCATCTGCTTCATCCAGAAAAAACTGAACTAATGCGCGTTGCAATTTCGCGCCTTTTCCACGATAAACGGGAAACCCTGCACCTGTAATTTTCACCCCTAACTCCCAATCAATTATATCGTATTCGCGAGCCAAAACCCAGTGCTCTTTTTTTTGCGAAAGAACTGGTTTTTCTCCCCATAATTCGATTTCAACATTGTCACCATCATCTTTTCCAGGAGGTATTGATTCGTGAGGTAGATTAGGAATCTGGTACATAAATCCAAGTAACTCTTCTTCTAATCGATTCACTTCTTCATGCAACAATTTATTGTCTTCTTTTAAAGAACCGGCTTTTTCTCGAAGAGCATTTCCTTCTTCCTTTTTGCCTGCTTTAAAAAGACCACCTATTTCATTTGAACTAAGGTGGATTGCATGTTGGTTATTTTCATAACGTTGCAGAACCTCTCTTTTACGTTTATCAAGAGCGAGAATTTTCTCCACAATATGCTCAACGTCCGTATTACGCACCTTCATACGTTGAACAATTTCTTCGTGATTTTCCCTTATGTATGAAATTAAAAGCATTTTGCTAATTTAATGAATCTGTATTTTGAATTTGGACCAAAAAAAATCCCGTCTAGGGCAAGCCAAGGCGGGATTATATTCCTTTAATGACGTGGCTAGATTAACCTTGAACTGGATCAACCGATACGTAAGATCTGTTGTCTCTTTTCTTTTGGAAAACTACTTTTCCGTCAATTAATGCATAAATAGTATGGTCTTTTCCTAAACCAACATTTCTGCCTACTTTATATTTTGTGCCTCTTTGGCGAATGATGATGTTACCTGCTATTGCAGCTTGTCCACCACTTAGTTTTACACCTAATCGCTTACTTTCCGATTCGCGACCATTTCGAGAACTACCTACACCTTTCTTATGTGCCATGAGTATATATTATTAGACTGTTAACAGTCGATTAATCTTCTTTTTTTGATTCGTCCTTTTTTGCTACTACCTTTTTAGGAGCTACTTTTTTAGCTACTGCTTTTGGAGCTGCCGCCTTTTTAGTTTCTGCTTTTGGGGCGGCCGCTTTTTTTGGAGCTGCTGCTTTTTTCGCTTCTACTTTAGGTGCTTCTACTTTAGCTGCTACTTCTTTTTTAGCTTTAGGAGCTGCTGCTGTTTTAGCCGAGCCAATTCCTTCTACTAAAAGTTCAGTAAGATATTGACGGTGACCATTACTTTTTTGGTAACCTTTTCTTCTTTTCTTTTTAAAGACAAGAATTTTATCTCCTTTTAGGTGCTTAATTACTTTAGCATTTACTGCTACACCTGCTATAACCGGGGCGCCAACAGTTACTTTACCGTTATCGTCTGTAAGCATTACTTTGTCGAAAGAAACTTTTTCTCCTTCTTCTGCTTCCAAACGATGAACGAATAACTGCTGATCTTTTTGGACTTTAAATTGTTGCCCTGCTATCTCTACAATTGCGTACATCGTTAAATTTTAATTATTTAATGCCGAAAAAATTCGGACGGCAAAAGTAATTCTTTTTTCAAATGGTACAAGCAACTTTTTTAGTTGACTATTTGAAGCTTTTTAGTAATTACTTTATCTTCACTTTGTACTAGAATGATGTAGCTACCGCTTTCTAAATAGGGTAACTGAACTTTATGTGCGTTTTCAGAATTGTCAAGTTTAAACTTAGCAAGGATTTTGCCTTGTAAATTTAATAAGGTCAGCGTTTCAGAATTTGGACTTTCAATGGTAATTTCATCTTTTGCTGGATTAGGGTAAAAAGATATAGAATCATCCATTTTATCCAGATTTGAATTTACTGAAAGTGGCGAACCCCATGTTTTATTTCCTTTTTTGTAGTATAAAACACTAATTTGTCCATACCCCTCTCGTTGATATCCCGAATAATATGTAATGCCAATTCCCGCATTCCACTGTCTTTCTTGCCAGTATTCAAAAACAAACCTCTCTAAACAAGAATCTGAATATACGGAAAAACCATTGTAAATTTTAAATGCTTGCATCCAACCTTGTTGAGACTTACAATACACATAATTATTAATTTCTTTCTCCGATTGTAAGCAACCCGGCAAGAAGCCATGGACATATTCATTAATGTCTTTGACTTCAAAAACACCAAGAGTGTCAAAACTTTCATGGTATGAACCATCTTGCGAGTCAAATCTAAAGCTCACCCTTCTGTAATACTTTATACTCTTTCCTGTTATTTCTTTTTTGTATATGAGATATTTTAGCGTCGCATTGTGATTTGGTTTCATATTATCTCTATGAAATCTAAAATGATATTCGTCTCCCACTTCATAATCATAAAGCTCACCATAAGTCATAGGAAGAACCCCTCCAAGCCTAGTGTTGCCAGCCAAATTGACGTTCCTATAAATAACTTTTAAATACTTTTTAGAATATGACATGTCGTAAAAATTTATTCCTTTTACAATTCCATAATTTTTACTTATCCATACTTCAGTTCCACCAATTCTGTCTTTTATCACATTGCCAATGCTATCTCTTAAGTCCATGCGAAAAACATATATTGAATCCGTAATAGACTGAAAAGAAAAAACTGAACTCCTAATTCTAGTTGCCGTTAAGACCAAGGAATCTGTCAGCTTTTTCAAAATCCAAATAGTTCCAACCGGATCGCTTGAAAATATTTTTAGAGAATCTCCATTTTTATCAAAAATGTATTGCTCACCATTTTTCAGCACTCTCAGTTTAGGGCCTAGAAAAAAATAACCAACTTTTTGGCAAAAATTATTATTAGTATCTGGATAATTAATAGTCTTTGGGAAAAAGTAATCTACTTTCCTTATATCAATTTTCAAGGAATCTACTTTTATTCCATTATAAAATTCTTTTTCTCCTACATACTTAATTTTTTGTTTTGTAGAATAAAGACTAGTATCCTTCTCCTGAAAAACACGATATTCTTGGGCAAAAGCACCAAAACTAAAAAGGAAAAATAAAAGTGTGTATTGTATTGGTTTGTAATGTTTCATACTCAAATATACAACGAAAATAATTACTGGTTGGCTGAGATTGGTTGTCCGTTTCGATACACTTTCTCCCATCGTCGAAAGCACTCAACTGGACGTGAAAATTGATTTATTTTTTTCTACTTACTAAATAAACGCCACCTAAAATGAGAGCAAGTCCACCAAATTGGAAAAGACCAATTTTTTCTCCATCAAAAATACCCCAAGCCAATGCTACTATCGGAATTAAATAAGTAACCGAAGATGCAAATAATGCACTGGTAAATTTAATGAGCTGATTAAAAAGTAAAACAGCAGCGCCGGTTCCAACAACTCCCAAAATAATAAGATATCCTATAGCTTTTAGATGATCTGGGGATGAGAACGGAAGTTCCCAAAAATTTTCAGCGAATAATCCAATAGTAACAAATGGCCCCAATAAGACAAATGCAAAAGCAGTTATTAAAACCGACGGCACCTCTTGAAGCCAAGCTTTTATAGTATTTAAACTTATCGCGTAACAAACTGTGGCGCCAATAACCATAAATGAATAACTAATTGGTACATCATTTAATCCAGAACTAGAAGTAAAATAAATTAAAGAAATCGTGCCAATTAACCCCAAAACAACTCCTGCGATTTGAAACGTTCCAGATTTGGTTTTAAATACAATGAGGCCAATTACTAGCGTAAAGAGTGGCACCAAACTATTAAGCATTCCAGTTATACTACTTGGAAGTTGAGTTTGGGCTTCTGCGAATAAAAAAGCTGGAAATAAATTCCCGAAAACACCAACCATTAATATTCCGATTCTCTCTTTTTTCTTTTTCGGGAATTTTTTTATTTGGGAAAGCGCAATGGGTAAAAGAGCTAGGCAAGCAATAAAAAGCCTGAATTCGGCAACTTGAATGGATGAATAAAACTCCAATCCCCTTTTCATTAATATAAAAGAACTGCCCCATACCAAAGCCAATGCAGTTATTGCAGAAAATTGTTTCGATCGGCTATCTAAATTCCAGTTCATTTTTAATTAATAGCGCGCAAATGTAGCCGAAGAACCGACCCTACTATTTCTATTTTAAAGTTGCACAGTAAAATTACTTTTGAAGCGTGGAAGCAATAATTAAAACAATTGGGATAAAACGACATTTTAGAGTTGGGAAAGAATTAGTAGAAGCTCTAAGAGGCGTTTCTATTAGCATAAACAAAGGAGAATATGTGGCTCTTATGGGAACTTCTGGATCTGGCAAATCTACCCTAATGAATATTATTGGTTGTTTGGATACTGCTACGGCAGGTGAGTATTGGCTAAACAATCAAAATGTAAGTACGCTTATTGATGACCAGTTGGCAGAAATAAGAAACAAGGAAATTGGATTTGTTTTTCAAACTTTTAATCTTTTACCAAGATATACTGCCTTAGACAACGTGGCTTTACCATTGATATATGCCGGGATTTCTAAAAAGAACAGAATTGAAAAAGCAGAAGAAGCTCTTCGGGTTGTTGGCT
>Ga0307998_1002200_pt1 | contig 10060 bp, 9 predicted proteins | sample Davwhametageno37_FD_203147 | JGI IMG/M metagenome (GOLD analysis project Ga0307998, IMG submission 203147) | Marine microbial communities from Davis Island wharf, Antarctic Ocean - #37 | ecosystem: Environmental > Aquatic > Marine > Unclassified | place: Antarctic Ocean: Davis Island wharf...
AGATGTCCCAATTGCTTTGAATGAGACCGGTTGTTTCTAAGGTAATTACTGAAGTTGCTGGATTTGGGTATACCGAAATACTTTCGCTTAAATCAATTTCATTAATTCCTACTACCGTTGGAACAGAGAAGCTGTACTTAAATCCATCGCCAAAGTCTGGTTCAAATATCTTTGTGGTAGAACCTCCTAAATTTTTAATTCGAATTGAACCATTGCCACTATTATTTGCAAAAAAAGACATACCGTCGTCATTAGTATCAAAAACATTAATCGAATAGCAACCCATAGTAAGGTTAAAAGTGTCTTTGTAAGTGGTATTATTAGATAACCCTGATCGTTGTAAGAGAACTGCACCGTTTTCATCACTTACATTATAACTATTCTGAAACCCTGCAGAATTAGTTCTTAGTTCAAGTACAAAATTAGATGCCATAATCTCTGTTGCGTTAAAAGGTCTAGAAATTTTATCATTGTGCACATATTGATCACTTACTCCGTTAACGGAAGTAATACTCGCTGAAAAGCTATTGTTACCGGTGGCAATTGAAGCCCAAAAGGTTGACAATGTCGGAAGCGAAACAATAGTTCTTTGTAAAAAAGTTAAGTTTCCACTCCAAGTAAAAGTTGACCTGGTTCCTGCGTTAATCCAGTATTCTATTTGCATAGAGGTAATGGTTGTTGCTCCTGAGTTTTGAATCTCGATTTCAGAACCATCACAAACGGGATTTTCTTTGCCAAATTGAATGTGATTTGTAGGGCTAATGACTTCTGTAATTCTAGCGTCAAGGTTAAAATTAGGCGCACCATAAGAAACCAGCTGGTTATTTACAATGTACCTTGAATCTCCCGAAGCCGCAGATACGCCATAGTCGATTTGAACCGTATCTGAGGTCCCTATTAAACTAGTAATGTCGTATTCCGCTATATCTGAAGGAGCACCAGGACACCATCCAGCTCTGTCATAAATCCAAGTTCCTCCTTGCGGGAAAATAGGGTTTTCAGCACATTCAGACCAAACATTTCGATTAAAGTTAATCGGTCCTCCATTAATGTTAATGTAATGATTTCTCGGAATAAATTCCCCTTGTTGACCGTGTCCGGAGACTACTGACCTAACCTTGAATTGCCTCGCAGAAGTATCTAATTGGATCGTAGTGGGGGCAAAAACGGCATCGTTTAAAATTGAAGCGTAAGCAGTACTTGTTACAGGCCAAATTTGGGTTAATTGTTTTACATCTCTCGGTGGAGTTCCAACTATGAAGTAAAACTGGATGTCCATATCTTCTTGATTCTGTCCACCTCTTTCTAAAGAAATTTTTCGCAGTCCATTTAAAACAGGAAGAAAATCAGTGACATCAAAATACCATGCTTTCCCATCTATTCCTAAATCAAGATTAATACCGTAAGGTGTTACAAATGACATAATTTCAATTTTGGAAGCACTCCTTCTGATATAGGGTAAATTTGATTTGGTTATTACCGTGGTGGTAGAGGATGGGGTAGACGTGACTACTGTTCCATTCAAATCATAGAGTACATTATCTTGAGGCCAATACTGAGTAGTTGTAATTCCAATACTATCGGAAAAAACGGTACCTGGTCTAGGGTAAATAGTGTTTTCTTCTACAATAAAAGGACTGTAAAAAGTAGTATCTATAATTGTGTCATTATTAATCGTTAAATTATAATTTCCTTGATAGAGACTAACATTCGGCTTGTTTGTTGAAGCAGTAAACTCCTTGAAATGAGATTCTCCTACAAAGGACCAGAACGTGTTTTGAGAGAAATAAGTAGCATTTCTATTATTAGAACTATTATCAGAAATTGAAGTATTTTTAGAATCTACGTTGTACTCTAATTCTAATGAGCTAAAGTTAGGGTGTGAAGCTGAGACGGTCTTATATTGCCATTTAGCAATTGCAGAATCGGGCAGGGCAGTAGACCAAATCCTTACATTATCGACTTGTCCATTCCAATATCTGTTATGAAATCCTTTCGAGATTTGAACAGGCAATGATTGGCCGGTATTTACCAGAACATTAGTAACAGCTGTTGGAAAGTCTCTTACACCATCAACATAAAATTTAAAATTGTACATGGTTGCCCCGCTAAAGGTAACAGCAACATGATGCCATTCGTTGTCATTCAGTACCGTTGTTCCTACTATTGAACCTCCATTTATTTCAACTCTTAATTGACCTGAGCCGTCAAGTCTGAAAGTGAATTTTTCGCCTCTCGCATTCCTGCCCCAACTAACAATATCGTTACCTGCTACTCCCGTTTTTATCCAAGCCTCAACAGTTCTTGAGTTGGCACCGGAAATACCTAAATAGGAATTAGCTGAAACATAATTACTAGGAGCTAAGTCTAAAGCGTAGTCATTTGATGTTTTTATGTGCTCTGATTGATTCGTTGCTGAGGATTCAAGCTGTAAATTTAGAGCTCCAAACCCAGGTTTGTAGGTGATCTCTATTAATATATTAGAGCTGCCGTTCCAGTTAAAAGGGGAGTTAAATTGAATGCGATTGTCTCCATTAACAACATTGATGTTATGAAAATAAACTTCTTGTAGGTTTCTAAAATCAGCGCTATCTGGAATAGCTAAATCGGAAAGTACGGTATGTTTTATTTTTACTTTAAACAGTGACAAATTGGAGTTGCTTCCCAGATTATTAAAGCTGAGAGCATCAATATTTCCTGCAACTAGTCCTGCACTAAGTAGTTCGCTGTTTGTTAGCAGAATGTAATTCTTTCCACCATTGGCCATAATGTTGAAGGCCAAGGAGTCAATGTTATTTCCGGAACCAATTTTAGCTGTGTCTTCGTTAACAATAGAGTTAAGTGTTACGTTACTCTGAATGATTGGATTACCCCTCCATGTTGGAGCATTACTATAAATTCCACTCGAATTAGTATCGGGAAAAATGCGATACTTTGCAATAGTAGCGGAGCTAGAATCGGCATTTGTTGAGTCAGTTAAATAGGTATTACACGAGTAATCCCATTCTCCACATCCAAGGTTTCGTTGTCCACCACTGGAGATTAAACCATTTTTACAGCGCATAGCGTAGCGCATAATTACTTTTTCGTAAGAAAGGCTTGGATTTGTAGGGAAGTTTGCAACTACACTTCTCGAAGGATTTAAATAGTCTAGTACAGGCACAACAATAGTATCGCCAATACTTTGAGCTGTAACCTCTGATATGACTAGTGACAAACTAAAGGTGATAAGGAAGTAAATTCTCTTCATGTGTATGATTTTCAAAAACGAAAGGTAATCATACTTCTTTACAATGTCATAACCTTACATTTTTGCCAACAAAAAAGCCCGAAACGAGAAATCGTTTCGGGCTTTTAAATAATGGATTTTATATTCTAGTTATTCAGTGCTTCAGCACCACCAACAATTTCTAAAATTTCATTGGTAATGGATGCCTGTCTTGCTTTGTTGTAAACCAATTTAAGATCATTAATCATTTCAGAAGCGTTATCAGTTGCTTTGTGCATTGCTGTCATTCTAGCTCCGTGCTCTGAAGCATGAGAGTCTAATAAGGCCTTAAATAGTTGTAGTTTAATTGATTTTGGAATTAATTCCTCTACAATAAATTCTTTTGATGGCTCATAAATGTAATCAGAAGCGACACTAGACTCTTCAACGTCATTTGATACGATAGGCATCATTTGTTCAACATTTACATTCTGAACAGCAGCATTTACAAACTCGTTGTAAATTATGATTACTTCATCAAACTGCTTGTATTCAAAGGCACGCATAATTTTACCTGCTACTTTGGAAACTCTCTTAAAGTTTAAGTCATCGAAGATTGTATCTAATTTTCCTGGAAGCGTTGTACCTTTAATGTTGTACTCGGTCTTTTTGAAAAAATCATCTGCCTTTTTACCAATTGCTAATACAGTAACATCCTTGCCAGCGTATTTTTCATTAATAATTTTACTGGTTTGTTTAATGATATTTGCATTAAATGCGCCTGCAAGGCCTCTGTTAGAAGTAATAGGAATTAATAAAACCCTTTTTACTTCCCTTTGCTCTTCGTAAAAACTTCCGTCGCCGTCGTTGTTTTCATCGCTCAAATTCCCCAATAACTCTTTCAACTTATTGGCGTAAGGTCTCATTTGCGTAATTGCATCCTGAGCTCTCCTTAATTTGGCAGCAGAAACCATCTTCATGGCTGAAGTAATCTGCCTTGTTGACGATACCGAAGTAATCCTATTTCGTATTTCCTTTAAATTTGCCATCTTGTTAGCTAATTTTTAGCTGTTGATTATGCAGTATAGTTTACACTTAAATCTGCAGCTACTTTTTCTAAAATTGAAGTCTCAGCATCTGTATATTTTCCTTTCTTCAAAGAGTCTAAAGTATCTCTATGCTTTGAGTTCAAATATTCTAAATACTCTACTTCAAACTTTCTAACTTGCTTTACAGGAATACTTCGCAATAGTCCTTTTACACCTAAGTGAATGATAGCAACTTGGTTTTCAACAGACATTGGAGCATTTTGAGCTTGTTTTAGGATCTCAACGTTTCTAGCTCCTTTATCCAATACAGACTTTGTAGCTGCATCCAAATCAGATCCAAACTTAGAGAAAGCCTCTAGTTCGCGATATTGCGCTTGGTCTAGCTTCAATGTTCCTGCTACCTTCTTCATTGATTTAATTTGTGCAGCCCCACCAACTCTAGATACAGAGATACCTACGTTAATTGCAGGTCTCACACCAGAAAGGAATAAGTTAGACTCTAAGAAAATCTGTCCATCGGTAATCGAAATTACGTTGGTAGGAATGTATGCAGAAACGTCACCTGCTTGTGTTTCAATAATTGGAAGTGCGGTAATCGAACCGCCACCTTTTACTTTACCTACCAATGATGGAGGTAAATCGTTCATTTGAGAAGCAATGGTATCATCGTTGATAATCTTTGCTGATCTCTCTAACAATCTTGAGTGAAGGTAAAATACATCACCCGGGTATGCTTCACGACCTGGAGGACGTCTCAAGAGTAAAGATACTTCACGGTAAGCAACTGCCTGCTTCGATAGATCATCAAATACAATTAATGCAGGTCTTCCTGTGTCTCTAAAATATTCAGCAATTGCTACGCCTGTAAATGGAGCATAAAACTGCATTGGAGCTGGATCAGAAGCAGGAGCAGCAACAATAGTCGTGTAAGCCATAGCGCCTGCATCCTCTAACGTCTTAACAATACCTGCAACGGTAGATCCTTTTTGACCAATTGCAACATAAACGCAATACACAGTCTCGCCTCTATCGTGAAATTCCTTTTGATTGATAATCGTATCAATAGCAACAGTAGTTTTCCCTGTTTGTCTATCACCAATAATTAGCTCTCTTTGTCCTCTGCCTACAGGAATCATTGAGTCAATTGACTTAATACCTGTTTGAAGTGGTTCGTTTACCGGCTGACGGTAAATCACACCTGGGGCCTTTCTCTCAATTGGCATTTCAAATGTTTCACCTTGAATTGGTCCTTTTCCGTCAATGGGAGTTCCAAGAGTATCAACTACTCTTCCTAACATGCCTTCGCCAACGTTTACAGATGCAATTCTTCCTGTTCTTTTAACAGTGTCGCCTTCTCTTACTTTGTTAGAAGATCCTAACAATACAGCACCTACGTTATCTTCTTCTAAGTTTAGAACGATACCCATAAGTCCACCATCAAATTCAATCAATTCTCCTGATTGAACCTGTGACATTCCATAGATTCTTGCAATACCATCCCCTACGAAAAGGACAGTACCTACTTCTTCTAGGTCTGCTTCGGTTGTTATACCTGCTAATTGATCTCTAAGAATTGCAGAAACTTCTGCCGGATTTACTTCAGCCATTTTTATCTGATTTTTATGCTTGTACTAGTTCTTGTTTAATGTCATTTAATTGTCTTCGAATACTAGCATCCAATTGCTTGTCACCAATTCGTAAAACTAACCCGCCAATCAATGACGCATCCACTTTTTCTACTAATTCAACAGCAGAAAGTGAATATTCGGTTTTTATTTTAGCTACCAATTCTGTTCTCAACGCATCTGTTAATGCATTTGGTGTGGTAACTGTTACACGTGCAATGTTTTTAATCTCATTGTAAATGCCAATAAACTGTTCGCAAATTGCCAACAAAATATTTTCTCTTTTATGAGAAACTACAAGCTGAATAAATTTTACTGTCAGCTCATTTATTTTTTTATCGAAAATTGATGTTAGCACATTGCCCTTTTTGTCTGCTTTGACAAGCGGACTTTTAAGCATCATTGCTAAATCCTTATTTTCTACAATGGTGTTATGAATCAACTTTACGTCAACAACAATTACTTCCAAAATACTTTTCTCTTGGGATAATTGCTGTAGTGCTTTCGCATATCTTATTGCTGCTCTAACTCCTTTCATGTTCCTAATTCAATTTAGCATTTTGCATTGCTGAAGAAATTATTTCTTGCTGCTTTGCGTCTGAGGAAATCTCGCTCTTAATTACTTTCTCAGCAATTTGAATAGATAATTCAGCTACTTGGCTCTTTAATTCATTTACAGCAGCATTTCTTTCTGCTTGTATAGCAGACTTTGCAGCTTCAATCATCTTAGCACCTTCCTCTTTCGCTTTATCTTTCGCTTCAGAAATCATATTGTCTTTCGCTTCTTTAGCTTCTTTAACAATTAGATCTCTTTCCGTTCTAGCTTCTGCCAATAGCGCTTTGTTGTCTTCTTTCAGCTGTCTCATTTGCTCTTTTGCAAGCTCAGCAGACTCTAAACCTTCTTTAATCGACTCTTCTCTGTTGATTACGGAAGTTAAAATTGGTTTCCAAGCGTATTTTCTTAACAAAAATAATAACGCTAAAAATAAAATTAGCTGCCAAAAGAAAAGGCCGACTGAAAACTGCTCTAATAATTTATCCATTTTTTATCTTTTAATTTAAAGTAGTCTGCAACCAACCGTTGCAGACTGCTTTAATTCTTTTGGTTTAGATTAAGATGCAAATAATGCAGCGAAACCAATACCTTCAATAAGTGCAGCAGCAATAATCATTGCTGTTTGAATTTTGTTAGCAGCTTCAGGTTGTCTTGCGATACCTTCCATTGCAGATCCACCAATTCTACCGATGCCCATTCCGACTCCAATAACAATTAAACCTGCTCCTACGATTCCTGGAATTTCCATAATATATAGTTTAAATTAAAAAATACAAATTAATGATGATCGCTTTCTTCTACCGCTGCACCAAAATACAATGCAGTCAGCATAGCAAATATATAAGCTTGTAAGAACGCAACCAAAAGTTCTATGATTGACAAAAATAATGTTAATCCTAAAAATGCTCCCCTAGCAAACCAGTTGTTAAAGATATACAACAGGCCTATTAGACTCATAATAACAACGTGACCTGCAGTCATATTTGCGTACAAACGAATCATTAACGAGAAAGGCTTTATAAACACACCCAATAATTCAATTGCTGCTAAAGGAAGTCTCATGAACACAGGAACACTTGGGTTCCAAAAAATGTGCATCCAATAAGATTTCTTTGCCGTAAATTGTGTGATCAAAAATGTAATTAGGGCTAGGGCGAAGGTGACAGCAATGTTACCTGTTACATTAATTCCCAAAGGAGTTAGACCTGCAAGATTTATAAACCAAATAAAGAAGAACACAGTCAATATGTATCCCATATAACGTCTGTAATGTTTTTCGCCAATGTTTGGAATGGCAATGTCGTCTCTCACAAATATTACCAAAGGCTCTAAAAATCTTCCTAGTTTGTTAGGGATTTGGGAGTCTCCGTAAGATCGAGCAACACTAGTAAATAAAACGAAGATCAACAATCCAAAAAGGAAGATAGATACGACGTTTTTAGTAATAGAAAAATCCCAAGGTTTTATCTGTTCTGGATGATTGGTTAAAGGATCAATTGTAATGGTCCCTTCAATGTCTGTTCTGTAAATTTTAGCATGGTAAATTTTATAAAACTTACCGTCCGATTCAGCCACCGTTTCTCCGTGGTGAAAATTAGCTGAAGAAAATACATGCAGGCCTTCGTCAATAAGAATTATTGGGAGCGGGAACTCTAGTCCCATTGCATGCCAAATGGAAAAGTCGTAAGAATCTTCTAAGTGATGTGTGATGTATTCCCTGATGCCAGCCTTAACGCTAGATTCATCTGTTGCAGGCTGTTCTGTTACAGTTTCGCTTGCAAAGGCTGTAAAAGGGCTATGAAGTAGCGCTAAAAGTAAAAGAGTAAGTATTTTTTTTCCCATCATATCCGAGCTTCAAATAGGCTTGTAAAATTTGCTGCAAACTTAACGAAATTTATTAACCGTAAAAAAGCATTTTTGGAATATAATTTGAAAAAAATAGGATGTTTTAACTAGTTTTGATTCAGTATTTTAACAATTATTTTAGTTTCAAAGGCCAAGCAAAATACATAAGAAACAAAAAATGCAAAAAACTCTTGAGGTATAATTTGATCATCAGCTTTGTAAATTGGGTTGAAAAAAATCATAAAAACCGCTATTTTTAAAAAGAAACCAGCTAAAAATAGGTAGCCTAAACTGTGACTTCCCTTTGCTTTAGCTAGCATGATTATAAAGTAGCTAACAAGAACCAATAAATAGTTAAGAACATAGGATAATGGTAGGAGGTGTTCGCTTGAATCAACTGTTAAATATGAATTAACGCTCAGGTGTGCAGTTAATACAATAAGGAGAAATAAAAGTAGCTTCCAAGAAAAAGAAAAGGTGCTATTTAGGGTGGTCTTCAGCATCGTTGATTCTATTAACTTGGCGTAAAAGGTTGTACAAAGCAAAAGCAACGCCCGCAAGTGTTAGAGCAATCGTCCATGCTCGCCCGTTCGGATTGTAATTTAAGTCGAGATATTTTCCTCCAAAAGAAAAGCAATAAATGGTAACTCCCATCTGAATAGCAATTCCTGTTAAGGAAATGAATTTAGGCCGTCTTTTCTTTGGAGTTTTTCCTGCTGCCATTTTCTATACCTTTTATCACAGCGCCCATTTTACAACTTCCTGAGAAGTTTGCACCGGGTTCAATTTGTAATTTGTTAGTAGTAATGTCGCCAACTAAGTTAGAAGTCGCTTTTAAGGTGAGCAATTCATTAACAATTGTAGAGCCCTTTATATCTCCTTCAATAATTGCATTTGCGCATTCAATAGTTCCTTCAATCAAACCACTTTCCCCAACAACTATTTTTCCTGCACATTTTAAATTGCCAACTAATTTTCCGTCAATACGAATGCCTTCCTTGCAATTGATGTCGCCAGTAATTTCTGTGCCAAGTCTTATGTGGTTAATTGCAGAAGAATCTATTTCGTTATTTCTTGCCATGGTAGATGATTTTCGCTTAAACATAAGCTACAAAAGTAATATAAAATTAAAAAGTACTGCCTTAGTCTTTTATGGATTGTAATCAGACTTGAAAAACTTGATGTATTCTTCCTCATCTTTGCTCTTGAATAGCAGTCTGAAGTTACTGTTAGATATAATGTATTGATTGCTTTTAGTCTGGGAAACAGCAATTTTTACCGAAGCATCGTTTTTGATGGCTTGGTAATATCTGTCCGCTTCTGATTCGTTTTTGAAGCCACGAACTAAAAACATGTCTTTGTCACCTAAAGCAGATTGCGTAACGGAAAGCCTAATTTCTCTAAATGAGTTTCTGTTAAAGTCTGAAAGTTTATTTTTTAAGGAACTAAAGCCTGAGTTTTTGTCTTGCTTGGCAGAAACAATCATCATGTGCTGCTCCTTGGGGTCGTGACCATAGTTTGTTTTTTTGCTGCCTTTGGTCTGCCCTGCCGCAGGTGCTGCTTTTCCTTTAAATTGTTGATTCAAGAAGGCTAGCATTTCTTGAGCTCTTTTCTGTTCCGGAGTACTTGGATGGTCTTTTATTAACTTTTCTAAAGCCATTTTAAATTCTACTTTGGATTTAGATTTCCCAATAGATTGGGTTTTCAATAAATCAAATTTGGCTTTTAAGTGATTCGGGTCAAAGGAGCGATCCGCCTTTTCACAACTATTAATAAC
>Ga0307998_1002201_pt1 | contig 10057 bp, 7 predicted proteins | sample Davwhametageno37_FD_203147 | JGI IMG/M metagenome (GOLD analysis project Ga0307998, IMG submission 203147) | Marine microbial communities from Davis Island wharf, Antarctic Ocean - #37 | ecosystem: Environmental > Aquatic > Marine > Unclassified | place: Antarctic Ocean: Davis Island wharf...
AGTGCTGTTGCAGATAATTTTGAAGTTAGAAATGCAAAGACAATTAAAATTCAAGCTAATAAAAAAATTAGCTTTGAATTATTGTACGATAAAAATAACAGTCTTCATAAAAAGATCAAAATTGAACAAGTTAGAAAAGAAACTACAAATAATTAAATTGAATGTGTCCATTTGTTTGGAAATATAGGGCTATTGATTAAAAAAATAATAATTTTTCATCCCATTTAAATTGAAGAAACCTATTGCTGAGGTGCACATATTTGATAAAAGGATTCATATTGATTTGTTAAGATAAAATAATAGTTATTTAAAAAAGATAAGTTCTTACATGACAAAAATACTGTGTAGAAGTTGTAATAAAAAATTGAAAAATGTTTTTTTAGATTTGGGAAAATGCCCTCCTTCAAACTCATTAATTAGAAATGAAAAAGAAAAAAAAAAAGAAAAAAAATTCCAACTACTTACTTATGTTTGTAATAATTGTTGGCTAGTACAAACAAAAGATGTTGTAAGTAAAAAAATTTTTTTCAATAATCATTACCCATATTTTTCCTCAACATCATCTTCTTGGCTAAACCATGCTAAAGATTATGTGACAAAAATATGCAGTAAATTAAAATTAGATAAAAAAAGCTTTGTAATTGAATTGGCATCAAATGATGGCTATCTGCTTCAATATTTTAAAAAAAAAAAAATTCCTTGTATGGGAATTGAACCAAGTAAAAATACAGCAAATGTTGCAAAAAAAAAGGGAATTAAGACTTTAGATAAATTTTTTTCATATGATTTAGCAAAAAAAATTAAACATAAACCAGACTTAATTATAGGAAATAATGTTTATGCTCACGTTCCTAATCTAAATGATTTTACCAAAGGAATAAAAACATTACTTAAAAAAGGTGGGACGATAACTTTGGAATTTCCTCACTTACTTAACTTAATTAAATATTCTCAATTTGACACAATATATCATGAGCACTTCTCATACTTCAGTCTATTAACTGTTAAAAATATTTTTAAAAAAAATAAACTTAAAATATTTTTTGTTGAAAAATTAAATACACATGGTGGAAGTCTAAGAGTTTATGGTTGTCATGATGATGATCTAAGAACAGAAAACAAAACTGTAAAAAATCTTATTAAGCAAGAACTTCTTTTTGGTTTAAATAAAATGAACACGTTTAAAAAATTTAACTTAAATGTATTAAGAATAAAAAAAGAAATTAAAAATTTTATCTTACAAGCTGCGAAAAATAAAAAAGTAGTACATGCCTATGGAGCTGCTGCAAAAGGTAGCACAGTTTTAAACTATGTAAATCTTACAGAAAAAGATATAAATTTTGTTTATGACGCTGCAAAATCAAAAATTAATAAAATGATGCCAGGCTCACATATTAAAATCTTATCACCTGAAGAGATAAGAATTAGAAAACCAGATTATATAGTAATTTTGCCTTGGAATATTAAAAATGAAATAATCAAAAATTTTAAATTTATAAAAAAATGGCAAGGAAAATTTGTTACTTTCATTCCAAAAATAAAAGTCCATCGTTAAAATTTTATTAAAATAGATCTTTTAAAATAAATATTATCAATTTTATTGAGAGGCGTTATCAATCTTGATAGATCAAAATTTTAAATGCTATAATTCTTGTTTTATTAAGTAAAAATTGGTTTATATAGATAGTAATTTAATTAATAAATAATGAAAACTGGAATTATCACTGGCACTGGAAAAGGTATAGGTCTATCAGCATTAAAATTGCTACTCAAAAATAAATACAAGATAATATCAATCACTAAAACAAAAAATAATGCGATTGAAACACTTCTTAAGAAGAAAAATTTCATTAAAAATATATATCACTCCTTAGGAGAAGATTTGTTGTCTGATAAAAAGCTTATTAATGAAATATGTAAAAAACATAATATAGATTTTATAGTGTGTAATGCTGGTGTAAGACACAGGGACTCACTTCATAAAATGAACTTAGAAAAAAGAAACTATACTCTAAATGTTAATTATCATTCCAATGTTGTTCTTATTGAAGAATTACTAAAATATTTTAATAAAAAAAAATCACCATTAAGTGTTGTTTGCATCTCCTCTATTGTTGGAAATTTTGGATTTAAAGATCTTTCATCCTATGCGTCTTCCAAAACGGCCCTTGAGGGTTTTTTAAAAAGTATTGCTGTTGAATATGCTAAAAGAAATGTAAGAATTAATTTAATTGCACCAGGGTTTATAAAATCTTCCTATTACAATAATTTCATAAAAAACCAAAAAGATATAAATAAGTGGATTTTGGAAAGAACACCAATGGGTAGATGGGGCAAGCCAGAAGAGGTGTCAAATGTAATAGAATTTTTGATTTCTGAAAAAAGTTCGTATATTACTGGATCCACAATTTATGTAGATGGAGGCTGGAATATATCATGAAAAAAAAAATAGTAGCACTAATCCCCTCTCGGTTAGAATCTAAGAGATTACCTGGTAAAGCATTATTGGATATAAATGGTTACCCAATTGTTGTTCATACAGCAAAGAGAGCTATGCTTTCAAAAATGGTAGATGAAGTTTATGTTTGTACTGATAGTAAAGAAATAATTAATGTATGTAAAAAGTACAACATATCAACAATTAAAACAAAAAAAAATTTCAAAAATGGCACTGAAAGAATAGCCAGTGTTGCAAATAAATTTAAAAATTATTTAATTGTAGATGTTCAAGGTGATGAGCCTTTAACCAATCCTAATACTATTGATAAACTTATAAATTTTCATTTAAAAAGTAAATTTAAACCAGAAATTGTTATTCCAACTCGTGTGATGTCACATAATTCTAGCGAAACAAATGTTAGGGTTTTAAGCTCCAAAACAAATAGAATAATGTATTTATCTAGAGCTAAAATTCCATATAACTATAAAAACTCGGTAAGCTTTGTCGATAAACATGTGTCAGTAATTACATTTTCATACAATGGCTTAATGAAGTATAAAAAGTTAAAACCTTCACCTCTAGAAGTAATAGAGGATATTGAATTATTAAGAGCACTTGAAAATGATATGAACGTATTTTCATTTAAAATTAAAGAAAAATCCTTTTCTGTAGACATAAATGATGATTATTTAAAAGCAAAAATAGCAATGAGTAATGATCCATATAAAGATAAATATTAGTAAAAATAATGTTATCTATATTAGAAGCAAATTATAAAGGTGAAAAATATCCCATTTATATATCCGATAATGCAATAAAGCATCTTGATATATACTTAGAGGGATTAAAAAATAATTATTTAATTATTTGTGACGATGTTTTTAAAGATAAAAAAAAACATCCAGATAGTACTTTTTCAAAAATATTAAAAGATAGTAAAGTTTATTATTTCAAAGCAGGCATTAAAAATAAAACAATCAAATATGTGGATAAGATAATAGAATTTTTTTATAAAAATAACATCAGTAGAGATTGTGAAATAGTATCAATTGGTGGTGGTGTAGTTGGGGATATTGTAGCTTATGCGGCTTCAATATATCATAGAGGTCTCAAATTAATACATGTCCCAACTTCCATGACAAGCATGATAGATAGTTCAATAGGAGGCAAAACAGGATTTAACCAGTATAATGTAGTTAATTTATGTGGAACTTATTATCATCCAAAAAGTACATTTATGGATGTAAGATTTTTAAAAACTTTACAAAAAAGAGATTTAATATCTGGATTAGCTGAGATTATAAAAAAAGGAATTATTTTTGATGAAGAATTTTTTGATTATTTGAATAAAAATAACGAAGATATATTAAGATTATCACCAAAAATAATTTATGAAACTATTTTAAAATCTGTAAAAATTAAACTTTTGATAACAACTTTGGATGAGAAGGAAAATAATCAAAGATTGTTATTAAATTATGGGCATACTTTTGGGCAGGCAATAGAGGGATATTTTGGAATTGATCAAAAGTTTTTAACACACGGTGAAGCGGTCTCCCTTGGAATAGTTGCAGCAAGCAAATTAGCTGATGAAAAATATAAATTAAAAACTTCAAAAATAAATATATTATTATTAAAGAATTTTAAATTACCAATAAACTTTGCTGATTTAAAAATAAAAAAAAAAATAGATATTAATAAATTAGTTAAAAATTTAAATAATGATAAAAAAAGAACATTCAATGGAATAAGATTCATTCTGTCAAAGAAAAAAGGAACTGGAAAAATAATTTATGAAAAAAATGTCACTTTAATAAAAAGATGTTTTAAGACTATTATGTGATAAAATAATTAGCTGATGATGGTGCCCCGCACGGAGTCGAACCGCCGACCTATTGATTACAAATCAATAAGCTATACAAATTTACATTCATTAACTATTGAAACTACTTACTTCTAGACTCGCGTCAAGATGAGTTAATATTTTTCACTTCAATATCACTTCACTTGATAATATCTTTGTCATACTATTCAACAACGGCGTTAACAGTTTATGCAACTTATAAGATTCTTTTAACAACAAATTAATGAGTCTCTATGCGGATTTTGAACACAGATTTTTGTTAATCTTTTTTATCTTATTACAACTCTTACGAGTCTTTCCCGATCACAGATCGTCCATAGTCGGTCGCTGCAAAGCAGCAGAAGTTTATAGATATTTACACTAGCAAATACGAAGAACTATCAGCAACAGATTGCGCAATCAAAGTGGATCATGATCGAGAGAGTGCTCACACAAGAGCTGGTGTATTTACTAATAATGGCTTTGTCTAAGGTACTTTCATAAAGTATTCCTAACTAAAGTTAACTATAAATTGTTAATACTTATTGATGTATGTTATGTTTATTAAATATTTTGATTACAAAATAACTATTTTAATAAATGAATAAAGCTAAGAAGAATGAACTTGCTGATGCGCTCAAAGAAGTGAACCTTTGTGCAAAGAGTTTGGCTTTACGGCTGAGATGCTGAAAGGTGCTTGGTTGAAGGAAGGAAACAAAAAGACAAGTAGTCCATTGGGTTAAAATTGGAAGTAATTTTAAAATTGTGGAAGTCGTGGGTAATATGATTTTATCAAAAGTAATTGCAGTTGATTTAGATGGTACGCTTACCTCGACTGACACGCTTTATGAAGGTGTGCTTGCATTAGTTCGTATTAAGCCTTTTATGCTATTTCTGCTACCGTTTTGGTTGATCAAGGGTGTAGCGCATCTTAAGTCAAAAGTTGCTGAAAACTCTGTGTTGGACGTAACAACACTTCCTTACAATCTGCCATTTATTGATTGGTTGAAGAAGGAGAAGGCTACTGGTAAGAAGATCGTGCTTTGTACAGCAGCAAATAAGCGTGTTGCTCTAGCAGTTTCAGAACACTTTAAGATTTTTGATGATGTGATTGCTAGTAACGAAACTATTAATGTAAAGGGTACTAATAAGCGTATTCTGCTGGATAAGAAATTTGGAAAAAGAGGTTACGACTATGCAGGTAATAGTGGTGTAGACCTGAAAGTTTGGGCTGGTGCTCGAAAAGCTATAGTGGTTAATGCTAGTCGAAATGTATATTTGAAAGCCAAGAAAACTGCAACTGTGTCTAAAACTTTTTCTCCACAAGATATTACTATTTCAAGCTGGTTCAAAATGTTAAGGGTTCATCATTGGCTAAAAAACATGCTGTTATTTGTTCCACTTTTAACAGCACATCAATTTAACAATATTCAACATTTGTCTACATTGACTCTTTCATTTATTTCTTTTAGTTTATGTGCTTCATCAGTCTACATAATTAACGACTTGTTGGATTTGGAAAGTGACCGTCGTCATACTCAGAAGCGTAATCGTCCGTTTGCTTCAGGCAAAATTCCAATTAAGATAGGTTTAATACTTTTTCCACAATTAGTTTTTATAAGTTTAATATTAGCATGGACAATAGGTTTAGTTTTTTTTGTTTTGCTAATTTTATATATTTTTCTTTCAATTATTTACTCATTTCTAATAAAAAAAATAATAATTTTAGATTGTCTAGCATTGGCAATTCTCTTCACTCTTCGTATTTTTGCAGGAGCGTCTGTTGTGTCAATCAAGATATCATTCTGGTTGTTTATATTTTCAGTATTTATATTTCTGTCACTTGCATTTGTTAAGCGTTACGTAGAGATACATAATCAAAAAAAACATAGTAAAATTTTTTTACATGGTAGAGGTTATTTAGCAACAGATGCTCCGCTAATACAAACTTTAGGAATTGCTTCAGGTTATTCAGGTATGGTGGTGTTCGCACTCTATCTAAGTAGTGAAAAAGTGATAACATTATATTCACAACCTGAATTACTCTGGTTTGCTTTACTATTGTTAATATTTTGGATCAATTGGATATGGATAAAAGCACATAGAGGTGAAGTGCATGATGATCCAATTATGTTCGCTATCCAAGACAAGATCAGTTTATTGGTCATTAGTTTAATTTTCATAGTATTCACGATGGCTGGTGGTTACTTTTATATCCAAAACTAAAAAAAAGTATCAAAATATTTCAATTGGAATTTAAAATATTGTTTATTATTAAAGTTTAATATAGAAAAATTGTATGATTAAAAAAGCGTTCTTTTTTTATCCACCCGGTCCTCAATACCAAAGAGGTGAGGATAGAAGTCAGGGTAACATTGATACTTCTACGTCTACAGCAATGAGATCACCAAATGATATGGGTTATGTAAGCTCACAACTTAAAAAAAAAGAAATTAAAATTTTTTTTAAAGATTATTCTTCTGAAAACTTAAGTTATGAAGATTTATTAAGTGATTTTAAAACTTTCAAGCCTGATATAGTTTTATCAAGCACAACAACCTCTACTATTAATGATGACTTAAAAATTATAAATAATCTTAAAGAATTAAACATTAATGCTACTTTTATTTTGAAAGCAGCTTTATTTTACAATGCACCATTAGATTTATTAAAAGGAATTGACTTAAAATCTGTAGACTTTTTAGTTGGTGGAGAAATTGAGTTTGCTGTTGAGCCTATTGTCGAAAAAATAAACAATCAAAGCAATTATTATAAGGATGTTCCAGGAATTTTTTTTAAAGAAAACAAAAAATGGATAATGACGGAATTTAATAATTGGAACAAAGAGATTGATGAACTTCCTATGCCTGATAGGTCTATAATAAATAATAGTCTCTATGTAAGACCAGATACTGGTGAGCCTCAAGCAACAATTGCAACATCAAGAGGATGTCCTGCTGCGTGTATTTATTGTTTAACGCCAACTATTTCAGGAAAAAAAGTAAGATTCAGATCACCAGAATCAGTTTTGGGCGAACTTATAAATTGTTACGATAAATTCAATATCAAGAATTTTTTTTTTAAATCAGATACATTCACTATAGATAAAAAATGGGTAAAAGAAGTTTGCAATTTAATTAAAAAATCAAAATTACACAATAGGATTGAATGGGTCGCTAATTCAAGAGTTAAACCTTTAGAGCAAGAAACTTTGAACATAATGAAAGAAGCAGGTTGCTGGCTTGTTGCCTTTGGTTTTGAGTCAGGAAGCGATGAAACATTAAAAAAAATTAAAAAAGGTGCCAATGTTGAAAATAATCTTATAGCTGCTGAATATACAAAAAATGCAGATCTAAAATTATATGGATTTTATTTAATTGGACTACCCTGGGAAAATTTTACACATTTGAATATGACTAAAAAGCATATTTTTGATACCAAGCCTGATTTTTTAGAATTACATATCGCTGTTCCTTATTATGGAACTGAATTGTATGAAATGACAAAAAAAGAGGGTCTTATAAAATCTCCAGTATTTGGACAAAATTACTTTGAGGAAGCTACCACAGGCACTCATCATTTAACTTCTAAAGAATTAATAAACTTTAGAAGAAAAACTATTGCCCAATACCATTTAAGACCACAATACTTATATCAAAAATTAAAAGAGACTGGTTTTGATTTTACAAAACTTAAAAATTATTCAAAATATGGGTTCAGATTAATTAATAATTTAACAAAATAGATATTTATTATTAATCTCAACTCAAAAAAAAAGTATTAATATAAATTTATGAAAATTCTAAGCTATTCAGTAAAAAATTTGTTGATATGATTAATTTAAAATTATTGAAAGAAAATTTCTACTACATAACTTTTTTAATAATCTTCAAACAATTTTGGTTGAAATGAAAAAAGTACTAGTTATAGGTGCTACCTCTACAATCTCTGAACACTGCGCACGAATATGGGCAACGAGAGGCTACAAGTTGTATTTGGTAGCTAGAAATGAAGCGCGTTTACAAACTATTGTGGCTGACTTGGTAGTGCGTGGAGCTGGGCAAATTGCTTCATATTGCACAGATTTAAATGATTTGGATCGGCACAGTGAGCTGCTTGATGCAGCAGACGCAGCGATGAATGGTATAGATATAGTTTTAATTGCACACGGGACTCTATCAAATCAAAAATCGTGTGAGCAAAGTGTCGTAGAAACCTTAACAGAAATACAGACAAATGCGCTTTCAATGATCAGCCTTTTAACGCTTATTGCTAACCGTTTCGAAGAAAAAAACGAGGGCACCATATGTGTTATTTCTTCGGTTGCTGGCGATAGAGGTAGAGCAAGTAACTATGTTTACGGTTCAGCTAAAGCGATGGTAACTGCGTTCACTTCTGGTTTACGCCAGAGACTTCACAAATCTAATGTTGCGGTTGTTACGATTAAGCCAGGATTTGTGGATACGCCGATGACTGCTGAGTTCAAAAAAGGGCTATTGTGGGCAAAGCCTAGTGCAGTTGCCGCGAAGATTCTTAGAGCAATTGATTTAAAGAAGAGTGAAGTTTACATACCATTCTATTGGCGCTTTGTGATGCTAATAATTCGCTCTTTACCAGCCAGTATTTTTAAAAAGATGGGATTATAAAATGAACTATAAGTCAATATATAGACATAAAAAATTTTTATTACACAAACTGTGATAGTGAAAAGACTTTTTTGAAATATAAAAAAAGTAGTTGTTTAAATGCTAAATACATTTCTGAAAATATTATAATTTATAATAGTGGGGCAATTCAAAATTATATAGCAGGACCTGTTTCACAAGATATTATATTTAATGCAGTGTTTAGTTAGATTACTGCTATTTGTTTTACATTAGTAATATTAAGAAAGTAAAATTTTGTGAACTCATCAGTATTTATTGGAAAATTAACATTTTTTTGATTTTTATAAAAATTAATATAAACCTCTCCTATTTCAATGATGAGCTATTTTATAAAAAAAAATAAAGAATATATTTTCCTTCTAGTAATTTTCTTAATAATTTCGTTGGCTATAATTTTAAAATCATATTTTAATTTTAATGGATATATCTCTCCAGATTCTGGTTATTATTTAGCATTGGCAAAACATTTACTTAATGGTGAAGGATTTGTAATTTCGGCATATGAATATGGAGGAACCAAAAATGCATTTTTTGCTACATGGCCTGTTGGTTATCCAGTTCTTATAATGCTTGTTTCTAAATTTACTGGATTATCTATTTTTTGGTCTTCAAAAGTTTTAAATATCGTTCTTTTAGGATTTTTGTTTTTATTCTTAAAATTATTATTTAAAAAAAAAGCCTACATCTATAGCTTTGTTTTTTTATTTTCTTCTTATCTTGAAATCTTATCCTTTACATGGAGTGAAAATCTTTTTCTGCTATCTATGATTTGTTTTTCATACTTTTTAAATAATGTTATTTTTTTAAAAAAAAATTTATATATACAATCTACATTTTTACTACTTTCAACTCTATTACTTTTTTTATCAAGATATATAGGTGCTTTTAGTATTTGTGTATTAATTTTAGTTTTAATTTATTTAATATTCTTTAAAAAAGAGCCGAGAAAGATTTATGCTATTTTTTTCACATGTTTTTTTAATCTTATTTTTGTAATCGGATATTTATATAATAACTTATTACAAACTGGATTTATTCAAGGAAGTAAATATAACGCTCCCAACCCTAATGAATTGCATTTTGATTTTTTTATTTCTTTAATAAAAG
>Ga0307998_1002206_pt1 | contig 10047 bp, 6 predicted proteins | sample Davwhametageno37_FD_203147 | JGI IMG/M metagenome (GOLD analysis project Ga0307998, IMG submission 203147) | Marine microbial communities from Davis Island wharf, Antarctic Ocean - #37 | ecosystem: Environmental > Aquatic > Marine > Unclassified | place: Antarctic Ocean: Davis Island wharf...
AACCCTTTTCTTGTTACATTAAAGGATTCATGAGTTAAATCTATCATAGTTGGAGGAATATTACCTCAATATGGTTTGATAACATAAAATCAATTTTAGATTTCTAAGACTCAATAATATCTGGTTTAGTAGTGTCGTTAATTATTTCGTCAGGATCATCCAAATACGGTGATATAAGCGGAGCACTTAATAAGTGAAGTAAATGTTTTAATATTCTATCACTAGAGCTTCAAACACGTTTTTTTTAAAAAGGTGTTTGAAGCTTTTTAAAAAAATTCATTAGAGTAACATAGTTTGACAGCTCACTAGTATCTTTAAAAAGGAAACTTAAAGGTACATTTCCCAACTTGATTCCTTTAATTTTAGCCAAAACGATTAAGTGCATTAAAACTTGTGCTTAAACTGCCTATATATAATCAGTATCGATTGGAAAAATAACTAAACCTCCATTATTAATTATTTTAGCTGCTTCTTGAAGAATTTTATGATAGGGGTTTTAGAGTATAAAATTTGCGAAATAGCTATTCTATTAATGTATCTTCAATTTAGCAAATCTTAATAATAATTTTTTAACACCAAAACCTTTAAAATCGATAGCTGCTTTTTGATCATTTCCAATTCCTTCAATAGACTTGACAACTCCTCTTCCAAAGCGAGCGTGCTCTACATTCATTCCATTAGATAAACTAACAATAACTAATGAGTCAGTAGACTTTTTTTCGTCTATTTTACGAAGTTTTTGTAACTGTGAGGAGGTTGGAGTTGTGTTGCTATTATTGTTAGTTGTTTTTACTAGTGGTCTCCCCAAATTCGTGGGTTTTCCCCAAATAGAATTATTCATCGAAGGTTTATAAGTGTAATCATCTTTAGGGATAATTTGATTTAGATATTTAGAATCAATTTCATCAATAAATCTGCTTGGTTCAGCATCAATTAACTTACCCCAGCGATAACGAGAAAGCGTAAATGATAAAAATGCTCTCTCTTTGGCACGAGTGAGGGCAACATAAAATAAACGGCGTTCTTCTTCCAATTCTGATCTTGTATTCAAACTCATAGCGGAAGGAAGTAAATCTTCCTCTACTCCAACTATATAAACGTAGGGAAACTCTAAGCCTTTAGATAAATGAATTGTCATTAATGCCACTCTATCACTATCAGGATCATCATTTTTATCAAGATCAGTAGCTAATGCCACATCTTCTAAAAATTCAATTAAACTAGCAGATTCATCTGCTAATTCTTGTTGTCCTTCAGTAAAATCACGAATTCCATTTAACAGTTCTTCAATATTTTCTATTCTTGCGATTCCCTCTGGTGTAGCATCTTTTTTTAATTCTTGAACTAAACCTGTTTTCTTAGTAACCAAGTCTGTGATTTCAAAAGCATTAAGTGATTCGTTCTCAATTTGAAAGCGCTCAATTAAAGTTGAAAAATTACTCAACTTAAGTAAAGTACCAGAATTTAAAGGGATCTCAAGTTCTTTTGCTCTTACAACAGTTTCTAATAGTGGTAGATTATGTTTATTAGCTGCAACTACAAGCTTATCAACTGTTGTTTGTCCAATTCCTCTTGGTGGATAATTAATGATCCTTTTTAAGCATTCTTCGTCTTTTGGATTAACCAAAATACGTAAATATGCTAAGACATCTTTTATCTCTTTTCTTTGATAAAATGAGAGTCCTCCATAAATCCGATACGGAATATCTCTTTTTCTTAGAGCGTCTTCCATAGATCTAGACTGAGCATTTGTACGATATAAAATTGCAAAATCTGCATTCTTTCGTTGTTCCTGCATTTTAAAATCAAAAATGCTAGAAGCTACATGACGTCCTTCTTCAGCATCAGTGGCTAAACGATTAACCTGTATGAGATCTCCATCAGCATTTGAAGTCCAAACAACTTTATCTATTTTTGAAACGTTATGACTAATAATAGAATTAGCGGCATTGACAATCATTTTAGTAGATCGATAATTTTGTTCTAAACGATACATTACAACATTGTCGTAATCTTTTTGAAAATTCAGTATGTTATTTATATTAGCCCCACGGAAGGCATAAATACTTTGTGCATCGTCTCCAACTACACAAATATTCTGATATCTATCAGATAATGCTTTTACTATAAGGTATTGAGAATGATTAGTATCTTGATACTCATCAACTAAAATATAACGAAACCGTTCTTGATATTTTGCTAAAACATTAGGGTAACGATTTAACAACTCATTAGTACGTAATAACAAATCGTCAAAATCCATAGCACCTGCTTTGAAACACCGTTCTACATATTCATTATATATTGCGCCCATCTTTGGTCTTCTGGACATAGCGTCAGACTCTTGTAAATCAGAATCATTAAAATAAGCTTTAACGGTTATTAAACTATTCTTAAAAGCTGAAATTCGACTTCTAATCTGCTTATACTTATAGATATCTTTTTCAAGCCCCATTTCTTTGATAATAGAAGCAATTAAACGATCAGAATCTTGTGTGTCATAAATAGTGAAATTAGAGGGGAATCCTAGCTTATCAGCTTCTTGGCGTAAAATTCGTGCAAATACGGAATGAAAAGTTCCCATCCATAAGTTTTTAGACTCACTCTCCCCTACTAAAGCTCCAATTCTTTCTTTCATTTCTCTGGCAGCTTTATTAGTGAAAGTTAAAGCTAAAATTGAGAAAGAATCTATTCCTGAAGCCATCAGATTAGCAATGCGATATGTCAGAACTCTTGTTTTTCCAGAGCCTGCACCAGCAATAACAATTAAAGGACCTTCACGATGTAATACAGGTTCTCTTTGAGCCTCATTTAGGGTGTTTAAATAGTCAGAATTAATGTTTGTCATAAAGTTTTTAAAAATAGGCAATTACTTATTTTCAAAACCTTTAATTTAAATTAATTATAAACAACTATATTTAAAAATACATTTTATTAACTTCTAATCAATAAACTGATGAAACAAACATTATTAATATTATTACTTGGTAATTTCATGTCTTTTGGTATCATAAAAGCGCAATTAAACGAAAAAATATTTGATAATATAGAACCTAAACTGATCGAATGGAGGCATCATATTCATCAAAATCCAGAATTATCTAATCGAGAATTTAAGACTGCAGAATATGTTACAAATCATCTAGAAAAATTAGGTATTGAAGTTAAAACTGGAGTAGCTCATACAGGCGTGGTTGGTGTACTAAGAGGAAAAATTCTTGGCAAAGTTGTTGCTCTTCGAGCAGACATGGATGCCCTTCCCGTCACAGAGCGAAATAATCTACCTTATAAATCTAATGTAGTTTCAAAATTTAATGGTCAAGAAACGGGTGTAATGCATGCTTGTGGCCATGATACTCATGTTTCAATATTGATGGGTGTGGCAGAAGTGCTTTCACAAAATAAAGATTTTGCTGGTACTGTAAAATTCATTTTTCAACCAGCAGAAGAAGGACCCCCTCCGGGTGAAAAAGGAGGTGCAAAGTTAATGGTTGAAGAAGGTGTTTTAAAAAACCCTAAAGTTGATGCTATTTTTGGATTACATATTAATTCAGGAACTCATGTAGGTAAGATAACCTACAAACCAGGCGGAATGATGGCTGCTTCTCAACGTTTTGTTATAAACGTTAAAGGGAAACAAGCACACGGATCAACTCCATGGCAAAGTGTTGATCCAATTGTAGCGAGTGCTCAGATAATAAATGGACTTCAAACATTAATTAGTCGTGAATCAGAATTGACAAAAGAAGGTGTTGTTTTATCTATTGGTTCTATACATTCAGGAATCCGTTTTAATATTATACCTGAAAATCTAGAAATGATTGGAACAATTCGAACTTTAGACAAAGAAATGAAAGAGTTAATTAGAGAAAGAATGGAGGAAATGGTGCCAACAATTGCTAAAGCGTTTCGTGCTGAAGCAACAGTAGAAATTCAAGACGGAACTGATATCACATACAATCATTTAGGTCTCACCAAGCAAATGATTCCAACTCTTCAGCGCGTAGCTGGGCTAGAAAATGTTTTTGAAATAGATGCTATAACAGGTGCTGAAGATTTTTCTTATTTCCAAAATGAAATTCCAGGATTCTTTTTCTTTTTAGGCGGTACTCCTTTAGATATTAAAGAAAGTGATGCGCCTTCTCATCATACTCCCTCTTTTTCTGTAGACGATTCGAGCATGAAATTGGGGGTAAAAGTTTTAACAAATTTAACCTTAGATTATCTTAAGAAAAAATAAATTAATTTTTGAAAATATCTAATTAAATTTTAAATAAAACACCAGAAAATTATTCTGTCTCGATTTCTAAACAATAGCATTTAACTGAATGTTTACTAAGTTTATGTTTTGTTATTTAATACGATTTAAGAAAAGTGAAATATTTAGTAACATTTAAAAATAAGTAAAGCTTTAATCACTAATACATATTTAACTAATGCACACATTTATCATATATTTGGCTTACTTTTTAAAATATGGTTTTTTAGATGAGATTTCTCAGATAATTATGAGGTAATGGACTTAATGCAAACGAAAATTGAGTATCTCAAAGGAGTGGGCCCAGAACGTTCGCGTTTACTTAAAGAAGAGTTGAATATTAAAACTTTTCAAGACTTACTTCATTTTTTTCCCAATCGATATATTGACCGTAGTCAGTTTCACCCCATAAATAAACTACCACAAAATAATTCAGAAGTTCAAGTCAAAGGAAAAATCACAAATATTAAATATGTTCAGCAAAAACTTGGAAAAAGATTGATTGCTTCTTTTGAAGATGAAACTGGATGTATAGATTTAGTTTGGTTTAGAGGTTACAAATGGATTCAAGAAAGTTTACGTTTAAATCAATCTTATGTAGTCTTTGGTAAAATAAATTGGTTTAAAAATCAAGCTAGTATTCCTCATCCCGAAATGGAATTGGAAAATGATTTTGTGAAAGGAGTTAAAGCTGCTTTTTATCCAATATACCCATCTACCGATAAATTAATAAATAAAGGTATTTCACAACGGGTAATTCAGAAAATTGTCGCGGGATTATTACAAGCTAAAAAAAAGGAATTTTCAGAGACTCTACCTCATTATTTACTTGAACATTTTAAATTAATTTCAAAGAAAGAAGCTTTATTTCAGGTACATTATCCATCTAATCAGAATTTACTTGGTCGAGCTCAAGCACGTCTTAAGTTTGAAGAGTTTTTTTATATGCAAATGCAATTAATTATTAAAAACCTTCAGCGTAAACAAAAAATAAAAGGACACGTTTTCTCTAAAGTAGGATCATATTTTCATATTTTTTTTAATAAGCACCTCCCCTTTTCTTTGACAGAAGCTCAAAAACGAGTTGTTAAAGAAATTAGAAATGATTTAGGGTCAGGAAGGCAAATGAATCGATTACTTCAAGGTGATGTAGGATCAGGGAAAACGATTGTAGCATTATTATCAATGATTATATCCATTGATAATGACTTTCAAGCTACATTGGTTGCTCCAACAGAAATACTTGCACAACAACATAATCAATCCTTAAAGAAACTACTGAAAGGAACTTTCATAAAAATTAGCTTACTCACTGGAAGTACTACAAAAAAGGATAGAGCACTAATTCATGCTTCCCTTGAAAATGGTGATTTAAATATTTTAATTGGAACTCATGCCGTTTTTGAAGAAAAAGTAAAATTTAAAAATTTAGGCTTAGCCATCATAGATGAACAACACAGGTTTGGAGTTGCACAACGTGCTAGGTTGTGGAGGAAAAATCAAATACCTCCTCATGTTCTTGTTATGACTGCTACTCCTATTCCTCGTACTTTAGCAATGAGTATTTATGGAGACTTAGATGTTTCAGTTATTGATACTCTTCCTCCAGGCAGAAAACCAATTAAAACTATTCATCGTTATGATAAGAACCGTCTAAGAATTTTTGGTTTTATTAAAGATCAAATCAAATTAGGAAGACAAGTATATTTTGTTTACCCTTTAATAGAAGAATCAGAAAAATTGGATTATAAAGATTTAATGGATGGATATGAAAGTATTTCAAGAAGTTTTCCAACTCCAGAATACCAGATAAGTATTTTACACGGAAAAATGAAATCTGAAGATAAAGCCTACGAAATGGAACGTTTTATTAAAGGAAAAACTAAAATAATGGTAGCTACTACTGTAATTGAAGTTGGAGTTAATATTCCCAATGCCTCCGTCATGGTTATTGAAAGTGCAGAACGATTTGGTTTATCACAATTACATCAATTACGTGGTCGAGTTGGAAGGGGTTCAGACCAAAGTTATTGTATACTTATGAGTGGATCTAAACTTTCTGAAGGAGCAAAAACACGATTACAGACCATGGTTAAAAGTCAAGATGGATTTGAAATTGCTGAGGTAGATCTTAGACTTCGAGGGCCTGGAAACCTAATGGGTACACAGCAAAGTGGAGTTCTAGAACTCAAAATTGCAGATCTTATAAAAGATTCAACTTTACTTAAAGCTGCAAGAGAAACTTCTAAAGAAATTTTAAATAATGACCCTGAACTAAAAAACGCTGAAAACCAGGTGATTAAAAGAACAATTTCTGCATTGTCAATTGATTCAAATATTTGGAATTTTATCAGTTAAATTTGAAAAATTAGATTCTTACATTTGCATAAACTAATTAGAAAACAAACATTCCTTGAAAATATCTCATAACTGGCTACAACAATTTATAAAAACTGATCTCCAAGTAGAAGAAATCTCTACGCTATTGACTAACCTTGGACTTGAAGTCGAGGGCTCACATTCTTTTGAAAGCATCAAAGGAGGGCTCAAAGGGGTTGTTGTTGGAGAAATTTTAAAGTGTGAACAACACCCCAATGCTGATCGACTAAAAAAAACTGAAGTTGATTTGGGAAATGATAATATTGTATCAATTGTTTGCGGTGCACCTAACGTTAAAAAAGGTCAAAAAGTTTTGGTTGCTACAGTCGGAACAATATTAAATATGGATGATGGGAAAACTTTAAAAATAAGTAAAAGTAAAATTAGAGGCGAATTAAGTATGGGAATGATATGCGCTGAAGATGAGTTGGGATTAGGAGATAATCATGATGGAATATTAGTGCTAGAAAACATACATAAAAAAGGAACACTTGCTGCAGAAATTTTTAATGTTGAATTAGATACTGTTTTCGAAATTGGATTAACACCAAATAGAGCTGATGCAATGAGTCATATGGGAGTTGCTCGTGATCTAAAGGCCCTTTGCCTTTTGAAAAAAATTCCATTTCAATGGAGTATACCTGAAACCTCTTCTTTTCATGTAGACAACACTCAAAATACAATTAAAGTTACTGTTAAAGACACTGATAAGTGTCATCAATATTATGGATTAACAATCTCTGATATAATTGTTGCTCCCTCTCCTGTCTGGCTTCAAAACAGGTTAAAGGCAATTGGAATTTCTCCAAAAAATAATGTGGTAGATATTACTAATTATGTTTTACATGATTTAGGACAACCTTTACATGCTTTTGATGCTGGAAAGATAAATAAAGAAATCATTGTAAAAACATGTTCAAATAAAACACCTTTCACAACTCTTGATCAAACAAAAAGAATCTTACATTCAGATGATCTTATGATTTGTGATTCAGAAAATCCTCTTTGTATTGCTGGAATTTTCGGTGGATTAGAATCTGGTATTGATAAAAACACAACCTCTATTTTTTTAGAAAGTGCATACTTTAATCCTGTAAGTACACGCAAGTCAGCAAAGCGTCATACATTGAATACAGATGCGTCTTTTCGCTTTGAACGAGGTATAGATCCTGAAATTGGTATAATTGCGCTTAAACGTGCAGCAATTTTAATTAAACAACTTGCTGGAGGGCAAATTTCAAGCGAAATACAAGATTTTTCTGAACCTCTTGTTGAAGAAAGTCAAATATTCTTGAACTTTGAAACTTTGAAGAGAACTATTGGTCAATCCATTGACCAAAAAGATCTAAATACTATTTTAAATGCTTTAGAGGTACGCATAAATAATGTTTCTGATTCGGGTATTGAAATGACTGTGCCACGATATCGTGTTGATGTTAAACGACCTGCAGATATAATTGAAGAAATTCTTCGTGTATACGGTTTTAATAATCTTGACGAAAAACCACTTCAATATGAATCCAAACCTGACTATAACTGGAAAAGTCAACATAAGCTTGAGTCAGCCATTGCAGATCGGTTAACAGGTTTTGGTTTTATAGAAACAATAAATAATTCATTAGGTTCAACTGAGCATAAAGCTGATTTTAATGATCCGGTAACTCTAAAAAATCCATTAAGTGTAGATTTATCTCAAATGAGACAATCTTTAGTTCATAAATCTCTTGAAGTAATCGCATTTAATATCAATCGCCAAAATAAAGACTTAAAGCTTTTTGAATTCGGTTCTATTTATGGAAAAAAAAATGAAACTTTTATTGAAGCAAAAAGGTTAAATATTTCACTAGTAGGTAATGTGTTTAGTTCTAATTGGAATATAAATGATGATCCTGATCCTTTTTTTTATTTTAAAGGATTGATAAGTGATTTATTTGAAACATTAGGTATTAAAAATATTGGATTCGTAGTAATAGAGCATCCTCTATTTAATGAGGCTTTTGAACTTATCTTCAATAAAAAATCTTTAGGCTTTTTTGGTTTAGTTTCAAATGCACTAAAAGAAGGTTTCGGAATTAAGCAAGAAGTTTATATCGCAGATCTTAATTGGGATACCATTACAAAAAGTGCCTTTTCGAAAAGTGTTTTATTTAAACAAATTGATAGATTTCCTGCCATGCGTCGTGATTTTGCTCTCTTAATAGATCAATTTATTAAGTTTGAACATATTAAGAAGTCAGCAATGCAAATAGAGAATAAGATATTAAAAGAAGTGAGTCTATTTGACGTATATGAGGGTAAAAATCTTCCAAATGGAAAAAAATCTTATGGAATTAGTTTCATGTTTCAAGACAAAACTAAAACTCTTACTGACATTCAAGTAGACAAGGTTATGGGAAAATTGAAAAAGAATTTTGAAAAAGAATTTAAAGCAGAATTACGTTAATTTTTTTTATATACTATGTTTCAAAATCAATACTACCATATATTTTCAGGATCATCTATTGAAGTACTTGCCCTTAAGGACTCCTTAGACCAAATAAATATTAAACCCATTATAAAAGATCAAGGAGAATCTGCTCGTTTAGCTGGTTTTGGAGTAATTACTCCACTTTTACAAGAAGTTTACGTACATAAAGATGAATTTGAAAAAGCAAAAATTCTTATGAATCAACTTTTTTAGTCCACAATCTTTTTTTTTCCTATTTTGCGAATTAATATTAATTAAAATAATAAGTATAAACTACCGTCTTTATTACTTTATTTTTTTTGAAAAAAACTGAACATGAATACAAGTTTTGAAACACTAGACTATATAGTCTTTGCCTTATATGCAATTGTAATTCTGGGGGTTGGTCTATGGGTTTCTAGAGAAAAAAAAGGACAAACTAAAAGTGCAGAAGATTATTTCTTAGCAAGCAAATCACTTCCTTGGTGGGCTATAGGTGCCTCTTTGATTGCTGCCAACATCTCTGCTGAACAATTTATTGGAATGTCCGGATCTGGATTTGCTGTAGGCTTAGCAATTGCAACCTATGAATGGATGGCTGCTTTAACACTTATTATTGTTGGTAAATTTTTCTTGCCAATTTTTATTAAAAAAGGATTATATACTATTCCAGAGTTTGTTGAAAAACGTTTCTCTAGCCAACTAAAAACAATATTAGCAGTATTTTGGATTGGTCTGTATGTATTTGTAAACTTGGCGTCAGTAATGTACTTAGGAGGTTTAGCTTTACATACAATCTTAGGAATTGACATGTTAACAGGAGTTATTGGTTTGGCAGCTTTTGCTGCTGCTTATTCTCTTTACGGAGGTTTATCAGCAGTGGCATGGACTGATATTATTCAAGTGGTTGTTCTTGTCTTAGGGGGATTAATAACAACTTATTTAGCATTGGATACTGTTTCTG
>Ga0307998_1002207_pt1 | contig 10043 bp, 9 predicted proteins | sample Davwhametageno37_FD_203147 | JGI IMG/M metagenome (GOLD analysis project Ga0307998, IMG submission 203147) | Marine microbial communities from Davis Island wharf, Antarctic Ocean - #37 | ecosystem: Environmental > Aquatic > Marine > Unclassified | place: Antarctic Ocean: Davis Island wharf...
ATTTTAAGGAATCTACAGTAAATAGGTTACAAGTCTATATATTATTGGTAGGGAGTAGGAGGATCGAACTCCTGACCATCGGATTAAAAGTCCGGTGCTCTACCAGCTGAGCTAACTCCCCATTATCGGAAACCGGAATTATCCAGGAATAATAGAACTTGGTCAATGGACATTGCTAATTTAAATTAGTTCATGCCCGGAAATTTGCCCGTTAAACCTCGCATCACCTTACCAATCCCGCCTTTAGAAAACATTTTCATCATTTTTTGCATTTCTTCAAACTGCTTAAGAAGTCGATTAACATCTTGTACCTTAACTCCAGAACCATTTGCAATTCTTATCTTTCTTTTTGCCTTAATCACAGCAGGATGCTTTCTTTCATGAAAAGTCATTGAGCTAATAATTGCACCGATCTGAACTAAAGACTTATCCCCATCTTCTGGCTTAACTTTTGCAGCTGCATCTGATATCTGCGAAGGCATTTTATCCATCATTGCTCCAACTCCTCCCATTTTCTGCATCTGGGTAATTTGGTTTTTAAAATCATCCAAATCAAAGCCTTTACCTGATGTAACTTTTGCTGCAAGCTTCTCGGCTTCCTTTGTATCGACATTTTTTTGAGCTTCCTCGACTAATCCAACAATATCTCCCATGCCAAGTATTCGCGAAGCCATCCGCTCGGGATGAAAAGCTTCCAGACCATTCGTTCTCTCACTTACTCCGATAAATTTAATTGGTTTATTTGTTATATGTCTTACAGAAAGAGCTGCTCCGCCCCTAGAATCTCCATCTAGTTTTGTTAAGACTACGCCTGTTAATGGTAAGGCATCTCCAAATGCTTTAGCTGTATTCACTGCATCTTGACCCTGCATGGCATCAACAATGAATAAGGTTTCGATGGGTGTAAGTGTTTTGTATAATTGTTTAATCTCCTTCATCATTGCGTCATCAATACCCAATCGACCTGCAGTATCAAATATAACTACATCAAAAAAATATTTTTTTGCATAAGCTAAAGTTTCTAAAGCAATATTATTTGGTTTATCTTTTTGTGATGAATCAAAACATTCAATATTTAGGCTTGCTGCAAGAGTTTTGAGCTGGTCAATAGCTGCTGGCCGGTATACATCGGCACTTGAAACTAAAACTTTCTTTTTCTGTTCTTTCAAAACTTTAGCCAACTTAGCTACTGTTGTTGTTTTACCCGCACCTTGCAACCCAGCCATTAAGATAACTGCTGGCGGTTTTGTTGATAAATCTAGCCCAACATTTTCACCTCCCATTAAGCTTGTTAATTCATCCTGAACAATCTTAATTATTGCCTGGCCAGGCGTAACACTTTGCATAACCTCTATACCTAATACCTTCTCCTTCACTCGATCAATGAAATATTTCACAACAGGTAATGCGACATCTGCTTCAATTAAAGCAATTCTTACCTCCCTCATTGCATCACTTATATTCTCTTCACTAAAGCGAGACTGACCACGTATGGTCTTTATTACTGACTGGAGTCTTTCTGTTAAATTTTCTAGCATTATCTATACTCTCAATTAAATTCTTACGATTAACGGTTGTAGAAAAATTCCATTATAATTATCTTTAATTTTTCGAACAAACTATACTGATTATATGGAATATACAACATTACTTATATCTTCTTTGATTTTATATGCAATTACAGCTTTTATTTTATTTTTCAATAAAATTAAAAATAAAAACCTAGCCAGTTTTACCTTAATATCTGCCTTAATAGCTCATGCTTCACTTATTTATATAACAATAATATTAAATAATATTAATTTAAATTTTGCAAATTCATTACTATTGCTTAGCTGGGTAACAGTTCTCTTTTATTATCTAATAAATAGAAAAATGCAATTTATTGGTCTAGAAAATCTAACTATCACGCCAGCTATCTTAATTATTTTATGCCACCCCTTGTTGCCAAATAATCAATACTTAGAGATTCAAATGTCACTAAACTCAATAGTGCATATAATTATTGCAATTCTTTCTTACAGTCTTTTAACTATTGGTGCTTTATTTTCTATCTTTATTTTATTATTTGAAAAAAACTTAACTAAACAAGATAAAAATATAGACAAACTAACTAGTAACTTTTCATTACTTAAAATGGAAGATATTTTATTTAAAATGTATTGGCTTGGCTTTATACTTTTATCAATAACCTTATTCTCTGGCCTTTTGTTTTCAAGCGAAATTTTTGGGTCCTCACTATTATGGAGTCATAAAACTGTCTTCTCTCTTATAGCTTGGGTTATTTATGGTGCAATGCTGATTGGTAGGTTTAAATATGGATGGAGGGGTGAAAAAGCAGTAATGATTAGCCTTATTGCTTTTATGTTTCTTTTATTATCATATTTTGGTACAAAATTTGTTTTAGAGATCTTACTTAGTTAAAAATTACTTCAAAATAATTATTGGCCACTTATTTTTAACTGCTTCTTTTTTTAATACTTCATCCGGGTTTGCTGCTACAGGATTACTAACCATTCTAAGTAGCGGTAAATCATTTTGAGAATCACTGTAAAAGTAAATTTTTTCGAAATCTTTTGATACAAACCCTTTTTGTTTTAACCAAAAGTTTAATCTCTCCACTTTCCCCTCTTTAAATGAAGGAATTCCTTTCACTTTACCTGTAAACTCTCCGTCAGCCTCCTCAAGATCAGTCCCGATTAAATCGTCTATGCCAAGCAAATCGCCAATAGGTTTTGTTATATAGCTATTAGTTGCCGTAATAATTAGTAGTTTATCTCCATTATCCCTATGTTTATTTACAAGATTTTTTGCTTTCTCCGTTATCATTATTGTTACAACTTCACTTACATAACGAGCTAGAAGCTTATCTGTTAATTTTTTTGGGTTATCCTTAAAAAATTTAAATTGAAATTCACAGAATTCATAAATATCTAATTTCCCCGTGTTGTAATCTGAGTAAAATTTCCTATTAGAATCTTCGTGAATTTTTTTATCAACCAATCCTTCTCGAACTAAAAAAAGTCCCCAGTTATAATCGGAGTCTCCGTCAAGAAGTGTGTTGTCTAAATCAAAAATAGCTAAATTCAAAAAATATCTCTCTTATAACTGTGCGTGTACACGTTCATATTTGGAATGTAGTTTATTAAGTGCGCTAATATAGGCTTTTGCAGATGCGATAACAATGTCTGTGTCTGAACCTTGGCCATTAACAATTCTCCCCCCTCTGGACAAGCGGACAGTCACCTCACCTTGGGAGTCAGTACCGGAGGTTATGTTATTTACCGAAAATAATAATAGTTCTGCTTGTGATTTTACAATTGATTCAATAGCTCTAAATGCCGCGTCAACTGACCCACTGCCCTCGGCGCTAGATTTATAATTTTCTCCATTCATAGTCATTTCAATTTTCGAAAAAGGGGTCTTACCTGACTCTGATGCGGTCTTTAGGCCAATTAGCTTATATAAATCATAAGACTCTTCAACATACTCCTCACTGACCAAGGCGTGAATGTCTTCATCAAATATCTCAGATTTTTTATCAGCTAATAACTTAAATCTATCAAATGTTGCATTAAACGTTTCTTCGGCCTCAATCTCAATACCTAATTCTTTTAATCTGCTTTTAAATGCACTTCTTCCTGAAAGCTTACCTAAGCTAATCTTATTCGCACCCCAACCAACATCTTGAGCAAGCATTATTTCGTATGTTTCTCTATGCTTTAAAACGCCATCCTGATGAATTCCTGACTCATGTGCAAATGCATTTGCTCCAACTACTGCTTTATTAGGCTGAACTGGATAGCCTGTGATTGTAGAAACCAATCGGGAGGTTGGTACAATCTGCTTTGTGTTAATTTTGGATTCAAGATTAAAAATATCTTTTCTTGTTTTTACAGCCATTACAATTTCCTCTAGGCTAGCATTTCCTGCCCTCTCTCCAAGTCCATTAATTGTGCACTCAACTTGTCTAGCTCCATTCAAAACAGCTGCTAAAGAGTTAGCTACTGCCATCCCTAGGTCATTGTGGCAATGTGTTGACCATATAACTTTATCTGCATTAGGTACTCTTTCTATTAACACCCTCATACGTTCCCCCCACACACCTGGAATGGAGTAACCTACCGTATCCGGAACATTAATTGTTTTAGCACCTGCTTGAATAACGGCATCGAATACTTCAACAAGAAAGTTTATATCTGACCTAACTGCATCTTCTGCTGAAAATTCTACATCCTCTGAATGAGATAAAGCCCATTCAACTGCTTTAATAGCCTGATTAAGAACTTGGTTAGGTTTCATTCTTAATTTGTTTTCCATATGAATCTTACTAGTCGCAATAAAAGTATGAATTCTCTTATTTACTGCTGATTCAATAGCCAACCCAGCCTTTTCAATATCAGATTCGAGCGCCCTAGCTAAAGAACATACTGTTGATTTTTTTATTGTTTTTGCCACAGCCATGATTGCCGCAAAGTCACCAGGACTTGCTGCAGCAAAACCAGCCTCAATGACATCTACACCTAATTTCTCAAGCTGCTTTGCAATTCTGACTTTTTCTTCTTGTGTCATTGATGCCCCAGGACTCTGTTCGCCATCCCGGAGGGTAGTATCAAATATTATTAATTTATTTTTCATCAAATATATCAACGTCTAAAAAATTTTTACTTGTTTTAAATTTTTCTTTCACCGCATTAAAGTATCCTGATAAAGAGTATCCAAATGCGATTATGAAAATAACCTCTGCTGGACTATGTGATATCAAGCCAAATAATAATGCTATTAAAAGTATCACAACGAAAGGCTGGCTATTTCTTAAGTTGATATCCTTACCGCTATAAAAATTAACATCTGCTGTCATTGATAATGCAACAAACAGAGTTATTATTAATGCAAACCATTGCATCTGGAAGAAACCTAAAAATATTTCATTTCCACTTATTCCATTATCAAAAGAAATCCAAATAAAACTAGCTAGCAAGGTTGCTGCGGCTGGGGAAGGTAAGCCAGAAAAATATTTTTTATTATCTATATCTAGCTTAATGTTAAATCTAGCAAGCCTAACTGCTGCGCAAGTACAATAAATAAACGAGACAATCCAACCCAACTTTCCAAGTGGCTGTAGCGCCCATACATATATTACAAGAGCTGGTGCGACGCCGAAAGAGACCATATCAGACAAGCTATCGTATTCTGATCCGAATGCACTTTGTGTATTTGTTAATCTTGCAATTCTTCCATCCAAGCCATCTAAAATTAATGCAACAAAAATTGCAATTGATGCATGAGCATAATGGCCGTTCATTGCTTGGACTATAGAATAAAACCCAGCAAATAATGATGCTGTCGTAATTAGATTGGGTAAAAGATAAAATTTGTTCTTACCGCTGCCGTCTTTTTTTAGATTATTTTTCTTAATAGTCATGGTTATTTAAAATTTTATCCTAGTATTACTCAAAATTCATCGTTATTAATTCATATTCTATTTATAATGATAATAAATCAAATTTATCTATTTACCCACTAAACATGAAATTTAAACTTATCTCTCAAGATGGCCATGCAAGATCTGGACTTTTACAGCTCTCACATGGTGAAGTTAATACCCCTGTTTTTATGCCGGTAGGTACCTACGGAGCAGTAAAATCAATCAGCCCTCAAGAATTAGAGAGTATGGATTTTGAAATTATTCTTGGTAATACGTTCCATCTTTGGCTGCGCCCGGGGTTGGAAATCATAACTAAGCATAAGGGACTTCATCAGTTTATTAATTGGAAAAGGTCTATGTTAACTGATTCTGGTGGCTTTCAGGTATGGAGTTTAGGGAAGATGAGTAAGATTACTGACAAAGGCGTTACTTTCAGATCCCCTATCAACGGAGATGAATGCTTTCTCGGGCCTGAGGAATCTATAGAGATTCAAAAAATTCTTAACGCTGATATATCAATGATATTTGACGAATGCACTCCCTACCCTGCTACATATGAGGAAGCGCAAGCCTCAATGAAGCTCAGTCAAGAATGGGCTTACAGAAGTAAAGAAAGTTTTGTAGGAAGTAAAAACGCATTATTTGGTATTGTTCAGGGTGGTATGTACGAAGACTTAAGAGAGGAATCGTTATTGGGGTTATCAAAAATTGGATTTGATGGTTATGCGATCGGCGGCTTATCTGTAGGTGAGCCAAAAGCTGAGATGAAAAAAATCACTGCTTATATTACCCCGAAATTGCCAACTGATAAGCCTCGCTACTTAATGGGTGTTGGTACGCCTGAAGATATAATAAATGCGATTGAGCATGGTGTTGATATGTTTGATTGTGTAATGCCTACTCGTAACGCACGAAATGGTTGGCTTTTCACTCGATTTGGTGATATCAAGTTAAAAAATACTCGATATAAAGACGACTTACTTCCTCTTGATCAATCTTGTGAATGTTATACATGTAAAAATTTTTCACGCTCCTACCTTCATCACCTTTTTAAGATTGGAGAAATGTTAGGTTTAAGATTAAATACAATTCATAATTTATTTTTTTATAAGACTTTTATGCATGAAGCAGGAGACGCAATTAAAAATAATAAATTTAAGCAATACCAATCAGACTTCCTAAAAACACGAAAGGCTAATGAATTGATGAATGACTTATGATAGAATCATCTTTTTTTAAAGGATAAAATATCGTGAATGAAGGACTAGCTAGCTTTCTCCCTTTTATAATAATTTTTGTGTTATTTTACTTCATGCTGATTCGGCCGCAAATGAAGCAGGCTAAAGAACAGCGCGCTTTGATAGATAACCTAAAGACAGGTGATGAAATCATTTCTAACAGTGGTATTTTGGGAAAAATTACTAAATTGAGCAACCAGTTTGCCATTATAGAAGTTGCCAAAAATGTGGAAATAAGGATACAAAAACAAACTATCCAAACCCTACTCCCCAAAGGTACGATTAAATCGATTTAAGAAACTTTAATAGCTAATTTAATGAAACCTAATAATCAAAATAATCAATCGCCACGCTGGGCTTATTTCCTTATCTTAACAACAATCTTGTTAAGTATACTTTTTGTTATGCCAAATTTTTATGGTGAGTCTCCTGCCATTCAGATAATGCCAATTAAATCGGGTGAAAAAATTGATACCGAGCTTCTACAATCAATTGAAGCAGCACTTGAGAAATCAGAAATAGAGAATACTGGCTTAATCCTAGAAAACTTTAATATTAAAGTGAAGTTCAAAACAGCTGAAGAGCAATTAAAAGCAAAAAGCCTCGTTCAAAATGCTTTGGGTGATCAATACGTAGTTGCTTTAAATTTAATCTCAAATTCACCTAATTGGCTTTCAGATATAGGTCCACTTCCAATGTACCTAGGTCTTGACTTAAGGGGTGGTGTGCATTTTCTTATGCAAGTTGATTTATCAAAAGCTCTTGAAAAAACAACTGCAAGTTATTTAAGTGAATTTAGAACCAAGCTAAGGAAAGAGAAAGTCGGTTACTACGATGCCACAAAAAATAAAGACATTATGCAGATTAAATTTAAATCAAAACAAGATTTAAAACGAGGTAAGAATATAATCCGAGATATAAATAACAATTTTGACTTTAAAGAGATTTTTGTAAACGATGAAATTATTCTTAAGGTGATTGTTAGTGCAAAAACAAAAAAATCAATTACAGAGTTTGCTATCAAACAAAATTTAGAAACCTTAAATAATAGAGTTAACGAATTAGGAGTTGCAGAACCACTAATCCAGCAACAAGGGCTTGATAGAATTGTTATTCAGCTTCCTGGTGTTCAAGACACTGCGAAAGCGAAAGAAATTTTAGGTCGAACAGCCACACTTGAAATGAGAATGGTAAATGAAGAAAACTTTAATAAAGATGTCTTTCGAGAAGGGAATGAAGATCAGATACCAGTAAATTCAGAAATTTTACCTGACCGTTTTGGTACAGGAATTTTAGTTAAGAAAGAAGTAATCCTTACTGGTGAGAGAATCACTAATGCATCGCCTGGAGTTGATGGACAAACAGGACAATCAATAGTGTCGATTTCACTTGATGGACAGGGTGCCAGTATTTTTAAACAAGTGACCCGAGACAATGTTGGTAAAAGAATGGCTCTCTTGTTGATCGAAAAAAACTCTACTGAAATAGTTACAGCCCCAGTCATACAAGCTGAAATAGGTGGTGGACGAGTACAGATTACTGGTATGAGAAACGCTCAAGAGGCAACAGACATTGCATTACTCTTAAGGGCTGGCTCGTTAGCAGCGCCAATGGAGATTATCGAAGAAAGAACGGTTGGGCCTAGCATGGGTAAAGAGAATATATCTCGTGGTATCAAATCAACAATCTGGGGTTTCTTAGCAATTATAGTTATGATGGCTGCCTACTATATGGCTTTTGGAGTTATCTCAGTCATCACACTCTCTGTAAATTTACTATTTTTAGTTGCATTGCTATCTGCAATCCAAGCTACATTAACACTCCCTGGTTTAGCAGCCATTGCACTAACATTAGGTATGGCTATTGATGCTAACGTTCTTATTAACGAAAGAATTCGTGATGAAATAAGAAATGGAAATACTCCTCAAGCAAGTATTAGCAATGGTTATAAGATGGCATGGGGAACTATACTAGACTCGAATATAACTACCATGATTGCAGGCCTAGCATTATTTATGTTTGGTTCTGGTCCTATTAAAGGTTTTGCGGTAGTTCATGTTTTAGGAATTCTTACCTCAATGTATAGTGCAATTTTTGTATCGCGTGCCATAGTAAATTATATTTACGGTAATAGACGCAAGATTAGTAAATTATCAATTGGTGAAATATTTAAAGTGGACAATAACTAAATATATGGAAATTTTTAGAGTAAAAAAAGATATTCCCTTTATGAAATACAGCAAAATATCTGCAGTAATATCTACTGCTACATTTATTTTTGCAATATTTATTATCATCATAAAAGGTCTAAACCTTGGAGTTGACTTTACTGGAGGAACAATGATGGAGGTCAGCTATCCTGAAGCTGCCAATATTGAAAAAATCCGTGAAACCTTAAGAGAAATAGATCTAGAAGACAGTCAAGTTCAAAACTTCGGCACAGAAGAAGATGTTCTTATCCGTTTACCAATTCGAGAAAGCTTATCTATTGCAGAATTATCAGAAAAAGTTTCAATCGCTCTAAAATCATCTGATAGCTCTATGGAAGTTAAAAGAGTTGAGTCTGTTGGTTCTCAAGTTGGGGATGAGCTATATGAAAATGGTGCGTTAGCAGTTCTTTTTGTATGTATAGGAATAATGCTATATCTTACAATGAGATTTGAATGGCGATTTGCAATAGCAGCAATTGTTGCAAATATGCATGATGTTATTATTATCTTAGGTTTCTTTGCATTCTTCCAATGGGAATTCAATTTAACTGTACTTGCAGCAGTATTAGCTGTTTTGGGGTATTCGGTAAACGAGTCGGTTGTTGTATTTGATCGTGTACGTGAAAACTTCAGAAAAATGAGAAAAGCAAAAGTCTCTGATGTAATAAATAATGCAATTACTAGAACTATGTCTAGAACAATAATGACACACTTATCAACACAAACAGTTGTAATTTCGATGTTGATTTTTGGTGGCGAAATACTCCATAATTTTGCATTGGCTTTAACAATAGGAATATTGTTTGGAATATATTCCTCAATCATGGTTGGCTGTCCAATGGCAATGTGGCTTGGTACTAATCAAACCAATTTAGCAATTGCAAAGCCAGAAAGTAAAAAAGATAATATAGAATTATAATTACTCACAGTGTTTAATTTCTCACTAACAAATCAAATCATCCTTTTAGCAGTACTGCTAATAGTGTCGGCTTTCTTTTCTATTTCTGAAACAAGCTTAATGTCACTAAATCGTTATCGCCTAAAACACCTAGCTAAAAGTGGAAATACTGGAGCAAAATTAGCCTCGGAACTTCTTCAAGAAACAGATAAATTATTGAGTGTGATTCTATTATGCAACAACTTTTCAAATGCTGCTGCTGCAACATT
>Ga0307998_1002215_pt1 | contig 10026 bp, 11 predicted proteins | sample Davwhametageno37_FD_203147 | JGI IMG/M metagenome (GOLD analysis project Ga0307998, IMG submission 203147) | Marine microbial communities from Davis Island wharf, Antarctic Ocean - #37 | ecosystem: Environmental > Aquatic > Marine > Unclassified | place: Antarctic Ocean: Davis Island wharf...
AAATTATTATAAAACTATTTTGGGTTTTAAGGTCTTCTTTTGTGTCTGTAAGTATTGATTTCAATGTTACTTGTTGAGGTGTGTTCTCTTTAAATATAGTAGGTCGTTCGTCTATTTTTGTACCGTCAGATGAGATTGACGTTATTTCATACTCGTATTTTGCTGGGATTCCATTACCTTCGTCGGTTCCATTCTCAATTGGGACATCACTATCACTATTTAAAGTCACAACTAGATTTGTTGATTTATTGTTATTTTTTAGACCTTCCTTATAATCATTTTCTTGTTTGTTAAAAAAATACCTTATTAATAAAGCTGTTAATACTATTATCAATATGCAACATATAATTGTAGTTAAAGTTCGGTTGTTTCGGAGCATGTCTTATACATTATAGGCTTTATAATAATCTCAAACAAATATAAATGTTTTTTTCTATATATACTATTGGAATGGATGATAAAGCACTAATAAAGGAACTTATCGAAAAAAATGCTAAATTAGAAGAGGAATTACTTGCTACCAAAGAACACCTCAAAAAATACACCGCACCAGCAAGCAGAAAAGAGTATTATGAAAAGAACAAAGAAGCTGTTATAGAAAGAGTTAAAAACCATAAGAAAAATACTGATTATAAGCCAACACCCGAACAAAAGAAGGAATATAATAGACAAGCTTATTTAAAGAGGAAAGAAAAAATCCAGAAAGAACAGAACGATATTATTTAGGAATAAGTATTATATTCAAATTAATACTTAAAGATAAAATCCTTTGTAAATATATAGAATGGGTTATATTTACAAAATCAAAAACAAGATTGATAATAAAACATACATAGGACAAACCACACAAGACTTAGAATCAAGATGGAGACAACATTTGAAAAAACGTAATAGTTGTAGATATCTAAAATATGCCTTTAATAAATATGGTGTTGAGAACTTTGAATTCAAATTAGTATGTATAACATTTGATAATCAATTAGATGATATGGAAATCAAATACATCGAACAATATAAGTGTTTGGTGCCGAATGGCTACAATATACGATTGGGGGGAAATTCTGGAAAACATCACGATGAAACTAAACGCAAAATAGGTGAAGCTTTGAAAAATAGATATAAAAATGGCATGGTTCATTCTATGCCTCAATTAGGAAAACCACATAATGAAATAATTAAAAAGAAAATAAGTGATACATTAAAAGGTCATAAACGTTCACAAGAATCTATAGATAAACAAATTATATCTAAAAGAAATAAAAGAAATAGGAAAATCATACAATTCGATATTGAAGGAAATAGATTAAATTCATTTTATACGTGTACCGAAGCAGCTGAATATATAGGTTGTACTCTTTGTAATATAAGCAAGTGTTGTAATGGCGTTACAAAAACTTCAAAAGGATATGTTTGGAAGTATGAAAGTATTTTATAATAATCTGAATTAAACAATCAAATTATTATAGCAAATATGATAACAATTAGCTCTTACCGAGATTCGAACTCGGGTTTATGGATAGACTTCATATACGCAGACATATATTTCAAAGTCCACAGTGATAACCACTACACTATAAGAGCAAATAAAACGCCCGGCACCACAATATTTTTAAGTTGGGAAATATTGAAACCATTATGCTGCGTGATGTGCGGTTCGAACGCACGAGGTTTTTTTACCACCAGGTTGACCAGATTCGTATAGAATCGCTTAAGTCTGGCTCCTTAGACCACTCGGACAATCACGCTGTAAACACTTTAAAGACATATTTAGGTCTGTAGCCCCTTATGTGACTCGAACACATCACCTTACGCTGAAAAGGACCAATATACACGGTCTTACTAAGCGTATGCTCTAACCAGATGAGCTAAAGGGGCTGGCGACAGTTGCAGGACTCGAACCTACGCGGGCTTAGCCCAAATGATTTCTAGTCATTCTCCTTAACCACTCGGACAAACTGTCTATTTGGAAGAGCAGGGCATCGATCCCTGTACCTCACGCATGCTAAGCGTGCGCTCTACCATTTGAGCTACACTCCCAATAACTATATAAGCTCCCTATGCGGATCGAACGCATGACCGCAACCTGACGAGAATGTTTACCACTTTACAAGGGTTGCGCTCTACCACTGAGCTAAAGGAGCATATTAACACTATTTACATCATACACATTATTCACACTACCCCCACAAACAATATAGTGAATGTATCTTTATATTGTTTTATGTATTAGTTCTTTTCTTTATCAATAGTTACTTCTTTGAGAACGTTCTTCATAACTTTATCTTCAAACAATTCTGTTTCTTCCCGGCCGCACCCACCAAGCGATGATTCTGAATATTTAAAGAACTTTTCATAGTTTTCTGTTCCCATGACACCCACATCTGGCGTTGAATCATACCATACAGGACGCATTCGTTCATTTTTGTATGCTACCCCTTTAACTGCCTTACGTAACTTGGTTTTATCCTCGTCTTTTTCCCATTTGTCCTCATCCTTAATATAAATGGTTTCTCGTTTCAAATCAGTACAATGTAGAGGGCGATCGTGTAACTCCATTTCATTTATCCGTTCTACGATAATATTAGAAATGCCATCTATAAATCCCCGTTCTCCTGTTTCTATGAAATCCTGTACTGATATATTGATTGATTTTACAAAGTCCTTTAATGTCATAGCATTCTTGCATTTCTCATTAAGAAACACATTCAAGTTAAACTTGTTATTACTATTTACTGTATTATTGTTATTATTTCCCATATTTCCCGCCATTTCCATCATCTTGTGGTTCTGTTCGATTAATAGTTGTTTGAACTCGTTATTTTGTTTTACCAACTCAAATATTGTATTGGATAACACCTTTACATCTGTATCTGGATTATCATCATTTACAGGTTCTTCCACTTGTATATCGTCAGTGACATTGTTATGCTCTTCATACGAACATTTCTTCTTATGTCTATAAAAACTTGAAGAATGCTTATATTGTTTTCCACAGTTACATAATAGCGAATTGAGTGTAGCATTTGGGTAGCATTTAGTAGCATTATGTTTATTGCTATTTAAATGCTTATCGAAATCACTTTTCTTACCACATATGTAGTTACATTTTTCACAATTGAATTTACGAATTATTTTAGTTGGTATAGTATGTAGCATTTTTCTCTATATATGCTATATCGAAATTCTCCTAAATCATTTATCGCATAATATACTTATTTTTTATGCTAACCGACTTTTCATAAAAAAAATATAAATAACAGCATATAGGTATAAATCGTATTTTTACAAAAAGGCGATTTAGATTCTCCATCGAGGAATTTCATTTTGGACATTTATTTTATGTCCAATTTCAAAATCTTCAACCAATTCTTTTTCAACATTTTGTAAATATTCAGCATAAAACTATGTCTGATTTCAAATGTTTGAATAAAAAAATATAGTAATATAATAATAATGCCATTATCTAAAATAATAAAAGCATATGACCTTATACCTGGAAAAAGGTATATGATTGATATTCAATGGAATTTAACAAACGATGTAAGAATACCAAATAGCAATTACATGATTGGGACATTCGCGTCTTCAAATTATATTCGTGGACGCACATATTCATATGACACCGGTCTAAAAGTGTTATTATCCAGAGCAAGATTGGAAACAGAGTTTATCATAGATGGAAATAAAACTAAGGTAAGTTCTGTAAATAAATTCTATGAAGTATTATCCCCACCAAAAGATATTATTGAAAAAGCACATAAAATATTTACACTCCCTTTACCAAATGATATTAAAAAATATATATGCAAATATATTGAATTTACCCAAGATTTATATTATCGTCCAAGACCAACCTAATATTTGACATATTCCAATGAAACGAATTAAAAGGTGTAAGTTATATACTTCAAGGTATAATGGATTTTATTGTATCATTTTTTTGTAAGAAAGACGAGCCCATAAAAGATAACTCGGATGAAGAAGTTAAGTTAGTAAATAATACAAATCCGGTTGGAGAAGTCGTAACCAAAAAAGAAGACACTGAACCCACTATCACAGAACAAGTTGATAATACTGTAAACAATGATGATAAGAACGATGATAAGAACGATGATAAGAACGATGAAGTAGATGCTGTAACAAATCCCGGTGAGAAGGAGGAGATTGATAATAAGAAAGATGAAGTGGATGCTGTAACAAATCACGATGATGTTGAGGATGCGTTAATGAAAGCCGAGGAGACGGATGACGAGGATACGCTAATTCAGATAGTTGAGGATATGTTAATGAGATACGAGGAGACCGGAGATGAGACGGATGAAGAGGAGATTGAAGAGGAGATTGAGGTTGATGATGAGTCAATTTAATAATTTTTCTTATTCATATTTTTGTAAATTTGGGTAATACGAGAATGAACATCTAAGTGCATATAACGGTAATGATTATACTTATTACGCTCATTATGTAATTGGACCTGATAGTTTACACTGGAAATATATGGCGATAAGTTTGTATATATATAACCTATTATGCGTGGATAATAGCGAAACTGTTGCGGTGTATGAATCATGCTTATATACAACAATGTATTTTATTTTTTATATTTTTACTCTAAGTTTACATATTTAGAAAAATATGTAAACACTTATTATGATGAAATTTAATATTATTACTTCTATTTGCCGGGGTGGAGGCATTGGATATCAAGGGTATGTGCCGTGGACCAACACGCACACATATATAAATCTATTTTCAAGATTAACTCGGGGTAATGGAAATAATGCGATATTGATGGGTATGAACACATATGATAATTTAATGGTGTCATATTGCAAACCTCTAAGTGGAAGGTCAAATCTGGTATTAAGTAAAGAAAATTACAAAGATATATATTCACCATATGGAAATGTAGATTATTTTCATAGTATTGATTCAGTTGTATCACATTGTATGAAGAATAAATATGACGATGTTTGGATTATAGGAGGTGAAAAAGTATTTTCTGAATTTTTAAATCAATCAAAAATTCCAATAAAAAATATTTATTTTAATTATATTAATAAAGATTATAAATGTGATGCGTATGTTCCTTTGCGATTCGACGAACGAGATAAATTTGAAACAATAGATACGCAAATAATAAATAATACCCAACAATTGTTGATAAAGGTTGATTACAATAGATGTCCGGTCTAATCACTCGCAAATAGAGAGCACATATTATCCGCCTCTGTATTTACTAGAGGTTTTTGAAATAATCTGGTTATCATTTCATCATCTCTGAAACGAATTGTATAATCTTGTTGAATATGATTTCTACCAATTCGTCCCATCGCCTGTAGTGTCTTTTGTGGTGTCATCTTGGTAAGGTCCTTGCCAATAAACCCGTGACAGAACTGATAATTTGTTCCATAAATATAATCACTTGACGCGATAATAATAAACAGTTTTTGTTCTTCAGCAAGACGTTTCATAATTTCCATGTAATGTTTATTAGGGTCTTCAATAAACATACCAATACCCAATAGTAGTAATACTTTAAGATGATTACTAATATTCAACATCATAATTTCTTTGGATGTAACGTCATCGATATTAGATACAAATGCGTTTTCGTGAACTTCTCCATCAGGACACCATTTATTTTGATGTGGTCGGGTATTGGGGACATACATCGCATCTAATGAAACGAGCTTAATGTCTTTTCTTAATTTGGTAATTTGTTTGTCAAACTCTTGGGATTCATTACATAATCGTCCACTTTCTCTGACCGTCTTTGATTCATTATAATTGCTATTTTTAGTTTCTTTTGATAAAATTTCTCCTTCCAAAAATTCGATTCGCTGAATCAAATCCGCATTCTTTGTAATTCTGGATAGAATAGTTTCAAACACAGATGCTTGTATATTTGTTTGTTGAATATAAAACTTACCTATTTTATCTACATCATCTGCCAGGAAAATAGTAGGACCATCTGTCAATGTGTATGCGTCAGCTGTAGTAATAGAAACACCAGTAGAACCCAATTTCGTTTGTGACTTGGACGTTTGAAATTTCATAGTTCTAATACTTTGTAGATGTTTATATAGCAAGCTCCAATCATCTTCGTTGATTTGAAATAGTAAGTCAAGGTAATATTCCTTTAGTTTATTCATAGTGATATTTGTAACATTCCCTGTGAAATAGGTATCAATCGTATACTCAGTGTCAATTAATTTTTGCGAATTGACATATTCAATAAACTTGATAATTTCACGTAAATCAAAATATCTGAGAAGGGTTTTATTTGATTCACAATAACGAGCACATTTAATCATATCCGAATAGTCTTCGTATAGATAATGAGGTAATGCGCAATACCCAGCCTTATCTAGAATGGAAATCGACTTACGGCAATCATAACTCGTAATTGTATGTATTTCCGCATTTTCAAAATTAGATTCAAAATCGTGAAAGACAGGCAATAACTCATCTTGGGTTGGCAATGTAGCACAAGACAAAACCAAAGTGGGTATTTTGTTATTTACCCAATTAGAATGGATAGTAGAATGTAATTCGTGTTCTTCATAATCCATAGTAATAGTTGGCTCATCCCAATATGTAATGATATTTTCAGCCTCATTAAACGCTAACATATAATGCATCGCAGTAAGATATGATTGAACGTCACATATCATAATTTCAACATTAGTTCCTACACTATTGTCTACTTTGCCAATTCCACCCGACCGCTTATTGCGAGTGTAATCTACCGCCGAGAAATAATGTAATCTGATGTCTGATGCGGTATCGCACCCAAACGCAAACGCTACTTTCTTCTCCATTGTAATCGCCGATTTTGCTAACGCAAGACCAATATGACGTGCTACACATACAAATATAATTCTGTAATTTTCAGAAAGACCAATCGGAGTTAGCGTTTTACCTGTTCCTGTAGGAGCAGTATACAAAATCAACTTGGGAATAAACTCAGTAGATTGAGGTCTACAAATATTATAAATTTGCTTTTGATGTAAGAATAGCGTTTTGTCTTCATATTTTAAAAGGTGGGGATTTTTTTCAATAAATTCATACGCATTGGTAATAACTTCACTTGTCTTAGTAAATGAATTTACATAATTGACAATCTGGTCCATTACATCCACAAAATGAGTATTTAACCCGGGAATAGTAGCCTTTCTCAATTGTAATAGGGTATACAGATAAAATGAATATTTCTGTTTACGTTTATGCACATGTCTAAGTAAGTTATGTATCATATCAAGTAATACGTATTCAAATATTTGCTTTTTATTTTCATTTATTTTTAATTCTAGATTTTCAATACGTAATTTGTCAATACTTTTCAATGATTTCAACTTTCCACCAGAAGCACCGGGAAACGTAAGGTTATCTAATTCTGAGCTATTTTTACCATATTTTTTTATAATTTCTTTTAATTGGGCTTCAAAATATTTCTGAAACAATAACAATTCTGTGCCTTGGTTATGTTCGATCTTCACGAACGAGAATAAAGACTGTTGAGAATTGGTATGTATATCAACATCGTGATACCCATTTTTTATCATTTGTAAAATATCCTTTTCCTGGGAAGAAACTGGCATTTCAATTGATTCCCATTCAGATTTTACTAGTTTACGTTGAGATAGATCCATATTGATTGGTCTTGTTATAAGTTAACTATGGTAGTATAATAGTTTTTTAATCAATTTTATATAAAAAAATATAGAAATATGAATATACGTATACTAAAATGTTTAATGGATTTTTCCAAAAAACGCATAACAGAATATCATTTGAAGACACGCAACATAGTATAGCTAACCTAAAAGAATATGTTATTATAAATACATTACAATCAAACGAGCAACATTGTTTGATTAAAAATACAATTTCTTATCAAACTGAAGAAAAGACCATAAATGAATATTTAAATCAATATGACTTTACACCTAAGTTTATCATATATGGTAAAAATTCCAATGATGAAACGGTAGAAACAAAGTCAAAGCAATTGACAGGGTTAGGGTTTCAAAATGTATATTTATATATGGGCGGTATGTTTGAATGGTTATTATTACAAGACATCTATGGCATTGATGAATTCCCAACAACCAATAAATTCTTGGATATATTATATTATAAACCTAACGCAATTTTGTGATTATGCGGTTTCTTTTGGCTGTGCGTCTGAATCCGTCAATTCTATAACTCTGTCTTCTTGTTTTATCTTATCGGGGTCAGCATAATTATACTGAACTTTATCTTTCAAGTAAGCGGAGTAAAAGATATTTGTTTTAGTGTTGGCTAATCCATAAACATCAGATAACTTGCCAACTAAAAATAATAAGTTAGTTATAAATACAGTGGTTGTCTTACTATCATAATAGTTATCATATATAGTAAAACCACTATAAATGGAATTTGCTAGGTAGAAAAACGCTGCGATGTAGCAAGCGGTCTGATAAGAACCATCCAAGTTCAATATAACCTTTCTTTTCTTTTCAGGCAAAAGTAACAATGCCTCTCCTACCGCATCATTATCTGATGGGAATTCCTTATTTACGTCTAAATAAGAAATCATTTTATTTTCGCGACGAAGTTCAATTACATACATCGCAAAAAACGCAACAAACGTAGTCAGGTTTACAGATATATTACCAACATGCATAGCATCTGTTTTGGTTGTCATTTGGGAAAAGCTACATAAATCATCGCCACATTTTTGGGGAACAAAGAATAGGAGTAATGTACCCATAAACACGCGATACATTTCCAATGTAAATGCTACATAGGAGCCAGATTTTTGTTTAAAATCTTGGTCACCCATTGTTTCTTGAATTGTTTTCAATTCACTGACAAAAGATTGCCATTTAGATTTAGTAGATTGTTCGGTAGATTTTACCGATACCGTAATTTCTTCATTTTCGGTTGTAGGAACTGCCTCCATAACTGTATATAATATCTACATATTTTTATCTGTAGCAAAAAATTGAAATTGATAGAGTAACGTATCTATGGTAAAAATAATAGTTTGAGTATTTATAATCAATCATCTAAAATGTGTCAACCGGTTATTATTTCTATTGAGGGAAACATTGGGGCCGGAAAAACAACTATAGTTCAAGAGCTACATAAGCGTTTTCAAAATAAAAAAAACATAATTTTTGTAAAAGAGCCCGTAGATATTTGGGAAACTATTACTGACAATGATGGAGAGACCATTTTACAAAAATTTTACGCAGAACCTTCTAAATACGCATTTCAATTTCAAGTTATGGCATTAACTACACGTTTAACATTGATACGCGATACTATTCGTAATAATCCGACTTGTGATATGCTGATATGTGAGCGTTCAATTGAAGCAGATACAGAAATCTTCGCCAAAATGTTACACGACGATGGATTAATTAGTGACCTGGACTATAAAATTTATTGTTTAATGGCAAACGAACACGCGAACGACTTCAATGTAGCCGGACATATTTATATCAATGCCGACGCGGATATATGCTTTAAACGAATTCACAAGCGGTCAAGAGATGGAGAAGCGGGTATCGAATTATCTTATCTCGAAAAATGTAAGAAATACCACGATGAATGGCTTGGAAAATATGAAAGTTGGGATTGTAATAACAATACTACAGACTCAACCAAAGTACTCAACCTATTAACAAATGAAGACGCATCATATATAGACAATGACACAAACGACCCAGGTGTTAAGTGGATTTCACAAATAGAACAGTTTATTCAAAATATTATTATTCAAAATGAAAATGTGGAACCACCACCACCTAACTCGCCATCTTCTATCTAAAAAATATACACTATAATCAATTAAATTTTACAATTATCTTCACATTTTCTTTTTTTATTGTTTTACACGCCGAAATTGATAGTTCTTCGCGACGTTTTCGTGTTTTTGAATTGGTGCTTTCAGGTTTCTCATTATATATATTATCATCTAATGTGACACGCTTCTTTGTAGTAACATTACGCTTATTCATATCATTTTCTATT
>Ga0307998_1002217_pt1 | contig 10022 bp, 10 predicted proteins | sample Davwhametageno37_FD_203147 | JGI IMG/M metagenome (GOLD analysis project Ga0307998, IMG submission 203147) | Marine microbial communities from Davis Island wharf, Antarctic Ocean - #37 | ecosystem: Environmental > Aquatic > Marine > Unclassified | place: Antarctic Ocean: Davis Island wharf...
TCAATATGATGAACATAACTCGCTTCTCCATCTGAATTGCAGCAAATAAATTAGAATGCTGCTTTGTCCAGTCAGAAATAAAAAAACTGTTATCTTGATTTATCAATATACCGATATTTTCAGTGGTTGATTGCGTCTTATCTAAGTCCTTTAACTTAACTCGAATTCCTGATACATCTTTGTCTAACTGAAAGAATTTTTGAGCATCATTTAGGTGAATTAAAACAAGGCCAGCGTCATACTCATACATTCCTATGTCAAAAATACCCGAAACCTTAAATTGCTTTAATCTAGGAAGCATTCCCAAAGGTGAATAATTAGCCTGAGAAGAAATTATTGATATCTTATCTCCAATATCTAATCCAAAATACCTTGCTAGACCCGACCCAATTATTATATTAAATTTTTCTGGCTCTAGCTCAAAGGAGCCTCTGGTTATTTTATTCTGAAGATCGCTCACTTCTAATTCGATATCAGGAGAAATGCCTCTAACAATTACTCCCCTATTAAACCTTCCCATCGCAATCATAGCTTGATTTTGCGTGTATGGAGCAGAGGCAGCAATATTCTCTGACCCTCTAATTGACTCCCTTATTTTCTGCCAATTAGTTATCGTGAATTTGGAACTGGTAATTTCTATGTCCGATGAAACACTTATAATTCGTGATTTAAGTTCTGATTGAAATCCATTCATAACTGAAAGCACTACAATTAAAGACATTACACCAAGTGTTATTCCAAATACGCTCGTCAATGAAATGAAAGATATAAAATTATTTTTATTTTTTAAGCGGGTATAACGGGAAGCCACCCAAAGTTCGTAGAAATTTCTCTTGAGAAAATTTTTAATAAGCATTATTTAATTAGGATTGAAGTTATTCATTTCTGCTAGAATTATGGCATGTTTACTGGAATTATTGAATCAATTGGAAAAATCGAGTCCCTAAATAACAATGGGGGCGATATTCAATTGTCTGTTCAGTATGATAATAACAAATTAAAAAATTTAGAACTTGGGGAGAGTATCTCAGTTAACGGCATTTGTCTTACTCTGGTAAATTTTGACGATACACTTCTTAAGTTTGATATTTCAAGTGAATCATTGGCAAAAATTAACCCTTTTAGGGTCAAAGATCATGTTAATTTGGAGACATCATTAAGATTCAACGGAAAAATATCTGGGCACTTTGTATTTGGTCATGTTGATGGCATCGTAGAGCTGATAGATATTAATCAAAAAGATGGCTGTGAAGTATGGGTAATAAAAGTCCCGAAGTTTCTCATAAAATATATAGCGAAAAAGGGCTCAATTTCCATTAATGGTGTAAGTTTAACGATCAACGAGATCAATGACGCTATATTTAAGATTAATCTTATTCCCTTCACATTGGAACATACGTCATTTAGATTTAATAAAATTAATGATTCATTAAATATTGAGATAGACATGCTTGCACGTTATGTAGAAACCATCCTGGCTAAAAATTAAAATGAACACAATCAAAGAAATCATAGAAGACCTAAAAAATGGCAAGATGGTAATTTTAGTGGACGACGAAGATCGAGAAAATGAGGGTGACCTAGTAGTTGCGGCCGACTTTATTTCATCTGATCACATAAACTTTATGGCAAAGCATGGAAGAGGATTAATATGCCTCACGCTGACCGAAGAAAAATGTAATCAACTAAAACTACCATTAATGGTTAAAGATAATGAAGGTAAATTAGGGACTAATTTTACTGTTTCAATTGATGCATCTAAGGGAATAAGCACAGGAATTTCTGCTGCTGACAGAGCCAATACAATTATAGCGGCAATTAAAACAAATGCGGACCACACTAGTATCAGCAGACCGGGTCATATATTTCCGCTGCTTGCTCATTCCGGTGGCGTACTATACCGAGCAGGGCATACTGAAGCTGGTTGTGATCTAGCCAGCCTCTCAGGCCTTCAGTCAGCCTCTGTAATTTGCGAGATACTTAACGACGATGGGAATATGGCTCGCATGCCAGATTTAATAAAATTTTCTGCTGAGCATAAAATAAAGATAGGGACTATTGCAGATCTAATTGAATTTAGAAGTAAATCTGAGAAACTCATTAAAAAAATTAGTGAAAAACCAATAGAGACTGATTATGGTCAAATGCAACTTATAGTATATTCAGACTTACTCTCACAAAATACACATATCGCACTCGTAAAGGGTCAGATAAGAAAAGAAGATGAAGTTATCGTGAGGGTTCATGAGCCTCTTTCAATATTTGATTTTATTGAAAAAGATAATAACCACTCATGGCCACCTCTAAAGGCATTAGAATTAATTAATAATGAAGAAAGAGGGGTGATTATTTTCCTTAATTATCATGAGTCGCAATCAGAAATTAGAAATCTATTGTACGAAGAAAGCCCCACGATCAATAATAAGAACGATTTAAGAAATTATGGAATTGGCTCACAAATATTAGTCGATATTGGGGTGTCAAAAATGAGGCTGCTCGCTTCACCAAGAAAAATGCCAAGCATGACTGGATATGGCCTTCAAGTGATTGAATTTATTGAAAATAAATAATTAAAGGTTAAATTATGTTACTATATTTTTATTGGAAATTATTACTAAAAATCTAGTCACTGCTTACACTAAAAAAGCTGCTATTTTTTCTTATTTAATTTATACATATGAAATAATATGAGCATAAAACCAATAATAAATTTAAGTAATAAAAACAATGTTCTCTCATTAGACTTTGGTGAAACTAAAATTGGTTTTGCTATAGGTAACCATATTACAAAAACATCACACCCACTAAAAGCTATTATTTCATCAAAAAAAACTGAGCGCTTCCAAGCAATAGAGGAGCTTATAGTTGAATGGTCTCCAGGATTAATTGTTATTGGCTTACCTCTTAATGAAAATGGAAGTGAAAGTAGACTAACGTTACTTGTGAAGAAATTTTCACAAAAAATTATTAATAAATTTAGCATTCCAACAGTGCTAGTTGATGAAAGATATACATCAGTTGAAGCTGAATCATTATTAGTTGCCTCAAATGGCAAATATAAAAAAAAAGATGGGGTTATTGATCAGGTTGCAGCTCAAATTATTTTAGAATCATATTTTGAAAGAAATTTAAATGTTACTTCCTGAGCCCTTAATTCTTATAGATCAACTCTATGAAGAGATCATTAAAGATATTGATATTGATACATGTTTGATTGGTATTCCTAATGGTGGGCAATTAATACTAAATGAGTTAAAGAAAAAAATTAAACTCGAAATCAATTATGGATTAATCGATTGTTCATTCTACAGGGACGATCATGATGTCTCAGGCCTAAAAGTAAGAGAAAACTCTACATCAATAAACTTTAATGTAGAAGGGAAAAAAATTATTCTAATCGATGATGTTTTTTATACCGGAAGAACAATTCGTGCGGCAATGAACGAATTATTTGATTTCGGGCGGCCAAAAGAAATTAAATTATTTGTTCTAATTAATAGGGAAATGAATCAACTTCCAATTAAACCAGACTTTTCATCGTATAAAATTAATGTACCTCTTCATGAATATATCGACCTAATCCATGAAGAGGGAAAACTAATTTTTAGGACGAGAGAGATTTAATGGCTAATAGTGAAATAATAAAAGAAGGTAATTTTCAGCATCTACTTTCTACAGAGGGTATGAGCAAAGAATTAATTATTAAAATTTTTGACATTGCAGAAACATTTCTAAAACCTGGTAAACATGATGTAAAAAAAGTACCTTTACTTAGAGGAAAGACCGTATGTAATCTGTTCTTCGAGAACAGTACCAGGACAAGAACAACATTTGAAATTGCAGCAAAAAGATTGTCCGCAGACGTTTTGAATCTTGACATATCTTCGTCATCTCAATCAAAAGGTGAGTCAATTAAAGATACCATTAACAATCTTATAGCTATGAGTGCAAACATATTTGTTATCCGCCACCCCGAATCCGGAATGCCTAAATACATTGCGAGCAATGTAAGTAAAGACGTACATATAATTAATGCTGGAGACGGAAATAATTCCCATCCAACACAGGGACTTCTTGATGCTTTCACAATCAGAAAGTATAAAAAAGATTTTGGTGGGCTAAAAATAGCAATAGTTGGCGACATTAAACACTCAAGAGTTGCTAGATCTGAAATGCATACGCTATCAATATTAGGTGCATCTGAAATTAGATTGGTTGGGCCAAAAAATTTTATGCCAGACGATATTGATACAACTAAGTATCAGGAATTCAATGATATGAAAGAAGGAATTAGTGACGTTGATGTGGTTATGATGCTTCGTATCCAAAAAGAAAGGATGCAACAAGAAATTATTCCGTCAGAAAAAAATTACTTTGAGTCTTTTGGGCTAACAACAGAGCTATTAAAATATGCAAAAAAAGATGCAATTGTAATGCATCCCGGTCCAATTAACAGAGGGGTAGAGATAGAAACAGAGGTTGCAGATTCGTCTCAATCAGTCATATTAGCCCAAGTAACTTTTGGTATAGCTATAAGAATGGCGGTTATGGCAATGCTTATTGATAAAAAAATATGAAAAATATTATTTTTTAGATATATAATCCAAGGACTTGTGAAAAAATACTACTAAATCATACCGGGGGGATATATGTTAGAGAAATTCTTTAATGCTTTATTTGGAAAAACTGCTGCACCTAAAGTAACAACTGCTAAAAAACCAGTGGCTAAGAAAAAACCAGTGGCTAAGAAAAAACCAGTGGCTAAGAAGAAACCAGTGGCTAAGAAAAAACCAGTGGCTAAGAAAAAACCAGTGGCTAAGAAAAAACCAGTGGCTAAGAAAAAACCAGTGGCTAAGAAGAAACCAGTGGCTAAGAAAAAACCAGTGGCTAAGAAGAAATAAGTTTACTTATATTGTTACAAAAAAACCAAGCCATTAAATGCTTGGTTTTTTTTTCTCTTAAATGTCAAAAATAAAAAAAAATATACTTACTATTAAGAATCAGTTAGCAAATGAATCTAATAATTTAGATGAAATAAAATTGATGGCTGTAAGTAAGTCACAAAGCATTGATAATATATATGAAGCCTATAATGCGGGGCAAAGAATTTTTGGGGAAAATTATTTACAGGAAGCAATTAAAAAAATACAAACAATAAATCAGCAAGATATTGAATGGCATTTTATAGGCCCCATACAGAGTAATAAATGCAAATTAATTGCTGAAAACTTTTTATGGGTGCAAAGTATTGATCGTATTAAAATTGCTGCGAGAATAAATGAGCATAGAAATGCAATGCCTCCAATGAATATATGCATACAAGTAAACATTAGTGACGAGGCATCAAAAAGTGGGGTTCATCCGGATGATTTAAAAATATTTATAGGTGAAATGAAAGTTTTTAACAATTTAAAATTAAGAGGAATAATGTCCATACCATCGAATACTTTAAGTACAAAAAAATTAGCAGAGGAATTTATTATGCTAGATAAGTTATATAAAGAGATAAAAATATCTCATCCTTCTGTTGACACATTATCAATGGGAATGTCGAATGACTACTTGCTGGCAATTAAATATGGGTCTAACCTTGTTAGAATTGGAAGTGGTATCTTCGGATTACGAAAATAATTATGAAAATTAATTTTATTGGAGGGGGCAATATGACTCAAGCCATTATTAATGGTTTGATCAATAATAGCTTCGAAAAAAATGATATTCATGTAATGGAAATTAATGCATCGCAAAGGTCAAAATTACAATCAGAATTGCAAATAACTACGAGTAATACAATTGATATGGATGAGCCCTCAATTGTAATTTTAGCTGTTAAGCCAAATCAAATTCAGACTGTTTGCAAAAGCATACAACCAAAAATTAATAGTCATTTAGTTATCTCTATAGCTGCTGGTGTAAAAGTCATAAAAATATCCGACTGGCTGGGTGGTCATAGCAACATAATTAGAGGGATGCCAAATATTGGTGCAAAAATACAAAAAGGTATTACAGCATTATATGCAGTCGATAATGTCTCCATTAAGAACAAAGAAGTTACTAGTAATATTTTAAAAGCAATTGGTAAAGTTATATGGGTCGATAGTGAGGAGAAAATGGATGCAGTAACCGCATTATCTGGTAGCGGGCCAGCTTATGTATTCATGTTTATTAGTGCGTTAATTGAAGCTGGACAGAAGATAGGCTTAACTAGAGGTGAAGCAGAATCACTAACCTATACAACTCTGCATGGATCAACACTATTATCCGAACATAATCTCGCTGATCTAGATAGCTTAATCAAAAATGTTACCTCTAAAGGAGGCACAACCGAACAGGGTATTAAAACTTTAAATGAGAATAACTTTAAGAAAATTATTCTTCTTGCAACAGAAGCCTCATTCAACCGAGCTAAAGACATAGGTAACGAATAAATATTTATGAGTAAAAATATTATTGTAGGTCTTTCTGGTGGTGTTGATTCCGCTGTAACAGCCTGGCTTCTGAAAGAACAAGGCTTTAATGTTACTGGTTTATTTATGAAGAACTGGGAAGAAGAAGATGATGATGAATATTGTTTAAGTAGACAAGATTTAATTGATGCAGTTTCTGTCGCCGAAAAAATTGGTATTGATATTGAAGTTGTAAATTTTGCCAAGGAATATAAAGAAAAAGTTTTTTCACTTTTTATTGATGGCATAGAAAAAGGTATAACTCCAAATCCTGATATTTTATGCAATTCAGAAATAAAATTTAATGCTTTTTTATATCATGCTATGAAATTAGGAGCAGATAAAATTGCTACAGGTCACTACGCAAATATTAATGAAATTAATGGAAAATACCAGCTCCTTAAGGGAAATGATGGATCAAAGGATCAAAGTTACTTTTTATATAGATTAAATCAAACGCAGCTCTCAAAATCACTATTTCCACTAGGCAAACTTCTAAAAAGTGATGTGAGAAATATTGCAAAAAAAAATGGATTGCACAATCATGACAGGAAAGACTCAACGGGTATCTGCTTCATTGGGGAGCGACCATTCTCTCAATTTATCGCAAAATATATTGAAACAAAGACAGGGCATATTGTAGACACTGATAGTAATATTATTGGTGAACACGATGGCATAAATTTTTATACTATAGGGCAGCGTAAGGGATTAAATATAGGTGGTTCTAAGAAAGGGAATGGGCAGCCATGGTTTGTAGTAGAGAAAGATATTAAAAATAATCAGCTAATAGTCGGACAAGGTTCTCAGCACCCTATGCTATTAAAGGATGGGGTGGTGGCAACTGACATGCATTGGATTTCAGAATCTGATCCAAAAGTTAATTGGGTTTATTCTGCAAAAACGAGATATCGACAATCTGATTCGGCATGTGAGATTGATAAAATAGAGAGCGATGTTTGCACAGTCATGTTCGGACAGAAGCAATTGGCAATGACACCAGGTCAATCCCTAGTTCTTTATGAAAGTAACGTATGTCTTGGTGGTGGTTTTATTAAAAATGCAATTAATTTGTAATATAGTAAATAAATGCCTACTAATATAAAATTAAATTTCTCCAAAAAAGTTTTACAGGACGCTATATCAATTAACATCAATGCAGCACTTACTGAAGATTTAGGTGTTATTGATAAAACTAGTCAATTAATTTCAAAGAATGGTTTAGGTTTTGCAACTATTAAGGCCAATCAAAGTGCTATTTTATGTGGGTCTCCATGGGCAAATTATTGCTTTAAGAAATTAAATAATAAAATAAAAATTAATTGGCTTACCTCTGAAGGTCAATCAATTAAAAAAGGCCAGATAATATGCGAAATACAAGGCAGGTACACTGATATATTAGCTGGAGAAAGAGTTGCTTTAAATTTTTTACAGACGTTATCTGCTACTGCTACAGAAACAAATAATATGGTTAGATTAATTAAGAAATATAATGCGCAACTTTTTGATACACGAAAAACTATTCCAGGACTACGTATTGCCCAAAAATATGCGGTAAAAATTGGAGGGGGGGAAAACCAAAGATTAGGCCTTTATGATCAAATATTAATTAAAGAAAATCATATTAAATCATTCATTAACTTATCTGATTTATTAGAAGAAGCTAGGCTTAATGATGAATTTGATAAAATTCAAATTGAGGTTGAAAATCTCTCACAGCTAAAAAAAGTATTGGGCTACGGTATAAAAAAAATATTATTAGATAATTTTAATGTCTTAAAAATTAAGGAGGCTATTAAAATTAATAAAAATAGAGCAATTCTTGAAGCCTCAGGAAATATTGATAAAAACAATATTGCTGACTTCGCAAAAACGGGAGTCGATAGAATATCTGTTGGGTTAATTACAAAAAATATTCATTCAATTGATTTTTCGATGGATATTGACCGTAAATAGCTATCTTGGAATTGACCAAATAGGTGCAAACAAGGTATTCTACTGATTTATCTCAGACCTATCTTTCATGAAACCTGAAATTATTACCGGAGCAGAAATAGTAATCCGCTCTCTTCAAGAAGAGAATGTTAAATTTGTATTTGGATACCCTGGTGGGGCTGTTCTTAACATTTACGATGCTATTTTTAAACAAACACAGTTCAAGCATGTTCTCGTTCGTCATGAGCAGGCTGCTGTGCATGCTGCTGATGCTTTTTCTCGTGCGACAGGCAAAGTTGGTGTCGCTCTAGTTACTTCTGGGCCCGGAGCAACAAATGCTGTAACTGGTATTGCAACAGCCTTTATGGATTCAATTCCCATGGTTGTAATTAGTGGTCAGGTTCCAACCCACGCAATAGGTCAGGATGCTTTCCAAGAATGCGACACTGTAGGGATCACTCGTCCGTGCGTTAAGCATAATTTCTTAGTTAAAGATATTAACAATATTGCATCAACAATAAAAAAAGCATTTTATCTGGCCGCTACTGGAAGACCTGGCCCTGTCCTTGTTGACATCCCAAAAGATATTACAGCTGAAGAAGCAGAATTTATTTATCCAAAAACAATTTCAATGAGATCATATAACCCTGTAACTGAAGGTCATACTGGTCAAATTAAAAAAGCTGTTGAGCTTTTAGTAAATGCAAAAAAACCTATGGTTTATTCTGGTGGTGGTGTTGTTTTAGGAGATGCTTCAGAGTCATTGACTAATTTTGTAAACGAATTAGGATCTCCTATCACAAGTACACTAATGGGTTTAGGTGGTTTCCCAGCTTCTGATAGTAAATTTCAAGGCATGTTAGGAATGCATGGAACATATCAAGCAAACATGGCAATGCAAGAGTGTGATGTCCTTCTTGCAGTGGGGGCTCGATTTGATGACCGAGTAATTGGTAATCCTGAAAATTTTCTAGCAAAACCAAAGAAAATTATTCACATCGATATTGATCCTGCATCTATCTCCAAAAGAGTAAAAATTGATATTCCAATCGTAGGGGATGTTAAGAATGTTCTAGATGATTTTATTTTGGCTTATAACGACATAAAAGAAACTCATGACAAATCAATTACATCAGACTGGTTAGAGCAAATAAAAAAATGGGCCGAAAGAGATTGTATGGCTTTTAAAGACGATGGCTCACAAATCAAACCTCAGCGAGTAATACAAACGCTCCATAAGGTAACTAATGGCGATGCATTTGTAACCTCTGACGTTGGACAGCACCAAATGTGGGCAGCTCAATACTATGCATTTGACAAACCAAGGCGCTGGATAAACTCAGGTGGCTTAGGAACAATGGGTGTTGGCTTACCTTACGCAATGGGTTGCCAATTAGCATTTCCAGACTCTCAAGTAGCATGTGTTACCGGTGAAGCATCTATTCAAATGTGCATTCAAGAACTTTCTACTTGTAAACAATTTAATCTTCCTATAAAAATTATTAACCTAAATAATCGTTACATGGGAATGGTTAGGCAATGGCAAGAATTTTTCTATGGTAATCGCTATGCAGAATCTTATATGGATGCTCTTCCTGACTTTGTAAAGCTTGCAGAATCATATGGTCACGTAGGTATGAA
>Ga0307998_1002218_pt1 | contig 10020 bp, 5 predicted proteins | sample Davwhametageno37_FD_203147 | JGI IMG/M metagenome (GOLD analysis project Ga0307998, IMG submission 203147) | Marine microbial communities from Davis Island wharf, Antarctic Ocean - #37 | ecosystem: Environmental > Aquatic > Marine > Unclassified | place: Antarctic Ocean: Davis Island wharf...
CAACGGCTACGCCCCGGTGATCGGCACCATGACCTGGGACGACAAGGGTGAACAACGCTACGGTGCCGTGGGTGTGTACGAGCTGCGCAGCGGCAACTGGGAACTGCGCATGCGGTCAGACCGCTGGTAGGTTGGCTCTTGGTGGTGCGTGAGCCATATGTACGGCGGCTCACCGCCTAACCAGTGGTAGGTGACTGCACTGTGGCACTCACATAGGACACTCTCTCTGCCACTTGTATGCTGGCTGTATGTTGGCGAAGGTCTTGGGCTAGACTGTTTTGAAATTCTCGAAACGTCGTTCAGTGCGTTCCACTATCGAGCTTCCCGTATGGTTTGCGCGGGCCGCGAAGTGGGGTGCCAAAGGAAGCCTATGTCCTCTATCCAAGTCACTGTTCCTCCTGTCCTCCAGACGGCTGGCTTGCCACAGCCTGTGTCCGACTCTCGTCCTCACCATGAAGTGTCTGATAGTGCGGGCGTGGCCTGCGCTGCAGAGGTAGTGTTTATCGGTGGGAATGTAGACGCTAGCGATCTGTTGGTGCACTCTCTGAGGTGTGGCGTCGAGTGGGTGTTGCTTGACCCCGCTGGTGATGGCTTGAGGCAGATGGTCGAGCACTTGGACGGCCGAGCTGGCACGCTGGAAGCTCTGCATATCGTCACCCATGGTCGTCCGGGAATGCTGGATCTTGGAGTGTGTTCATTGACGCTCGATCAACTCGACGTCCGCCATGCCGAATTGCAGCAGTTGGGTGGTGCGCTGGCACCGAATGCGAGCATGCTCCTCTATGGCTGCAGCACCGGGCAGGGCGAGGTTGGTGCCAAATACGTGGAGCTATGGGCCAAACTTGCTGGATGTCATGTGTCAGCATCTAGCCATCTGGTCGGGGCCAATGAACGAGGTGGCTCTTGGGATCTCGATGTCCGTAGCGGCCCGCGTGCCCCAGATATCGGGTTTCGTAGCGTCGCCCTGGATGCATATCCCGGGCTGCTGGCGATCAGTGACGAGAACTTCGACGACGAGTCGCAGAACGTTTGGATCAGTACCACGAGCCAGATCGTGGGGGACTGGATCTTCTCCGGCATTGGTAGCACGCCCCTGGACTTCGCCATCATCAATGCCGCTGACTTCGGGCCAGCGCAACTGGCCGACAACAATGGCGACCTGTCGTTCCTATGGAACGTGGGGGTCAGCGGGGTCGCCAACACCGGGAGCTTTGCATTCCGCGCTGCAGACGGCACGAACTTCGACCTGAATTCGTTCAGCCTGGCATCGGCCGACGGGGGCAGCATGTCCGTCATGGTGCAGGGTTGGCGCGACAACGTGCAGGTGGTCAGCGGCGAGACGGTGAACCTGACCACGAGCGACAGCGCTGGCAACATCATCTACACCTTGGGGGCAACGACGATCGGCGTCGGCAGCTACGGCCAACTCAGCTTCGGCTCAGCGTTCGACAACGTGGACGAGATTCGCCTGGTGTTCAGCGCCACCTCGACGGCGGAGATCGACGACATCAACATCTCCCCGGCTTTCGTGACCCCCACCGTCATCGTGATCGTGGCTGACACGGCGCTGAGGGTCGGCGAGACCTCCGCGGTGACCTTCACGTTCAGCGAGGCGGTGACCGGGTTCAACAACGCCGACCTGACCGTCCCGAACGGCACACTCGGCAGCGTCAGCTCCAGCGACGGCGGCGTCACCTGGACGGCCACCTACACCCCTACAGCGGGTATCACCGACACGACCAACGTGATCAGCGTGGACATGACCGGCGTGACCAGCGTGGCCACGTCGAACGCCGGCATCGGGTCCACCAACTCCAACAACTTCACCATCGACACGCAGCGGCCCACGGCCACGATCTCGCTGAACGACACCGCGCTGCGCGTCGGCGAAACCGCCACCGCCACCTTCACGTTCAGCGAGGCGGTAACCGGCTTCACCAACGCCGACCTGACCATCGCCAACGGCACCCTGGGCAGCGTCAGCTCCAGCAACGGCGGCACCACCTGGACGGCCACGTTCACCCCCAGCAACGGCGTCACCGCCGCGAGCAACGTGATCACGCTGGACAACACCGGCGTGACCGATGCCGCTGGCAATGCCGGCAGCGGCACCACGGACTCAGGCAACTATGCGATCGACACGGTGCGGCCCACGCTGGCGTCCAGCATCACCATCAGCGACACGGCCTTGCGCATCGGCGATACGGCGACCGTCACCTTCACCTTCACCGAGGCGATCACTGGCTTCACCATCGCCGACCTGAGCGCACCGAACGCGGTGCTGTCCAGCCTGAGCACCAGCGACGGCGGCATCACCTGGACGGCCACGCTGACTCCCAGTGCCAGCACCATGGACTCCAGCAACGTCATCACGCTGGACTACACCGGCATCACCGACCTTTCAGGAAATACCGGCCTCAGCACCGCCACCAGCGGCAACTACGCAGTGGACACAGTGCGGCCCACCTTGGCCTCGGCCATCACCATCAGCGACACGGCCTTGCGCATCGGCGATACGGCGACCGCCACCTTCACCTTCACCGAGGCGGTGACTGGTTTCACCATCGCCGACCTGAACGCCCCGAATGCCTCGCTCTCCAGCCTGAGCAGCAGCGACGGCGGCATCACCTGGACGGCCACGCTGACGCCCAGCGCCAGCACCACTGCGGCGAGCAACGTGATCACGCTGGACTACACAGGCATCACCGATGCCGCCGGCAACGCCGGCACCAGCACCGCCACCAGCGGCAACTACGCAGTGGACACGGTGCGGCCCACCTTGGCCTCGGCCATCACGATCAGCGACACGGCCTTGCGTATCGGCGATACGGCCACGGTCACCTTCACCTTCACCGAAGCGATCACTGGCTTCACCACCGCCGACCTGAATGCGCCCAATGCCGCGCTGTCCAACCTGACCACCGGCGATGGTGGCATCACCTGGACGGCTACGCTCACTCCCAGCGCAAGCGCCACAGCTGCTTCCAACACCATCACGTTGAACTACACAGGCATCGTGGATCTTGCAGGCAATGCTGGCACTGGCACTGCCAGCAGCGGCAACTACACCGTGGACACCCAGCGCTCCACCGCCACTGTGGTGGTAGCCGATGCAGCCCTGATCGGAGGCGAAACCTCTCAGGTCACCATCACCTTCAGCGAAGCCGTCACCGGCTTCACCAATGACGACCTCACCGTGCCCAACGGCACGCTCAGCGCCGTGTCCTCTAGCGATGGCGGCGTCACCTGGACCGCTACGCTCACCCCCACGGCTGGCGTCGACGACCCCAGCAACCTGATCACGCTGGACAACACAGGCGTCACAGACACGGCAGGCAATGCAGGCACTGGAAGCACCGACTCGAATAATTACGCCGTCAACACCCAGGGCCCCACAGCCAGCATCGTGGTGGCCGATACAGCGCTGGCTGCGGGCGAGACCTCGCTGGTGACCATCACTTTCAGCGAAGCTGTCACGGGGTTTGACAACGCCGACCTTACGGTGGCCAACGGCACCCTCAGCGCTGTGTCCTCCAGTGATGGAGGTATCACCTGGACAGCCACCCTCACTCCCACGATTGACATCACCGATGCGACTAACGTCATCGCACTGAACAACACCGGTGTGATCAATGCAGGGGGCAATGCCGGGACGGGAACAACAAACTCCGGCAACTACGCCATCGACACTCAGCGCCCCACCGCTACGGTGGTGGTGGCGGATGCCGCACTGGCTGTGGGCGAGACCTCCGGCGTCACCATCACTTTCAGTGAAGCAGTCACGGGGCTTGACAACGTGGACCTCACGGTCGCCAACGGCACGCTCGGTGCAGTGACCTCCGGCGACGGCGGTATCACCTGGACCGCCACGCTCACGCCCACGGTCAGCATCACCGACCCCACGAACGTTGTCACCCTGGACAACACCGGCGTGGCCGACGGAGCAGGCAATGCAGGCACAGGCACCACAAACTCCAACAACTATGCGGTAGACACCCTGGCTCCCGTGTTGGCCACCGCCACCGTCAACGGCAACCAGCTGGTGCTGGCTTACACCGAGGCCGCCACGCTGGACGCGACCCATGCGTCCGCCCCTACAGACTTTGCAGTGCTGGTCGGTGCTGCCGCCAACACCGTTACAGCTCTGGCGGTCAACGCAGTTGCCAAGACCATTACGCTCACCTTGACAACCGCTGTGGTGGCGGGCCAGGCGGTCACGGTGGCGTACACCGACCCCACCGCAGGCAATGATGCCAACGCCATTCAGGACGCAGCAGGCAACGATGCTGCCAGCTTCGCTGCCACCGCCGCCACCAACCTTACCCCAGCCGGCCCCGACCCCGAGCCCATCCCCCCCACGCCTGTCCCACCGACACCCCCCACCCCGGGCGTGCCCGACAACGACGGCATCCCGCCCGCTGTTGAAGACCAGACCCCGGGCATCCCGGGCCCGGGGGGCAACACCACCCCTGGTGACGGTAACGGAGACGGCATCAGAGACAGCGAGCAGCCCTCGGTAGGCTCCATCGGCTTTGTGCTCAGCCCCACAGGAGAGAGCAACCCCGGTAGTGCCCCACCCACCTTCACCACCCTGGTGGCCAGCAGCCAGAACGGCAAGGTGGGCAGCGGCAACGACAACGCGCGCATCACCAGCCTGACGCAAAAGGACGCACCGCCAGACCTGCCTGCGGGCATGCAAATGCCCATCGGATTGGTGAGCTTCACGGTAGAGCTGGGGCAAGGCAAGACAGGAGAGAATTTCAGCCTGTACGTGGACCCGGCGCTGGGCGTGAACGGATACTGGAAAGAAAATGCCAGCGGCCAATGGGTGAACATCGCCAGCGAGCCTTACGGAGGCAAGATGGTGATGGAGGGCGGACGTTTGCGGCTGGACTTCCACATTGAAGATGGCGGGCAGTTTGATGCGGACGGCAAGGTGGACGGGATCATCACCGACCCCGGAGCGCCGGGGCACATGGCGCTGTCGATCATGGGGCTGGCGCCGGATATGCCGCATGGGTTCTGGTTCTGAGCGCCTACACTCCGTGCATGAGCTTGCTGATCCTGGGTATTGAATCTTCGTGCGACGAAACCGGCGTGGCACTGGTGCGCTCCACAGGCAATGCCGTGCCCACCCTGCTGGCGCACGCGCTGCACAGCCAGATTGAGATGCACCAGGCCTATGGCGGCGTGGTGCCCGAGTTGGCCAGCCGCGACCATATCCGGCGCGTACTGCCGCTGGCCACGCAGGTGCTGACCGAGTCCGGTCGATCGCTGGCCGATGTGGACGTGGTGGCCTACACGCGCGGCCCGGGCCTGGCCGGTGCGCTGCTGGTGGGGGCCGGTGTGGCCTGTGCATTGGGCGCCGCATTGGGCAAACCGGTGCTGGGCGTGCACCATCTGGAGGGGCACCTGCTGTCACCCTTCCTCAGCGCCGACCCGCCTGAATTCCCTTTTGTGGCCCTGTTGGTATCGGGCGGCCACACCCAGCTGATGCGTGTGGACGGCGTGGGCCGCTACGAGATCCTGGGTGAGACCATTGACGACGCGGCGGGCGAGGCGTTTGACAAGTCCGCCAAGCTCATGGGATTGGGTTATCCAGGTGGGCCAGCGCTCTCGCGCCTGGCCGAGCAGGGGGATGCCGCAGCCTTCAAGCTGCCGCGCCCGCTGTTGCACAGTGGCAACCTTGATTTCTCGTATGCCGGGCTCAAGACGGCGGTGCTCACGCAGGCCAAGAAGCTGGGCGATGAGCTGGAGGCACGCAAGGCCGACCTGGCTGCCAGCACCGAGGCGGCGATTGTCGAAGTGCTGGTGAAGAAGACGCTGGCCGCGCTCAAGCAGACCGGCCTGAAGCGCGTGGTGGTGGCGGGTGGTGTGGGTGCCAACCGGCATCTGCGCGCCCAGCTCAACGCTGCCTGCGCCGCAGCCAAGGTGCGTGTGCATTACCCCGAGCTGCACTTGTGCACGGACAACGGCGCGATGATTGCTATGGCGGCGGCCATGCGGCTGCAGGCAGGGCAACAGCGGGCCAACACCGACTATGCCTTTGACGTGAAGCCGCGCTGGCCGCTGGATGCCATCACGGTGTGATTTTGAGGAAAAGTGGCACCTGGCGCAGGTAAATCATGCGCTGGGTGCTATCTTTTTTGATGTTCAAAATGGATAGTGGCGCGGAGTCGTCTGCACCGTGATCCAGCGCAGTTCGGTGAACTCACGCACACCGGCCATGCCGCCAAAGCGGCCGTAGCCCGAACTTTTCACGCCGCCAAACGGCATCTGGCCTTCGTCATGCACCGTGGGTCCGTTCACATGGCAGATGCCCGACTCGATGCGCGCCGCCACATTCCACGCCTTGGCCACATCGCGGCTGAACACGGCGGACGACAGGCCGAACTCATTGTCGTTGGCGCAGGCAATCGCTTCTTCCACGCCGTTCACGCGCACCACAGGTTTGACGGGGCCAAACGACTCCTCGCGGTAGATCTGCATCTCGGCGGTCACATGGTCGAGCACGGTGGCCTGCATCAGCGTGCTGTCGCTCTTGCCGCCACACACCAGTTTTGCACCCTTGGCCAGCGCGTCGTCGATCATGGCGTTGCAGCGGTGCACGGTGGCCATGTCCACCACCGATCCCAGCACTACCGGGCCCTTGCGCGGGTCGCCCAGGGGCAGGGATTGGGCGCGTGCGCCCAACTTGGCCACGAACTCGTCGGCCACGGCGTTGTCCACGATGATGCGTTCAGTGGACATGCAGATCTGGCCCGAGTTGGCGAAGGCACCAAACACCGTTCCTGCCACGGCGGCGTCGATGTCGGCATCATCCAGCACTAGCAGCGGGGCCTTGCCGCCCAGCTCCAGCACCACGGGCTTGAGGTACTTGGCGCAGGTCTGCGCAATGATGCGGCCCACCTTGGTGGAGCCCGTGAAATTGACGCGGCGCACCGCAGGGTGTGCCACGATGGCCTCGACCACGGCGCCTGCGTCCGCCGGTGCGTTGGTCACAAAGTTCACCACGCCTGCGGGTAAGCCGGCCTCCTGCAGGGCCTCGATGATGAGGCCGTGCGTGGCGGGGCACAGTTCCGATCCTTTGAGGATCACCGTGTTGCCGCAGGCCAGTGGCGTGGCGATGGCACGCACACCCAGGATGACCGGTGCGTTCCACGGCGCAATGCCCAGCACCACGCCAGCCGCCTGGCGCACGCCCATGGCCAGGCTGCCGGGCACGTCGGAGGGGATCACTTCACCGGCGATCTGCGTGGTGAGTGCAGCGGCTTCTTGCAGCAGGCCAGCGGCCAGGTGCACATTGAATCCTGCCCACATGCCGGAGGCGCCGGTCTCGGCCGCCATGGCCACCGCAAAGTCGGCTGTCCTGGCTTCGAGCGCGTGGGCGGCTTTGAGCAGCAGCGCGCGGCGCGCGTTGGGCCCCAGGGCGGACCAGGCGGGGAAGGCCTTGGCAGCGGCGTCGGCCGCAGCCACGGCATCGGCCACGGTGGCGGCGGGTGCGGTGGTGGCGACCGATCCGTCCAGAGGGTTGCGGCGCTCAAACGTGGCGCCGCCGGTGGCTTGCACGCGCTCGCCGTTGATCAGCATGGAAATGGCAGTCATTGAAAGCTCCTGAAAAAGAACAGATGAAAAAAAGGGGAGAGGAGGTATTCAGGCCACGCCCAGGTAGGCCTGCCGTACCACGTCGGACTTCAGCAAATCAGAGGCTTCGCCAGAGGCCACGATGCGTCCGCGCTCCAGCACATAGCCGCGTTGCGCAATCTGCAGCGCCTTGCGCACGTTCTGCTCCACCATGAGCACGGTGACGCCCTGCGCGGCAATGCGCTGCACGATGGCAAGCAGTTCATCGACCATTCGCGGCGCCAGGCCCAGCGATGGTTCGTCCAGCATCAACAGGCGTGGGCCGCTCATCAGGGCGCGGGCCACGGCCACCATCTGCTGCTCGCCACCGCTCATGGTGCCGGCGAGCTGTGTGGCGCGTTCCTTGAGGCGTGGAAAGTCTTCAAACGCCTGGGCCAGCCGGTCGGCGCGGGTGCGTGATGGCACCAGCCACCCGCCCAGCTCCAGGTTCTCGGTCACCGTCATTTGTGGGAACAGCTGGCGTCCCTCGGCCACCAGGGCGAGGCCGCGCTGCACGCAGGCGGTGGCGTTCATCGCAGGCACGGCCTGCCCGTCGAGCGTCACCGAGCCTTGGCGCGGCAGCAGGCCCGCCAACGCCTTGAGCAGCGTGGTCTTGCCCGCGCCGTTGGGGCCCACGATGACGGTGATGCCGGGCGCGGCTTCCAGTGTCAGGTCCTGCAGCACCTGAAAGCCGTGGTAGCCCGTGGTCAGGTTCTGCACGGTGAGGTGTGCGCCGCTCATGCCGTGGCTCCTTCGCTGGTGGCTGTCATTTCGTCACCCAGATAGGCCTCGATCACCTGCGGGTCGCGCACCACTTCGGCGGGCGTGCCGTCAGCAATCTTGCGGCCCTGGTGCAGCACCAGCACGCGCTCCACATACTTGAGCAGCGTGGTCACCGCGTGCTCGATCCACACCACCGTCAGGCCATAGTCGTCGCGCAGTCTGCGGATGCGCTGGGCCATGGCGTCCACTTCGGATTCGGTGAGGCCCGCGGCCACCTCGTCGAGCAGCAACAGGCGTGGGCGCGTGCCCAGGGCCATGCCGATCTCCAGCAGGCGCTGCTGCGAGGGGGTCACGTCAGCGGCCGGGCGTTCGGCCAGGTGCGCGAGGCCCAGCATGGCCAGGATTTCTTCTTCGCTGCGCAGCCCCTCGGGTCCCTGGCGGTGGCGGCCCGCGAACTGCATGCCAAAGCGCACGTTGTCGCGTACCGTCATGTCGGGGAACACGCGCGGCGTCTGGAAGGTGCGAGCAATGCCGTGGGCGGCATAGTGGTGCGGGCCCTTGCCGGTCAGGTTGTCGGCACCGCAGCGCAGCGTGCCCGAGGTAGGCGGTTGCACGCCCGAGATGGCGTTGAAGAACGTGGTCTTGCCCGCACCGTTGGGGCCGATGATGCCGATCAGCTCGCCCGTGTGCAGCGTGGCGCTCACGCCATCCACGGCAGTCAGGCCGCCAAAGCGCACGGTCACGGCGTCAATCGTCAAAAGTGCTTCAGCCATGGTGAGCCTCCGCAGCAGGCTTGCGCCGTTGCCACAGCGTGGCCAGGCCATTGGGCAGGTACATCACGCACAAAATCAGCAGCAGGCCCAGCACCATCATGTAGCCAAAGGGCAGCTGCAGGCGCAGCGTTTCGGCCAGCAGGCTGAATACGATGGCTGCCAGGATGGGGCCGCCCAGGCTGGTGGCGCCGCCGATCAGTGCGATCAGAACCGTCTGGAAGCCGATGAAGGGGCTGAACACGGCTGCGGGCTCAATGTAGGTCCAGCGTACGGCCATGGCCGCGCCCACGGCGCCCGCAAAGGCAGCGGTGATGCCAAAGCCTGCGATCTTGGCCAGACGCGTGTCCACGCCCAGGGTCTGCGCACGCTGCTCGTCAGCACCGATGCCCGAGAGCGCCAGGCCAAAGCGGCTGCGCTGGATGGCAACGGATGCAGCAATGGCGGCTGCGGCGATCAGCAGCACCGTGAGGTACACCGTCTCATTGCTGGGCACCACCGTGAGCACGCGGCCTACGGTGCCGGACACCTGCTTTTCGACAAAGGTCACGGCGTGGCGGATCAGCTCGGTCATGCCGAAGGTGAGCACTGCAAAGTAGGTGCCGCGCAGGTGCAGCACGGCAGCCCCCATCACCACGGCCACGATGGTGGCGATCAGTGCGCCGCTCAGAATCACCAGCGGCCAGGGCAGCACGCCCAGCAGCGTGGCACTGGTATACGCACCAATGCCGAAGAAGGCCGACGTGGCGAGTGAGAGGTAGCGGGTGGCGCCGCAGAACAGCGACCAGCTGGTGGCCAGCGCGATGTACATCAGGCAGCTGAGCAGCACCGAGGTGGCGAACTCGGACACCAGCCAGGGCAGGGTGGCGACCACCGCCACCCCCGCTGCCAAGGCCAGCCAAGG
>Ga0307998_1002224_pt1 | contig 9998 bp, 12 predicted proteins | sample Davwhametageno37_FD_203147 | JGI IMG/M metagenome (GOLD analysis project Ga0307998, IMG submission 203147) | Marine microbial communities from Davis Island wharf, Antarctic Ocean - #37 | ecosystem: Environmental > Aquatic > Marine > Unclassified | place: Antarctic Ocean: Davis Island wharf...
CACTGGAACACCGTTAATGTAAATCAAGATATGGGTACCCTAGAACTCTGCAAGTGGATAGATCATTCATACAATTTGGTGGTTTCTGGTTTAACCAAAAAACTAAAAGAAGAACTTAATAATTTGTAGCATGAAAAAGATTTCAAGAGCGTTAGCATCCTATTTTATTCAAGGAATTTTATACGTAATACCTACTGCTTTAACAGTTTATGTAATTTGGAGTTTATTTCAGTTTATTGACGGATTAATACCCTACGATTACCCTGGAGTTGGCCTTGTAACTTTAATTGTGTCATTAACAGTTTTAGGGTTTTTAGCCAACAGCATCATTGCTTCACCGATTAAAAAATATTTCGGAAAACTAATTAATAAGGCGCCACTTGTAAAAACATTGTATTCGGCGTTTGCCGATTTAATAACTGCTTTTGTAGGTAAAAAGAAATCGTTTAAGGAGCCTGTTTTAGTTCGTTTAAGCCAAGAGCATGAAATAGAAAAACCAGGTTTTATTACGTCGCGCGATTTAGAAAAGATTGGTATTGAAGGCGAAAAAGTTGCCGTTTACTTACCTCACTCCTATGCTTTTTCGGGCAACATGTTCATCGTACCTGCAAAAAATGTAATTCCATTAAAAGTTTCATCAGCAGATTTAATGAAATTCATCGTTTCAGGCGGTGTTGCCGACATTGAAGAGAAAACAGAATAAACCATTGCTGAACTTTATAACCAAGTACAAGAACCACCTACTACTCCATTTTATAGTACTAATTTGGGGCTTTACAGGCATTTTAGGTAAAGTAATTACAATCGATTCTACTGCCTTGGTTTGGTATAGAATGAGCATTGCCCTGGTGGGTATTTTAGGTTTCATAGTTGTTAAGCAAAACTTCAAATCGCTTAGAAAAGCATTTAAGATGAAATTCATTTTTATTGGCTTTGTAGTGGCCGCTCATTGGATTTGCTTTTTTGAAGCCATTAAGGTTTCAAATGTTTCAGTAACGTTGGCTTGTTTGTCATCAGCATCGTTGTTTGTTGCGGTTTTAGAACCGCTTTTCTACAAACGAAAAATTATTTTTTATGAAGTGCTACTTGGCGCTCTGGTGATTGTAGGTTTAGGTATGATTTTCAATTTTGAACCACAGTATAGCCTTGGAATAGTACTCGCAATTGCCTCCGCTTTTTTTGCCGCTATTTTTAGCACGGTAAACGGTTTGTTTGTGCGTGAAGCTTCGCCAAGTGTAATTTCATTTTACGAAATGGTGGGCGGTGTAGTTGGAATTAGCCTGTATCTGCTAATTATGCAACCCGAAAACGGAATACCTATTCCATCGCAAACTGACCTCATTTATTTGCTAATACTCGGGTTAATATGTACTGCTTTTGCTTTTGTAATAAGTGTTGAAGTACTAAAAACCTTATCGCCTTTTACCTCGTCAATTTCAATAAATATGGAGCCCGTTTATGCTATTTTTCTAGCACTTTTCTTTTTTGGTGATTCAGAAAAAATGACCGTAGGATTTTACTCGGGTGCTTTACTTATTTTTCTTACTATTCTATCAAATGCATGGTTTAAAAGCAGACTTAAAACTACTCCTTAGTGGGATTGTGGTGCGCAAAAACAATTTGAGCTTGATGGTTGTTTACTGCTTCTGTTAGTTCATCTATAGTGGCTTCTTTTACTCTTTTTACTGATTTAAAATGAGCTAATAGTTTAGTTGCTGCCGTTTCACCAATGCCTTCAATGCTCGTTAAAGAAGTAACCAAGGTGCTTTTGTCACGCTTTTGACGATGAAAAGTAATACCAAACCGATGTGCCTCGTTTCTCAGCTGTTGGATGACTTTAAGTGATTCGCTTTTTTTATCGATGTACAGCGGTATTGAATCACCGGGGAAAAATATTTCTTCCAACCTTTTAGCGATTCCTATTACCGTAAGTCTACCTCTGATACCGAGCTTATCGATGCTTTTCATGGCTGAACTTAATTGTCCTTTACCACCATCAACAATCACTAGTTGAGGCAAGGATTTGTTTTCGTCCAACAGTCTTTTATAGCGGCGGTAAACCACCTCCTCCATACTTGCAAAATCATCAGGACCTACAACGGTTTTAATTTCAAATTTGCGGTACATTTTTTTTGCTGGCTTACCTCCAATAAAAACCACACACGCGGCTACTGGATATGTTCCCTGTATGTTTGAATTATCAAAACATTCAATATGATCTGGAAGTTCTGCCAACCTCAAATCATCTTTAATTTGAGTCAAAACTCTATTCTTCCTTCTATCTGGATCAATTTTATCTTGAGCTCTATGCCTATCGAGCATAAAATATTTGGCGTTTTTTAAACTTAACTCAATGAGTTTTTTCTTGTCGCCTCTTTGAGGAAAATGAAGTTCAACACCTGGTATTTCCAAATCCAATTCAACTGATGTGAAAAGTTCCTTGCTATCGCTATTAAAAACTGTGCGCAATTCACCAATTGCCATTTCCAAAAGATTCTCCTCGGTTTCATCCAGTCGTTTTCTCAGCTCAATGGTATGTGATTGAACTATGGCGCCACTCATTACCCTTAGATAATTTACGTACCCATATTTATCATCAGTTGCAATGCTAAAAACATCAACGTTATTAATAGTTGGGTGAACTACAGTACTTCTTGATTGAAAATTATCAAGTGCATCAATTTGTTGTTTGATTTCTTCAGCTTGCTCAAATTTCAAATCCTCAACAAGTATTGCAATTTTCTCTTTTAATGAAACCAATACATCCTTGTAATTGCCTTTAAGAATTCCCTTGGCATGGGTGACCGATTGGTTGTAATCGTCCTCCGTTTGTAAATTAGCACAAGGTGCTTTACAATTACCGATATGGTGCTCTAAACAGGGTTTAAATTTTTTTTTATTTACGCTTTCTTTGGATAAAAAATAACTGCATGTTCTAAATCTGTATAGTTTGTTTAAAAGTTCGATTAATGTTCTGATAGTTTTAAGTGATGCATACGGCCCAAAATAATCGCTCCCATCACGGATTAATTTACGGGTATAAAACACTCTTGGAAACCTTTCCTTTTTTATGCAAATCCAAGGGTATGTTTTATCATCCCTTAAGAGAATATTGTACCGGGGTTGGTGTTTTTTTATTAAGGTGTTTTCAAGCAATAAAGCGTCATACTCTGTTTCTACAACAATAAACTTAATGTCCACAATTTTGGAAACCAATAATCTGGTTTTGCCGCTTTCGTGCTTTATTTTGTTAAAATAAGAGCCAACACGGTTCTTTAGTTTCTTTGCTTTTCCTACGTAAATGATCTTTTGATCTACATCAAAATATTGATAAACCCCTGGTTTTTGAGGTAAATCAGCTATGATTTGTTTAAGCTTTTCTGTTTTTGCAGCCATAAATATTAAACAAAATGTACTTTTTTAGTAATTAATCAACTCTTATTAAACAAATTTGCCCCTGAGTGGTTTTATATTAATGCTCGATATGGGAAACTATAGTATTAAAGATTTAGAAAACGTTTCAGGCATAAAAGCCCATACCATTCGTATCTGGGAACAAAGGTATCAAGTAATTGAACCAAGTCGTACAAAAACCAACATTCGATTTTATACCGATGCCCAATTAAAAAAGCTCTTAAACATTTCTACTTTGATAGATCATGGTTTAAAGATCTCTAAAATAGCCTCCTTTAGCCACGATGAGTTAAATCGTACCCTTTTAGAGTTAACTGAAAACCTTGATTCAGATGCATCTAAAAAAGAATTTTCGGCTCAAATAAATGAATTGACCATTGCTATGATTGACCTCAATGAGGAACGTTTTGGAAGTGTGTTTAACAATTGTTTGTTGAACTTGGGTTTTGAGACAACCATATTTAAAGTGGTATATCCTTTTATGATGAAGATTGGGATAATGTGGGGTGTTGATAAAATTAACCCTGCGCAAGAACATTTTATTTATAATTTAATTAGACAAAAAATAATTGTTGCCATTGATAACTTGCCCCCTGCTGATCAAAATGCAAAAAAGTATATTTTGTTTTTACCAGAAAATGAGCTTCATGAAATGGGTTTATTGATAGCCTATTATATTTTGAGACTACATGGAAAAAAAGTGGTTTATCTTGGACAAAATGTACCATTGCCAGATGTTATTGAAGTTTCTGAAATTTGTAAACCAGATATTATTTATTGTTTTTTAGTGCTTTCAAGGTCTCCAATAATAATGGAAGCTTATCTTAAGAAGCTTGACAAGAGTTTTGCAGACAAAGAACTTTTTGTTGCGGGATCTGAGGCGTTTTTTAAGGACATTAAGGAAAATTATAATATAAATTTTCTTACCTCACCAAACGATTTGGTTGAATCAATAAAATAAGAACACTTCTCCATTTTTCATAATTATTTGATTTTTAGAGACTTGTGTCTACGTGCATGTTTCTTTGTTTAGCCTTTAGTTTAGTTTATTAAACAAAAGCTTGGATAATCAAATTATACTTCTACTTTTGTTTAACATTTTAATTAAAACATTAAACATGACAACAGCCACATTTACTTTCAAAATCACCCGTATAAGCGATAAGCTTAACAACTATGCTCTGTCGTTAACAAGAAATAGGGAAGATGCAAAAGATCTAGTTCAAGAAACACTAACTAAAGCTTTTGTAAATAACCATCGATTTGATGAACAAACCAATCTGAACGCTTGGTGCTACACAATTATGCGTAACACGTTTATCAATACCTATCGCAAAAATGAATCAGCTAGAAACTACGTAGCAGCAACTACAGCCGATTTTCCATCAGCGAAAGATAATTTTAGACGTTACAACCCAGACTGTATTTACAATGCAAACGAAATAACAAAGGTCATTGATTTATTGTCTATCGAATATAAAAAACCTTTTAATATGTATACTAGCGGGTATAAATACAAAGAAATTGCTGAGGAAATGGAGTTACCAATCGGAACAATTAAAAGCAGAATTTTCTTAGCCCGTAAGCAATTAATGGAAACATTAAAAGACTATAATTAAACTTGCACAATTTTCTTAGTTGATGGTTGATTTCGTATTACTCGTAAATAAAAAAGATCAAGAAATTGGTACGATGGAAAAAATGGAAGCACACCAAAAGGGTTTGCTGCATAGAGCTTTTTCTGTTTTCATTTTCAATTCAAAAGGCGAAATGCTAATTCATCAACGTTCGTCAAAAAAATACCATTCACCTGGATTGTGGACCAATACATGTTGTAGTCACCCTAGACCAAAAGAAACCGTTTTAGATGCAGCCAGCAGAAGGCTAGATGAAGAAATGGGTATGAGTGAGTCCTTAACAGAAATAGATTCTTTTATTTATCATCACAAGTTTGACAATGGGCTAGTTGAACACGAATTTGATCATATATTAACTGGTATTTCAGATGCCTTACCTTCCTTAAATGAAGATGAAGTAGACAGCTATAAATACATGGGAATAGAAGAATTAGAACAATCTATGAAACAAAACCCCGATGATTACACAGTTTGGTTTAAATTAGCGTATCCAAAATTAATATCCCATTTAAGTTGAAAGTAAAAGTTGCAAGAATCGCTCATTTTAATGCTGCTCACAGGTTAAACAACCCCAATTGGTCAGCTAAAAAAAATAAAAATGTTTTCGGCAAATGCAACAACCCCAACTTTCATGGACACAATTACAATTTAACGGTAGAAATAATTGGAGAGATTGACGCTGATACAGGCTATGTTGTGGATTTAGGATGGCTCGGTTCGTTAATAGAGACCGAAATTGAAAACCGATTTGACCACAAAAACCTAAACCTCGATTGCAAGGAGTTTGCAAACCTAAACCCTACCTCTGAAAATGTAGTTGTCATAATCTATCAAATACTTAAACCAAAATTAAGAACAGATTTACTACTTAATATTAAGCTTTACGAAACTGAAAGAAATTTAGCTGAGTATGGAGATTTTATGATGAGCTAACCTTTGCTTCTTTAATCATCCGAAAGAAGGCCTTAAATAATTTTATTCTTTTCAATTGGCTTAACAAAATACCAATCAATTTTCATTTTAAATTAATTGTATTTAACGAACTTTAATTTGTAAAAATGAAAATCAGGATTTGGAAGGTCTATTTTGAAAGATTCTATCTTTTTTTGTTTAACCTTAAAGGTTACAAGGCCATCAGGCAGCATGTCATCGTTAAAAGATGCCTTGAATAAATCCTTGTCCCAGGGTTCCAATTCAGACCTAAATATTTGGTTGCTTGGCAATAATGTTAACTCCAAATTCTTTTTTACTATTCTCACTTCCGCGATTCCATACATGCTGTCTTCATAAAAACCAACATAATTTTGCATTGGTAAAGAATGAACTGGTTTCTTCATTTTCTTATCCAGAAGCTCCATACTGTAAAGTTGATCTTGCTCTTTACCGCCAATTTCATATTTCGCAAATTCAACAGCCCAATCTTTTTTCTTTCCTTTTTTATCTAAAAACTCATCAAGCAGCTTATACAACAGTGCTGAAGTTAATGAGGTCATGTCGTTTGACAACAATATTATACCCAATTTTTCTTCAGGAACTATAGCCACTTGCGAAATATAACCTGGTAATCCACCACCATGTGACATTACTTTTTTCCCATCGTAATCAAAGGTTTTCCAGCCCAATGCGTATGCTTTAAAATGGATTCCTAGCGCCTCATCAAAAGACGAAACGTTCATTGGTAATCGAGGCTCAAAAGTAGACCTGATACTATGATTACTGAAAAGTGAGTCTCCATCTACCTTTCCTTCAAATAAGAGTAAATTAAGCCATTTGGTCATGTCGTTTACGGTAGTATGTATTCCTACTGCGCCAGATCCATTTGAATAATCAGTAATTTCTTGTTTAACTCCACCTATATGAGGGTGCGCGATTTTTTGATTGCTTTTAAAAGCATGGATGCTTGTAACTGAGCTGGTCATGCCAAGTGGGTCAAAAAAATATTTTTGTAAATAGCTTTGCCAGGTTATACCTGTAACTTTCTCAATAATTTGAGCTGCTGCTATGTACATTATGTTTTGATAGCCAAACTCTGTTCTAAATTCAGCTTCAAGTGGCCGCTTTGCAATTCGCTTTATTATCTCCTTAGCATCGTATTTTGAACCGTACCAAAGTAAATCACCATCAAAAGTCTTTAGCCCACTTCTATGGCAGAGCAAATCTTCAACTGTAATTAATTGAGTGACTATTGGATCGTTTAATTTAAAATACGGTAAATGTGTTGTTACTTTATCGGACCAGCTTAATTTACCTTGATCAACCAAAACGGAAAGTGCAGTTGCTGTGAAAGCTTTGCTTAATGAGGCAATTGCAAAAGTTGAATAGGTGGTTACCTTGTTGTTTTCATTTTCAATATCTTCAAGCCCGTATCCGTTCTGAAAAATAATATCGCCATTTTGTACAATTCCAACCGCTAAACCTGTAACACCAAAATTAACGCGAGCTTGTGCAATGTACTGATTTAAGGCTTGGTAATCTACTTGAGCAGTTAGTCTTGAGCTAACAATTAAAAACAGTACTGAGAGTAGGATTGTAACCTGTTTTTTTAGCATCTATAACTTTTGATTCCTCAAATATAAAAAGCCCGACTCAAAAATCGGGCTTTAGTTAGTTATATGTTAAATTAATTTTACCTTAAAGCAAAGTTTATGGGTAAAACCATTTTAACCGCGTAGGCTTTTTCACCTATTTTACCCGGTATCCAATTTGGCATGGATGATATAGTTTTAACAGCTGATTCATCTAAACTTGCGTGTACATTTTTAATTGATTTTACCTCTTTTAATTCGCCTGTTTCACTAACTAGAAACTGAACATAAACGGTACCTTGTATGCTGTCTTTCTTAGCATCTTCGGGGTATTTAATGTTTTCACCTAAATAAGCGAACATGGCCTCCTTTCCACCAGGGTATTGAGGTTGAACATCAAGTGTTTCAGCTTTTTTGACTTCACTAATTTGATCTGTACTTGGAGTAGTAACTTGACTTGTGCATGATAGAGCAGTTAGCATTGCACCGGCAATAAATAGTGCGATTGTATTTCTCATTGTATTTGGTTTTAAAGATTTATTGTTGAGTTTACTGATTCGTATCCTTGTTAAGGATGGCTTTGCAAATGGCTGTGTTAACAGGAGGTTAAAGTTTGGTTTGGCATGATTAACCAACAATTGAAAATAGGCAAGTTCGTCCTCTTGTGATGCTGATAAATCTGCTATAAATTCATGGTTGGTGGTAATTTCATTTTTAAGCAACCAAACCGCAGGGTTAAACCAAAACACAATCTTTAATACTTCAATCAACAGTACATCTATACTATGTAACTCTTTTATGTATGTTTATTCATCGTTTCACGATTGGCTTTAACTCATTTTGGTTTATTTGGTCAGAAACTACCATGAAATTGAAAAAAGAAAAATGTAATGAATTTTTATTTTTCCAGATGGTTGATCCATTATAATTTGACGGTAAAGAAGCCTTCTTTATGTTTTAAATCATTAATATGCTTGTGAAGAATTGAATTAAAAACCCTGCAGTTATTAAAGCATATACAGTATACCAAATAGTCAGAACATTAAACTTGCTTAAATTCGATTCACTAATAGTACTTACAGTATACTCATATGTTGGCAATTCTATTGAAACCAAATAGTTGTCAGCCAATTGCAGGTTTGAAATAAATGGAACTAATAGGCTCATAAAAGTTCCGACTAACATAAAAAATCGATTAAACTGATAGCCGTTCGATTTGGTTAAAATCAGCTTCTGGACAGCAAACACTATCACTAATGCAACATTGACTTTTATAATATACTCGATTATTCTAACTGTGATTTTTTACGTTCCAACATTGCTTGAATTTCAGATAATTCTGAAACTGATATGTTTTCATCCTTTACAAAAAACGATACCATTTCTTTAAAAGATCCTTCGAAATAATTACTTACCAATTTTGACAAGCTTTGCTTCGAATAAGCACCCTTAGTTACCAAAGGGAAGTATTGATGAGCTTTTCCGTACGACTTGAACCCTACATACCCTTTCTTCTCTAAAATTCGTATGATGGTAGAAACTGTATTATAGGCCGGTTTAGGTTCAGGGAATTTGGCTACAATTTCTTTAACAAAAGCTTTTTGTTGTTGCCAAAGGTGTTGCATTATTTCTTCTTCTGCTTTTGTTAATTGTTTCATTTAGCAAGTATAACTAAAAATTTAGTTATACAACTATGTTTTTAGTTTTTGTCATTTGGTTCAGTTTGTAAAAGCCAATAATTTTCGTAATTTCACTGCATGAACCGCAGATTGTTATTGCTTTTATTAGCGTTAGCTTTATTTTCAGTAAATGTTTATTCAACCCACTTGGTAGGAGGCGAAATTTACTATGAATGTAAAGGCAACGGCAACTATCAAATCGTGTTAATTGTTTACCGCGATTGCCTAAATGGCCAAGCTCCTTTTGATGCTAATGCTTCTGTTACCACCTACGATATGAATGGAGTTAAAAAAAGAGGTGACACCTTTTCGTTTCCAGGTTCATACCAGATAAATTATTTTCCTAGCGAACCATGCTATTCTTATACTTCAGATTTATGTGTTGAAGAAGCAATTTATAAAAAAACAATTCCACTTCCAACGATTACAGGAGGATACCACCTTACTTATCAAAGGTGCTGTAGAAACCACGCTATTACCAACTTAGCTACACCAAACAATGAAGGAGCCACTTACACAATACACATAACCGAAGAAGCGCTCAACTTGTGCAACAGTTCACCACATTTTGGCAATTTCCCTCCAATGGCGATTTGTATTGGTACAGAAGCATCAATTGATTATTCGGCCATTGACCCAGATGGAGACTCCTTGGCCTATGAATTTTACACACCGCTCCATGGTGGTGGAACAAGCAATACAAACCCAACGGGTTTTAACGGACCCACCCCAAGTCCGGCGGC
>Ga0307998_1002227_pt1 | contig 9991 bp, 12 predicted proteins | sample Davwhametageno37_FD_203147 | JGI IMG/M metagenome (GOLD analysis project Ga0307998, IMG submission 203147) | Marine microbial communities from Davis Island wharf, Antarctic Ocean - #37 | ecosystem: Environmental > Aquatic > Marine > Unclassified | place: Antarctic Ocean: Davis Island wharf...
AATAAATTTAAAACCTCAGATAAGATCTGAGGTTTTTAAGCAATATGACTATTACCACTCAATATAAACCTAACTATATTCAGGAGAGTAAAGTTGATTATATAATTGAGAAAATTAAACATGTAAAAAATATTCAAATATTAGAACTTGGAGTCAATAAAGGTGTATCAACAAAAAAACTTTTAAAGCTTTGTGAACTAAATAACGGTTTTTTAACTTCCGTTGATATAGATGATTGTTCAACAGTGGTAAAAAGTGATAAATGGAATTTTATTCATTCGAGTGATGATAATTTTGAGTTTATTGATAAAATTATTCCTAAAGAAATTGATTTTCTTTTTATAGACTCCTTTCATGAACCAAACCATGTCCAGAAAATTTTTTTTCATTATTACAATTTTTTAAAAGAAGGAGGAATTTGTATCATTGATGATATAAGCTGGATTCCTTACGCAAAAAATGAATTTAGAGATAACAGCCATAATGAATATACAAATAAACTAACTTTTCTAAAGATTTTAGATATTCATAATCAAAACAAAGACAAGTTTATGTTAGAATTTCTCTTCGAACATTCGGGTTTAGCCATTATAACAAAAAAAAAAAATTTTTTAAATAAACCAAAAAAAATCCTATCAAGAGAATTTAGTTTTAGAAATTTAATTAGAAAATTCTTAAAGATAATCCCTAAAAAATAAATAGTAATTTACTATTTAAATAATCAGAGAATTACCCCGAGTTTTTATTATTAATGACAAGTCTGACCAAATATAATTATATTTTAGGTAATATTTTTAGGATCAGGCATTCCAACCTTATTATAACCAGCATCCACATAGTGAATTTCACCTGTAACACCACTGGCAAGGTCACTTAATAGATATAGTGCTGAATTACCAACATCCTGAATGTCGACGTTTCTTTTTAAAAAAGAATGTTCTGCATTCCATTTATATAGGAATTTTGCGTCTCCAATAGCAGATGCAGCTAAAGTTTTAATAGGTCCTGCACTTATTGCGTTCACTCTAATTCCTCTAGCACCCAAGTCTCTTGCGAGGTACTTAACGCTAGCTTCAAGTGCTGATTTACAAACACCCATGACGTTATAATTTGGAATAGCTTTAGTGGATTCGTAAGTTAAAGTTAATAGGCTTCCGCCATCTTTCATTATTTTTGATGCTTCTTTAGCAACTTCTGTAAATGAAAAACATGAAATTAACATACTTTTTAAAAAATTTTCTCTAGTCGTTTTTAAATACTCTCCTGATAATTCTGATTTATCTGAAAAAGCAACTGCATGAACCACAAAATCAATTTGTCCCCATTGAGATTTAATATCTTCAAAAAGTTTTATAACCTCTTCTTTGTTTTCAACATCACAACTAAAAGTAGTTTTTGAATTTAATTTTTCTGCAAGTGGAATAACTCTTTTTTTTAAAGCATCTCCAAGATAAGTGAAAGCCAACTCTGCCCCAGCTTCTGCAAGCTTTTGTGAAATACCCCAAGCAATAGATCTTTCATTAGCAACGCCCATGATTAATCCTCTTTTACCTTTCATTAAACTCATTTAAACCTTTTCGAAAATTAAAGTTGCATTTGTTCCACCAAAACCAAAGCTGTTAGACATTACAGAGTTTAATTTAACATCTGTTTCAGTTTTAGTTAAGATGGGAAATTTTTTTGCTTCATCATCCATGTCTGTGATATTAGCTGAAGCTGTAATGAAGCTATTCTTCATCATGATTAAACTATAAATTGCTTCATGAACTGATGCAGCACCTAGTGGGTGACCTGATAGCGATTTAGTTGAACTAATTTTTGGCACTTCAACACCAAATGCTTCTCCAACACCTCTTAATTCTGTAATGTCACCAACTGGAGTGGATGTACCATGAGTGTTTAAGTAGTCTATTTTATTTTTAGCAGTAGCTAAAGCCATCTTCATGCATCTGATAGCACCCTCACCTGATGGGGCTACCATATCGTACCCATCAGAAGTAGCTCCATAGCCTGTTAATTCAGCATATATGTTTGCACCTCTTGCTTTTGCATGCTCGTATTCTTCAAGCACTAAAACACCTCCACCACCAGCTATAACAAAGCCATCTCTAGTCTTATCGTAAGCTCTTGAGGCAGTTTCAGGGGTATCATTATATTTGGAAGATAATGCAGTCATAGCATCAAACATCGCAGTCATCGCCCAATGTAATTCTTCACTTCCACCAGCAAAGACAACGTCTTGTTTGCCCATTTGAATCAATTCACTTGCATGTCCGATACAGTGTCCACTAGTTGCACAGGCAGAACTCATTGTATAATTTACACCTTTGATTTTAAATGGTACAGCAAGAGTTGCTGATGATGTGCTAGCCATAGTTCTTGGTACAATAAAAGGACCCATTAATTTTGGAGTTTTGGCCCTAGTCTTGTCAACTGACAAAACTACATTTTCTATTGAAGGACCACCAGAACCCATAACTATTCCAGTTTTGAAATTACTCACATCTTTTTCCTCTAAACCAGAATCAGCAATAGCCTCTTTCATTGCTATATAGTTATAAGCAGAGCCAGACCCCATAAATCTAATTGTTTTTCTATCAATATGATCCTCAATTTTTATATTTGGTTTACCATGAATGTGACTTCTTAAATTATGTTCTTTATACTCTTCACAAAAAGATATTCCTGACTTTGAATTTAAAAGAGACTGATAAACCTCTTCCTGATTATTTCCTAAACATGAAACAACACCCAATCCTGTAACAACCACTCTTCTCATTATTTAAACAGCCCCACTTTTAGACTCTCTGCTGAGTATATTTTTTTGTCATCTGCAAATACCAATCCATTTGCTAGACCGACTGTAGTTCCACCAGGCGCCATAATTTTTTTCATATCGATTTCATATCTTACATTTTTAACATTTTTTAAAACTTCGCCCGTAAATTTTACTGTACTCACTCCTAGAGCTCTCCCTTTTCCAGGGTTGCCAAGCCACCCTAGATAAAATCCAACTAGCTGCCACATTGCATCTAAACCAAGGCATCCAGGCATAACAGGATCACCTCTAAAGTGACAATCGAAGAACCAAAGATCTTCTTTAATATCCAACTCAGCTTTTAAAGAACCTTTTTTAAAAGAACCGTTATCATCATTGATTTGTGTTATTCTATCAAACATAAGCATTGGGGGAAGGGGTAATTTTGCATTACCTGGGCCAAAAAGTTCGCCATTTCCGCAGCTTATTAGCTCATCGTATGTGAATGAGTTTTTTTTCATATTTTTAAACACCTTTAATACTTGATTTATTAAGATTATAATATAGAAATAGTTTAGAACTATTATAAACAATAATGAACAATATAAATATTTATACTAAAAAACTGAGAGATTCTGGCTTAAGACCAACAAGGCAGAGGCTTAAGATTTGTGAGGTGTTATTTTCTCCTGAAAAAACTTTTCATTTTACAGTAAGTGATCTGACCAAAATTATAGAAAAAAAATTGAGTGAAAAAATTTCTTTAGCTACAGTTTATAATACTGTTCATGCTTTTAAGAAAAAAAATTATTTAAAGGAAATCTCAATCAATAGTGACAAAAGTTATTTTGACACAAATATTACAGAACATCATCATTTTTTTGATGAAGACACTAATGAATTAATTGATTGTAGCAGCGATGATATTGATTCTGTAAATGTTAAGAAAAACATTACAGGAAAAAAAATAAAGTCAGTTGAAGTGTTGATTAAAGTTGCGAGTGATAATCAAAATCAAAATTAATTCAATATTATCAATAACTTATAATTTACATTAAAACAATTCTAAACTATTGACAGTAGTTTAGAAGCATTATATGTAGCTTCTAATCATTAAGGAGAAAAATATGTCATTAAAAGGAAGTAAAACAGAAGAAAACTTAAAAGATGCATTTGCAGGCGAAAGCCAAGCAAACAGGCGTTATCTATATTTTGCTCAAAAAGCAGATATTGAAGGTTATAACGATGTAGCATCAGTATTTAGGTCTACAGCAGAAGGTGAAACAGGACATGCTCATGGACACCTTGAGTATTTAGAAGAGGTTGGAGATCCAGCTACTGGATTACCAATTGGCGAAACTAAAGATAATTTAGCTTCAGCTGTCCAAGGTGAAACACACGAATATACAGATATGTATCCAGGTATGGCAAAGACAGCTAGAGAAGAAGGTTTTGCAGAAATTGCTGAGTGGTTTGAAACTTTGGCAAAAGCTGAAAAATCACACGCAGGTAAATTCCAAAAAACATTAGAATCTATTGCGTAAATAAAGCTTAATTCATGGTGGGGTATTTCCCCACCATTAATTCCAAAAGAGATAATTTCATGAGTAAAGAAGGCGGCATTAAAGCACCTATAAGACATCCTATAAATTTTGAACACCCTGATTTCTTAGATCCAAAGAAATTAGATGATGAAATGAGAAGAGCATTTGATATCTGTCATGGATGTAGAAGGTGTTTTAATTTATGTGACTCTTTCCCAAAACTATTTGACATGATTGATGAGTCAAAAAATGAGGATGTGGAAAGTTTAAATAGTGAACAGTTTGAACCAGTTGTAGATGCATGCACATTGTGTGACATGTGTTTTATGACCAAGTGTCCCTATGTTCCACCACATGATTTTGATTTAGATTTCCCCCATTTAATGTTGAGATACAGAACGGCTCAAAAGAAATTAAATAAATTACCCATAGTACCAGCACTACTAGCTCAAATTGATAGAAATGCAAAAGTCGGTGTTGCTTTATCATCATTAATTAACTGGGCATCAAATATTAAAAATACGTTCTTTAGAAAAATATTAGAATTAGTTGCTGGAATAGATGTGAGAGTTAAACTTCCTGTTTATAATTCAGAAACATTTACAAGTTATTTTAAAAAAAATAAAGATCCAATAAATATTGATGCACCATCTAAAGATAGAAAAGTTGTAATTTATTCAACCTGCTTTGTTAATTTTAATAAAAAAGATACAGGTGTTGCTGCTCTAAAAGTTTTAAAAAAAAATGGAGTTGAAGTTCAAGAGGCTTATCCAGGATGTTGTGGTATGCCCTTTTTAGAGCAGGCAGATCTACCAAAAGTTGTAGAGCAAGCAAAAAAAGTATCAAAAGTTTTATTAGAATGGGTAGATAAAGATTATAGAATTATTACGCTTACAGCGAGTTGTGGCTTAATGTTAAAATTTGAATGGCCACTATTATTACCAAATGATGAAAATATCAAAAGACTTTCAAAAAGCACTAGTGATATAGATGAATATATCGTTGATATAGCACAAAACGAAGGCCTAGCCGAAGGCTTACATGAAATTGACGGTGGGGTAACTGTTCATAATGCTTGTCACGCGAGAGCTCAAAATATGGGAATTAAATCTAGAGACATGCTAAAATTTATCCCTAATATAAAAATGGATGTTGTTGAAAGATGTGCTGGTCACGGGGGAACTTTTGGTGTTATGAAGGAAACACATGATCTTGCTGTAAAAGTTGGAACACCAACAGCGAGACAAATTAAAAATAAAAATAATAAATACATGGCCTCTGATTGTCCATTAGCAGGAAAACATTTAAAACAATTAGAAACAGATACAAGTATATCTAACGATGAGGCACTACACCCCATCGAATTAATGGCAAAAAGTTATAGATTGTGATTATGAGTAAAGAAAAAAAACAAATAGAAAAAAAAGATTTAATGCCAGCAGAAGCTTATGCCGAAAGTAGAAAACAAATTAGAAGAGAACTTGTTGAATTCAAAAAAAATAGAAGAATAGCACTTGGCCCTTATGCAACTTTTTATTTTGAAAGTTTTGAAACTATGGTTGCACAAATTCAAGAAATGCTACACATTGAAAAAGGTGGTGATGAACAATTAAAAGATGAGTTAACCGCGTACAACCCTTTAGTTCCAAATGGAAAAGAGTTTACAGCAACTCTAATGTTTGAAATTGATAACCCTCTTTCTAGGGGTGCATTTTTAGGAAAGGTTGGTGGAATTGAAAAAAAAATATTTATAAAAATTAATAATGAGGTAGTTAAAGCAGTACCTGAAGGTGATGTAGATAGAACATCAGCCGAAGGAAAAGCATCTTCAGTACAATTTATTCATTTCAAGTTTAATGACGATCAGATTAGTAAAATTAAATCAGGCAATGTAAGTGTTGAACTTGGAATTGATCATAAGGAGTATGCACACACTACAAAATTGACTGAAGATAACATTAAATCATTATCAGCTGACTTTATTTAGTTGAGCCCCAGATATTTTTAACCTTAATCCAACCTGTATAATCATCTGTTATTATATTACACCATTCATCCTCACATTTTTTGATAACCAATAATCTACCCTTTTCTAATCTTGCAAGAGGTTCAGACAATTTTGAAGGTTTTTTAAACAAAATTTGTTCTTCTATAGCAATAATAGAGTTCGATAGCTTTAACTGACTCCAATGTATCCAACCACTATTATTGTCCAAAAATATAACTCTTCTCCAGTTCTCTTTTTTGTCAATTTGCTTTACAGGTAGATTGACTTTTCTATAAATATATTTGATAGGATAATCGATCCCAGGTCCATATCTAACATTTGTCTTGTTTTTTTTGAGAGATAAGAATTTTTCGTCAGCATTTATGGATTGAATAAATAAACACGATAGACACAAAACCCAAATAGCTATTTTTTTTGTCATTTACAAATACAGTTTTTTCTTTTTTTTAATTTAACTTTTCTAAAATTTAAATGAAGTAAATCTAAAATAAAGATGTATCCGTCTAATCCCACTCCAATATTTAGTATTTTTTTTAAGATCTCATTTGCCTGAATAGTTCCTACAATTCCCGCAACAGTCCCAAGAATACCTTCAGATTGACAGTTTAATAAATCATCTGAAATGTTAGGTTCTTGAAAAAAACATCTTAAACAAGGAATTTTTTTATTTTTAAAATCAAAAGTGAATATATGTCCATCGAACTTGCTAATTGCTCCAGTCACAAGAATTTTTTTAAACCTTAAACAAAAATCATTTAATAAAAATTTTGTTGTAAAATTATCTGATCCATCAATTATATAATCATAATTATTAATAATTTTCTTAAAATTATTATTACCTAATCTAATTTTATAAATTATGACTTTTGTATTAGGATTTATTTTTTTAATTTTATCTTTTGCTATTTTAACCTTAAACTTTCCAATATCAGACGTATTGTAAAGACTTTGCCTATGTAAATTAGAAAGACTCACTTTGTCATTATCGACAATTCCTAGCAAGCCAATTCCTGCTCTAGAAAGAAATTCTGCAACTGGAGATCCAAGACCACCAGCTCCGATAACTAAAACTTTTGAGGATAAAATTTTTTTTTGTCCTAAAATACCAATATCTTTAAGTATTATTTGTCTTGAGAATCGTTCAATTATTTTTTTATTTAGTTGGCTTTTCATTTACCGGTCGAGCCAAATCCACCTTCACCCCTTAAAGTATCTGGTAAATTATCTGTTTCTTCAAATTCCATTTTAATAACTGGTGTTAAGATCATCTGTGCCACTCTATCCTTGTTATTAATTATAAAGTCTTCTTTTCCATGATTAAAAAGGATAATCTTAATCTCGCCCCTGTAATCACTATCAATAGTCCCTGGCGTATTTAAAACGGTTATACCTTTTTTTGCAGCAAGACCTGAACGAGGACGAATCTGTACCTCATAATCCTCTGAAAATGCCATTGAAAGCCCCGTAGGTACCAAATATGAACTACTGGGTGATATTTTAATTGGTTCCTCTATAAAGGCCATTAAATCCATGCCAGAAGCACCACTTGTTTTATAAACTGGAAGTTCTACCTTAGGGTTTAATTTTTTGATTAATACTCTTGCCATTAAATTTTTAATTTAACTGTTTAATAACTCTATCTGTTATTTCTTCCGAGATTTCAGATTTTTTTTTTATTATAAGTTTTTCATTTTTTATTTCTTCATCTTTATAAAAAATAGAAACTTCATTAAAATCAGAGTCAAATCCAATAGAATTATTAGAAACATCATTTGCGATTATCCAATCACAATTTTTTTCAATCAATTTTTTTTGAGCATTTTTCTGGAGATCATTAGTTTCAGCTGCAAATCCAATAACTAATCTTGGCCTAAGAGAGTTATGTTTTGATACATAATTTAGAATATCAATATTTTTTTCCAACTCTAAATTTAAATATTCTTGTTTCTTCATCTTCTCATTTTTTCTCTCTTTTATTTTAAAGTCAGCAACAGCAGCAGAAAAAATTGCTACATCAGCTGGTAAATTTTCTTGTGTTGCTTTAAACATTTCATCTGCTGTTTCAACTTTAATTAAATTTATATTATTATCTACTTGTAGGTTTGTAGGTCCAGAAATTAGAGTTGTTTGAAACCCTCTTTTTGCCAAGGATTTTGCTAAAGCGTATCCTTGTTTTCCAGAAGATCTATTTGTAATAAATCTTACAGGGTCAATATACTCATTAGTTGGTCCTGCCGTTACTAGAGCTTTAAATTTTTGATTTTTATTTAATTCACCAAAGTATGCTTTAATTGTTTGAAAAATATCTTTTGGCTCAGTCATTTTTCCTTCACCAAATTCCCCACAAGCCATATCTCCTACCTCAGGGCCAATTATTTTATATCCATAAGATTTTAATTTATTGAGATTTTGTTTAGTTGAAGGGTGCTCCCACATTCTAACATTCATAGCGGGCGTCAAAAAAATATCTTTGTCAGACGCAAGAATTACTGTTGAGGCTAAATCATCTGAAGATCCAGCACTTAATTTAGAAATAGTATTTGCAGTAGCAGGAACAACAAGAATTACATCTGCCCATCGAGATAGTGATATATGGTCCATTTCTGCTTCATTTTCGGCATTAAATAAATCATCATAAACTTTTCCTTGCGAAAGCGAGGCCACTGATAAGGGAGTTACAAATTCTTTTGCATTCTTAGTGAGGATAGTTTTGACTTCTGCATTTTGTTTTTTAAATAGTCTAATAAGTTCTAAACTCTTATACGCGGATATACCTCCACATATTATTAAAAGTATTTTTCTCTGTGATAAATTATTCATTAGATAAATTAAAATACTAATAGGCCAAAGATTACAAGCAGTAATAATCCAACAATAGACTGGTTTCTAAACGCAATCATATCAGATTTCTTTTCGTTTAGAGCTGTAAAGGAATTTGAATTTTGAGGTATTTGTCCACTTGCTAAAAATGTGAGTGCTTGATTAGCTTTATCCATAATTTCTGGAAAATCAGGCAATCTTTTAATTACCTCAGTAGTACTTTTTAAGCTTTGATTTAAAGTGTTAATAGGATCTTTAGTTTCTCTCAACCAACTTTCTAAAACTGGTTTGGAGGTTTCCCAAATGTTAGTATCAGGATTAAGCTTTCTAGCAACTCCCTCGACTACAACCATGGTTTTTTGTAACATTAATAATTGAGGTTGTGTTTGCATATTAAATTTTTCTGTTACATCAAAAAGTTGTTTTAACAATTTTCCTCCAGAAATATCCTTAACAGACTGACCAAAGATTGGTTCACCAATTGAGCGCAGAGCTTGAGCAAGGTCGTCAACTGGCACGTCTTTCGGGACAAGACCAGCAATCAAGTGTACTTCAGCAACTTTTTTATAATCTCTCTGAATAAAACCAAATAAAATTTCTGCTAAAAATCTTTTACTAAGGTTATCCAATCTACCCATAATACCAAAATCAATTGGTACAATTTGTCCATTGTTATCAATAAAAATATTTCCTTGATGCATATCGGCATGAAAAAAACCATCTCTAACAGCGTGCCTTAAAAAATGTTGAATAATATCAGAGGCAATTCTTTTAGTATTAATATTTCTTTTTTGTAAATCTTCAGTTTCGCGAATAGAAACGCCATCTACCCAATCAAGTGTCATTACATTTTCACTTGTA
>Ga0307998_1002228_pt1 | contig 9990 bp, 8 predicted proteins | sample Davwhametageno37_FD_203147 | JGI IMG/M metagenome (GOLD analysis project Ga0307998, IMG submission 203147) | Marine microbial communities from Davis Island wharf, Antarctic Ocean - #37 | ecosystem: Environmental > Aquatic > Marine > Unclassified | place: Antarctic Ocean: Davis Island wharf...
AAAAAAGAAGTATTTTATTGTGATTCGTGTAGGGTCTATTTCAATACACGTAAATTACAAGAAGATCACAATAAGCGACCGAGACATATTAAAATGATGCATAATAAAACAGAATTAATTCCTAAGTCTATGACAATGTTTGAATGTGAGAAATGTAACTATACCTGCTCTAAAAAGAGTGATTATTTAAAACATTGTAAGACAATAAAACATACACAACTTACAACCGGTCTACAACCAAATACATCACAAACTGTTTATATATGCTCTTGTGGAAAAGAATATAATCATCGCGCTTCATTATGGAACCACAAACAAAATTGTAAAGGTGTAGACCAAGAACAATCACAATCCATATCAGTGGATTCATCATTGGTAATAGAATTGTTAAAACAGAATCAAGAATTTAAAGAAATGATGATGGAACAACATAAAAAAATAACCGAACAATATGATACAATTATAGGGCTATCAACAAAACGCTAAAAACTACAATTGATAATGAACACTATATTACTAATTAAATAATTTTACGCTAAATAAACACAAAAAAGAAATGGCTACGAAAATGAAAAATGGACATTTATAAAATGTCCAATTTCGTTTTAGTCGAGATAGTTTTCAAATAACACTTTTCTAAAAATACGTTTATTACCATAATGCTTTATTTTGTTATAATTCATATATTATTTGTCTGCATAAAAATTAAGTAATTTACGCTGAAAATGATTTAGAGGCGATAATATATGTTCACTGTATATAGAACGTTTAGAATGAATCCATCGCCAAAAATCGCTAATGATTATGTATGCACGACTTGTAACTATAAGTGCTGCAAAAAAAGTGATTATACGAAACATACATTTACACGAAAACATCAAAATAGAACAAATAGAACGGATAACTCGCCGAAAATCGCTAATGATTATGTGTGTGATTGTGGTAAGGTATATAAAGCACGAAATAGCTTATGGTATCATAAGAAGCGATGTAATCACTCTAGTATACAACCCATTACGGACCCCTCCCTTTCCGAATCTATGTCAGCACCTCCTCAAATAGACGCTAAATTGATATTAGAATTACTGAAAGAGAACAAAGAGTTACGTGAGATGATGATAGAGCAGAACAAACACGTTATCGATATTGCTAAGAATTATGGAAACACTACGAACAATACAATAAACAATACAACGAACAACAAGTTCAACTTAAATGTGTTCTTAAATGAGACGTGTAAAGATGCTATAAATCTGAATGATTTCATCCAGTCAATAGAACTATCAATAGATGACTTTATCAATACTGGCAAAGTAGGTTACGTGAGAGGCATATCAGATATTATGTTAGAACGGATCCGTGATATGGAGCCTCATATCCGTCCAATCCATTGTACGGATTTAAAACGTGAAATCTTGTATGTAAAAGATTCAGATATATGGGCGAAGGAAGATGAAAATAAAACTCATATAAGAAAAGCAGTCCGTATAGTAGCAAATAAGAACAAAGCACAAGTGCATCCTTGGATACAAGAGAATCCGAAATATGATATATTAGATACACCTGAATGTGACAAGTTCTTTGAATATTCAAAAGCGTCGTTGGGTGGATATGGAAAGGAAGAAGATGAGAAGTTTGAGAAGAAAATCATCAATAATATTCTGAAAGAAACTGTAATTGATAAAAATTTACTAACAAATTAGTATCATAATTTGATGCATGATACTAATAATTACTTTCGGCGGGTTCTTCAATATACTCAAATGATACGCTTCTATTCATAAACTGACGTCCATTCAATAGAAGTCTAATCTCTTGTAAGGATGTCTTTAAACCCTCTATTTCAACATCGTGCTTATTGATAAGTTCTCCCTGTTTAGCAATTATATCCTGCTGTCTTTTAATGATAGTTTTTAACACAGGTAGTGAAATGTCGTCATTTGCATTCATATAACGATGTAATATGTCTGGTGTAAATAATCGTGGTATATTGTGCTCACTCATTACAATGATTATAATCGCGTGTTTATATCATTTATGTCCCTACAACTATCGTGTTCCCCCCCTAGACCCCCTAATTCAATACCTTAATCCGAGTCCAAGTGGAGAACAATATTGAACTCTCAATTGAACGCCTAGTTGGGCGTGGGAGTGGGACACTATAACAACAGCTGATTAACTCATCATTATATTACAATTGTAATTACAATGTGATATATTGTAATTACAATTAGTTTAGTGAAAAATTAAAAATTTTTATCTGTATAATTTATAATGGATAACGTGACCGACATTGATAGCATCCCCGATATTGATACCCCTCAATTAAAACTATATGTTCCATTAGCAAATACAGAGGTAGATTTTACCAAATATACCAATCTTTTATTTGTTGACCATGGCGCAGCAGACACCGATATGCAGTTACATTGTAATTCAAATACATACGCAATATTATATGATTTTTGTCACGACAGTGATAGTATTATGGATTATGTTAAGCAATTTAGCAATGTTAAAAGAATAAGTTTTGCATTTCACGGACAACCAACCGGAACAGATCAATACATTCCTCATCTTTTTATGAACGAGGGACCATTATTCGATATTGATGATGTATCTAACAATAATTCAGATTTATCTAAAAATATGTCGTTTGTAATAGGATTAATTCAACATTTTACATTAGATAATCTAGATTTTTTAGGTTGTAATTTGCTTAAGAACACGGTATGGACCCAGTATTTGGATGTGCTTCAGAAAAAAACAAATACAATAATTGGTGCGTCAGATGATAATACTGGAAATATAAATTATGGCGGTGATTGGGTGCTAGAGAATACAATGGAAAACGTAAAGAACATTTATTTTGATGAGTCAATTAATAACTATGCGAATTTATTAGCTACTATTACAGTTGACGATATTACATATATTACAAACGAAGTTGATAATACTGCTAAAATAACATTTAGTGCGAAGCCTGGTAGTGTTGTTATACCGTCTTCCATTACCAATAATGGAACAGTCTATAATGTAAATAGTATTGGAGATAAGGCTTTCTATTATAAAAAAACTATGACATCTTTTTTCATTCCTAAAGGGGTTACATCCATTGGTGAAAAAGCATTCATGGGGAATGCTATGAATCTAGTCACATTTGAGGCGGGTTCCGAATTAACCTCAATAGGTATTTCTGCTTTTACTAGGTGTACATATTTGACCACTATGACCATACCTAACAAAGTTAGAACCATTGGTCAACAAGCATTCATGTGGAATTCCGCTATGAATCCATTCACATTTGAGGCGGGTTCCGAATTAACCTCAATAAGTGATTATACTTTTTCTAGGTGTACAAGTTTGACCTCTATGACCATACCTAACAAAGTTAGAACCATTGGCGTGGGAGTGTTCCAATTTAACAAAAAAATGAAATCCGTTACCCTTCCGGAAGGTTTAATATCTATTGATAATATGGCGTTCGGGGGTACGGGAATTTATGATATTACTTTTCCAAGAAGTGTTACCACTCTTGGAACAAATTTGTTCTCTGTGTATAATCGCGTTGTTAATGTTACACTTACTGTTGAATTACGAGCTATATACGGAAATCTAGCTTCTGGGGTATTTCTGTATTTTGTATACATTGCCTTTACTAATCTTCCTATACTCCCTCCTCCTGACCCAGATACATCAATTGTGCTTGATGACGCAGTTAAAGAAGCAGTTAAATCCGCAGTACCTACTGTAACTGATAATGGTTCTGGAATTATAACTATACCTACCTTATCTGACCCCACCATATTCTCATCCGGATCAACTAGTGAGAAAAGAAGCAAACGCAAAGTATTCTTTAAGGATTTTTTTACCAAAAATTCAGCGGTGGTAACCGGCAAAACAATTAAAATGGATAAAGAAACTTTATTAGGAGAAACGTCAATCATAAGTAAACCGAATATGCAGGTTATGAAAGCCGAAAATACGGAAACCCCAGTGGATACATCAAGTTTAGCTTCAGATGAAGGTATTTATGCGTTTATAGCTAATATTGATGATTTTATTGTATTACAAATGGGAACTGATAAAAAGCTAAAAGTGGAGAAATTAAATGATCTAGAATACAATATTTATGAGGACTATGTAGGGGTGAATAGTCAAGTTACATCTGTAATGAGTGAAGGCCAAAATGGTAATTATAATGAGTTTGGTTATCAGATAGGTAGTTTTTCCGGTCCAACTGACCCATCTCTAATACCAGTTCCAATATGTTTTCCAGCAGGAACTCCAGTAATGACGGACCAGGGTAATATACATATTGATAAAATAAAACCAAATATAAATACGATTAGTGGAAAATGTATAATTGATATTACTGTAACGATTCCTAATTTTGAAAATATGGTATGTATTGAAGAAGGTGCCTTAGGTATGAATAGTCCATCCTTGAGAACTGAGATAAGTCCAGACCATTGTGTGTTATATAACGGTGAAATGAGAAAGGCAATCGAACTAACCGAAGTATGTGATAAAGTTAATAAGATTCCACATAATAATGAAAAATTATATAATGTGCTAATGGAGAAACACGACAGAATGTGTATCAATAATATGATATGTGAAACATTACATCCAGATAACATACTAGTAGAAGTCATACGCGATAGCGAATTATCGAATAAAGATAAGACATACCTATTTAAGAAATATGAACAATTAAAATTATGTAAGTAGTCATCTACAAATTATATAGTATAGTAACTATTATATAATTTGGTTATGTGTATATCGGTTTAGTTATACCATACTATCGTCGTCGTCGGCCCAATTATCAAGTTCTTCGTGTTGTAACATAATAGATGGTCGTTTACGTGATGGATATTTAGATGATGCGTCCATAATCCGTTTTTCAAGTTCATTTTCTTTTTGTCGGAGCATAAATAATAGTTCTCTATCTTTATAATTGAGGAAAGAATTTAAGTTGTTGTATTTATTTCGTGAAATAGTATCCATGATAATTTCAAAATCAGTAGTAAGCTCTTGTTTTGTTTTGATAATTTCATTATAATCGGTCTTCATCTTTTTCACAACGTCGTTCCACTCGGAAAGTTTCGCTTTTGGGTCTTGATGTTCCCATAGGTGTTTGTTATTCCAAGGTCCAAGAACATCCATTCTGTAATCAATGCGATTGTGAAGTAATGAATACTTCTCTCTAAGGTTTTGAATACGGTCCTTTAATTCATCAAGTTTATAGTATTTTGAAATAGACAATATGAGTGAAATATATGTGGAAATGGTTATGGATATTACGGCGATAATATCAATATTTATAGCAAATTGTGTTTTGGTGGCTTGGAAAAACCCAGAAATAGTTGACACAAAAATAACCGAGGTTTGAATATTATTAACCATCGAGGTCAAGTCCTCATATTTTAAATCAAGTAAACGTTTGCATTCTTTGCCTTCTTTTAAAATGAAGTTGTTATTTTTACGTAACGAATATAGTTGATTTTTGAATATAATATACTCTCTGGACGAGAACCAATCAAAATTGTTTTGGTTAGGTGGAATTGATAATATTTCATCATATGAGGATACACTTTTCAAACTAGCTGTGTCGTCTGACTCATTTGGAATTTTATCTTGTAATCTAACGTCTTCGTCAACATTATGCGTTTTGATTGATTTATAGTGAGATTGTTCCTTTGTTGTATTTAGCTTTTCATCTTCTGTTTCTAGAATTTCTTTGAATGTGGAAATAGGTGCGTCTGTTAGAGATAGCATATTTTCATCGTTTATATCGTTTGTTTTTTCATCGTTATATAAATTTGTATTATCACTCATTTACATAATACAAATATTTTTAGTTATAGATTCTTACTAAATTTCTTGTGTCATTTCAACCATCGGCTTATCTGATGGTTCGTCAGTCTCATTACTGTTATCGTCGTGTTCTTCATCGGCCATATGAATAGGAAGAGTTCTTGTGATTTTGGTTTTAGTGTTTGTCTGTTGTAAATAATACATACCCCAGTTTGGTAAATTACTAACACAATTCATAACAGAATTATAAGTAATGCTAGTAACGATTGTATTGGAATCATCATTAAACTGTATACTATACCACCAATAAGGAGGAATATGAAGAGTGTTTCCTGGGGTGATATCAAATTCCAAAAATCGGAGTTTATCAAAGTCATTTTTATGTTGTTTATCAGGTTTCCATACATTCATACGGGAACGGAATTCGTAATTTTCAAAATCACGGTGTTGGTGTAAGTATTTATGACTTTTCCAGGGGGTCATTTTAATTTTGACCTTACCCGAGTGAACTGACATAAACTTTCTAAAGTCCGTATGATATCTAATGGGGGTAACTGATTTGGAAGAACCAGTTATAATATCATATTTTGTGATCATGGATAATTGAGGTTTTAAATACGTATCATTTGAATGGAAAATGTGGTATAAATCAGCATTTTCAATAAAATCCTCATTGTTTTCCGTGAAATAATTCGCCCGCGTATCAGTTTTCATTAAATTTGTAGCCGAACTAGCTGGTAATACAATATAATCAATACTTTCTCCTTTATAATAGTCGCGAATATCTTTTACCTTCACGTCATAATTATCATTATTAATAAACGTGTCTGCATTAATCTGTTCGTAAAATTCAGGACAAATACTATCGAAATTAAATAATACGGGTTGTTTTATGTTACATACTTCCTGTAAGTACTGATTGGTTGTATAATCCATTTCATATACTTCTAAATCTTCACTAGTTTTGAGTTGATTAATTATATGGACATATATCACCAATACGATGATAAACAATAAAAAATTAAGTAGTCCAGACATTCTATAATATAGAATGCCCTATTTTTATAAGTTTTTTTACGATAAAGACATTTATTCGGTGACAATCTCAACATTATTTTGTGTGAATTTTCACAAGTTCAGTGACTTTTTGTGAAATAAAAGAACTGAGAATAGATGTAGTTGTTGTGATAAATGAAGGAGTATTGTAAAGTTCCATATTGGTTAAATATTTGTCGTATCCATTATCTTGCCCGTGTTCGGCAAATCCAAGTATTACATTTCTATGACGTTCTACAGCAGATATTGTTAATGTATCAAGATTAATAAATATTTCAAACTTTTTATATTTTTTGATACAATCATTAATATGATTCACCAAAAATACACTGATGTCGTGATAATTGTTTGGATTGGCAAACGTTTTGAATATCGGGTAGTCAATATAAATTTTATTATTGTCAAAGACGTAAATCGACTTTTCCAACATTATATCAATTCCTACCTTGTTTGTTACTAAATCGGCGCATTCATATTTTTGTGTTTTTTTGAAAAAAGAATTTTTATTGTTAATTTTATAATATTGTTCTTGTAGTGATTCAATTGTTGCCATCATATCTGTAAAAGAGCGTGACATTATATGTATTGTTATAATATTATACATATAAAGATTTTTTGTTTATACCCTTTAGTTTTCATCTTTATTCATTATTCATTTCTTCCTGGACTAATTCGCGCACATCTACACTAGTATGTTCGGTATTGATAGTATTTGCGCCGAGACTAACTACACTGGTTAAATATGTGTCTTGTCCGACGTGGTTTGTCCTTTGGTTTGGGTTTACCTCAGACAAAATATCAATTCTTTCATCTAATAGCATCTTGTTTACATCCATAGTATATGTTTGTAGTTTTATCATTGCGTCTTTAATATCGGCTAATTCAGTAGCAAACATATCAAAACGCGAATTAAACTCGTCAATGATGTCGGTAACTGTAGGTTCGGAGGTATCTTTTATCGTATTGTTTATAGATTCCTCCAATGAAACTACGCGTTTATCTAATGTAGAAATAAATTCTTGTATTGTTAAACCTGTTTGTTTTTCTCTGACTTGCTTTTGAACTGGAGCTGGAGGAGGTGATGTCCTAATTAGTGCGGTTTGTTGAGGTGCGGTAACACGTCTTCTTATTGCGGCGGCGTTTGAACTCATTATAAATATAGATAATTATATGGCATTTCTCTAACTAATTATAATAAAATTATATAAATGTTTTCTTCGTATAATGTATAATGGCAACTGAAAATAAATTTTTGAAAGAACAAATTATTACATATATGGGTAACAAACGCAAATTATTGAATATTATAAGTGATGAGCTTGATGAAATTAAAAAATCAATGAAAAAGGACAAAATAAAAATAGGTGACGGATTTTCAGGTTCAGGCGTAGTCAGTCGTCTATTTAAGACAAAAGAAAAAGAGTTATATGCAAATGACTTGGCAGGGTACAGTAAAACGTTGAATCTGTGTTATCTATCAAGTCCAACTAAGTCAGAAATACAAAAAATAAAGGAATATATCGACCAAGCCAATAAAAAGGCAGATGATGAAATGTCTGGAAAGATAGAAGGTGGATGGGTATCAAAACATTGGTCGCCCAAAAGTGAAGAAATCAAAGAGAACGAACGAGCATTCTATACAAGCAAAAACGGAAAACGTATAGATATTATGCGTGATTTCATAGAAACAATACCCGAAAAGTATAGACCTTATTTGTTAGGTCCTTTGTTGGTAGAGTGTTCTATTCACAACAATACTAACGGACAATTTTCGGCGTATTATAAAGACAAAGATGGTAAAAAGGGGGAATATGGTGGAAAAACGAAGACCGATGTCAAGCGTATTACTCAAGATATTCAAATTCCATATCCAATATTAGACCCAAGTAAATGTAAAGTCAATGTAAGTCAGAAAGATGTAAATGAATGGGCGAAAGACGTTGGAGAATTAGATGTGGTATATTATGATCCGCCATACAACAAACATCCATATAATATCTATTATTTCATGTTAGATGTAATCAACAATTGGGATAAGAATGTGGAAATTCCCGACACCAATCGAGGACAGTCAGCATCACGCACAAAATCGTTATACAATAGTAGTATACACGCGAAGAAGGCGATGAATGATTTGTTAGTAAATACGAAAGCAAAATACATAATGCTGTCGTATAATGATGGTGGAATTATATCAATTCCCGATATGGATGAATTATTAAAAGGATATAGTGATGATGTCAAAAAAATACCGATAGACCATAAAACGTATAACCGATTAAAGGGGATTAGTAATTATAAGAGAACGGCGGAATACAAGCCAGTTAAAGAATATTTGTATATAATACGGAAAAATATATAAATTATTCTTATGCTGATACAAAGACAGACGAAGTTATGCCCTCATTGCCCCTTTTATTGCTGGGTGATACTGATAATCATGAAGTTTGAAATCTTCAATTACATAATCATTAACATTATCCCGCTTATTTAGAATTTCTAATGTAGGAAATGGATAAGGTTCGCGTGATATTTGCTCTTTTGCTTGTTCGAATAAATTATCATAGATGTGTACGTCGCCTCCAAAATGAATAAACTCATATGGTTCAAGGTCGCATATCTTAGCAATTATATGCGTTAGCATACTATATGATAAAACATTTATCGGCAAACCTAATATGCTGTCATTTGACCTCTGAAATAGCAAACAACTAAGTTTATTACCATCAGTTACAACAAATTGATATAAAATATGACAAGGATTTAATACACCTTGGTCTAATTGTTCTGGATTCCAAACTGACACTACATGACGTCTGGAGTTTCTTGTTTCGGGATTTTTAAGGTCATCAATCACTTTTTGTAATTGGTCGATTCCTTTACCTTTGTAATCCGTTTCGCACCCAGTATATGCAGCATTCCAGAATCGAGCTTGATGTCCATACATAGGTCCAATTTCACGACCAGGTTCATAGTCTAATCCACATTTTTCTAAAAATTCTGCTGTAGTATTTCCTTTCCATATTCCAACTCCCTGGTCGGTAAGAATTTTATTATCAGTTTGTCCTTTAATAAACCATAAAAGCTCACGTGTTCCAGTCTTCCAAGCAG
>Ga0307998_1002231_pt1 | contig 9971 bp, 11 predicted proteins | sample Davwhametageno37_FD_203147 | JGI IMG/M metagenome (GOLD analysis project Ga0307998, IMG submission 203147) | Marine microbial communities from Davis Island wharf, Antarctic Ocean - #37 | ecosystem: Environmental > Aquatic > Marine > Unclassified | place: Antarctic Ocean: Davis Island wharf...
TAGTGAAGTCTCTTCCTAAAATATTTACTTCGATTTGTTTTGCCATATTTTAACCAGGTAACTGCGCTATTAAGTTTTCAATTTTTAACGTTGCTTCATCCATCTTAGTTTTTAAGGTTTGTATTTCTTCTTTTGCTAGCTGAAGATTAGGTTTTAGCTCCTCATTTTCTTTTTTTAATGACTGCACTGTTTCAATAAGTTGAGTAAGTTTGTTCTCTAATAAATTTAGTTCATCTAACATGCAATTACTATAATTTAAATTCTCTCAAGCATCAATAGTAATTTAAATTCTTTGTTATTTTTTCTTTGCTCGTGGGTGAGCTTTATCATATATCTTTGATAGATGTTGGAAGTCGAGATGTGTGTAAATCTGAGTGGTGCTAATATTTGAATGACCTAATAACTCCTGAACCGCTCTCAAATCCTGACTTGATTGAAGCAAGTGGGATGCAAAGCTATGTCTGAGTAAATGAGGATGAATATTTTCAGGGACACCTTGTTTGATTGCCCAATATTTTAATCTATATTGAATTGCTCTAGAAGTTAGCTTTTTCCCAGTCTTACTTAAAAAAAGTATTTGGTCCTCAGATTTTGGAACACTAATTTTTTTTCTTATCTCTAGCCATTTTTTTATTGCTTTCGCAGCAAACGAGCCAAACGGAATAACTCTCTCTTTTTGGCCTTTACCTATTACGGTAATTGTTCCACTATCAAAATCAAGATCACCTATGTTTAGATTTACAAGTTCCGATAATCGAAGCCCAGACGAATAAAATAGTTCTAAAATAGCATGATCTCGGAGTCCTAGAAAGGAACTATCTTTTATATCAACAAGCTTTATTGTCTGATCTACTGATAGTGTCTGAGGAAGTAATTTTTTACTTTTAGGTGCTTTAATTCCAAGTGTAGGATTTTTCTTAAATCGATATTTATGGATGAGAAAATTAAATAACCCTCTCCATGAAGAAATCATTCTTGATAATGATTTTCCACCCAACCCATTTGAATGAAGTGTAGCAATATTCTTTCTAATATTTTCGATTGAATAGCCATCTAATGCTGCATTCTCATTAAGCTTTAATAGTGTATTAATATCACGAAGGTAGTTTTTAACCGATGAAGGGCTTAATCTTTTTTCAAAGCTTATAAATTTTTTATACTCTTCAATTAATTCAGAATTATTCATATTTTTTGAATGAGTCCAAATCAAATTCACCTTCATATACAATTTTTGCTGGGCCAGACATGATTATCGAGTTTGATCCGTCCCAATCAATTATTAGACTACCACCATCCATGTGAACTGTTACAGGAGTCTTTACTAATTTTTCTTGGATAGCTACCGCAGCCGCTGCACATGCCCCAGAACCACAAGCAAGAGTTAGTCCGCTTCCTCTCTCTAAAACTTTAAGCCTTAAATTATTTTCATCAATTATTTTCATAAAGCCTACATTGATCCCTTTGGGGAAAAATACCTTATCGGCTTGTATTTTTTTTGCATACTTGATTGCATCATCCCATTTATCATCCATACCGAGTGGACGAAGAACTGCATGTGGATTTCCAATAGAAATAGATGTAAATAAATTACTGATTGGCTTTTCAAAAAAAGGCTTCCCGATATCTACGGAGATTAAATCTTTATTTTTTTTTGATATTACAATTAAGCCTGATTTCGTTTCAACAGTAATTTGTGTATGTTTTGAAAGATTTTTTTCTTTAATATAATGATAGAAGCATCTTGCACCATTTCCACATTGCTCTACTTCATCACCATCTGAATTAAAGATACGATATTTAAATTCTGCTTTTGGATTGGAGCTGGCTTCTATGATTAAAAGTTGATCAAATCCAATACCAAATTGACGATGTGAAAGCAAACTTATTTCTCTAGCATTTAAATTATATTGGTTTTTTAGTTGATCGATAAGAATAAAGTCATTACCGATACCATGCATTTTTATAAATCGAATTTTCATTTAATTCTATTTTTTGTTTAAGTTATTTGTTATTCTAACGGCTTAATAAAATTAATACATAAGGTTATGCATGAAAAATTATTTATTTACTTCTGAATCTGTCTCAGAAGGTCACCCAGATAAGGTCTCAGATTTAATTTCTGATGCCGTACTAGACGCAATTTTGAAGGAAGATCCAAATTCAAGGGTAGCTGCAGAAACATTAACCAATACCAACTTAGTGGTCCTTGCGGGTGAAATTACAACAACTGCAAAAATAGATTACGAGCAAATAGCCAGAGATACATTGAGGTCAATTGGGTACGATAATATTGAATATGGAATTGATTATAAAACATGTGAGGTTCTTGTTAAGTATGACACTCAATCGCCAGATATCGCGCAGGGTGTTGATGCAGCTATGGATGATCCATTAAATCAAGGAGCCGGTGATCAGGGATTAATGTTTGGTTATGCTTGTGATGAAACAAAAGAATTAATGCCTTTGCCAATCCACTTGTCACACAGGCTTGTAGAGCGTCAGGCATTGGTTAGAAAAAATGGGAAACTTCCATGGTTACGACCAGATGCTAAATCTCAGGTAACAGTCGAATATAAAGATAAGGTGCCTACCAGAATTGATACAGTTGTTTTGTCGACACAACATTCACCTGATATTAGTTTAGAGGACCTTCGTGAAGCGGTTATAGAAGAAATCATTAATCCTATTATCCCAAAGGAACTTATTAAAGGGGACATTAAGTTTTTAATTAATCCAACTGGAAGATTTGTAATTGGAGGGCCACAAGGAGATTGTGGGTTAACAGGTCGAAAGATTATTGTTGATACTTACGGAGGCGCCGCACCTCACGGTGGCGGAGCATTTTCAGGTAAAGATCCAAGTAAGGTTGATCGTTCTGCAGCATATGGTGCTCGGTATGTCGCAAAGAATATAGTTGCGGCAGGTTTAGCTAGTAAATGCCTCGTTCAGATATCATATGCAATAGGAGTAGCAAAACCAACTTCTGTGATGGTTGATAGTTTTGGAACTGGCACCGTTTCTGATGAAAAGTTATCTGAATTAGTAGCACAAGAATTTGACTTAAGGCCAAAGGGCATTGTTCAGACTTTAGATTTACTAAGACCAATATATAAGAGAACAGCTGCTTATGGGCATTTTGGCCGTGATGAACCTGACTTTACATGGGAAGCATTAGATAAAAAATCTGTTTTACAAGTTAAGTAAATTTCCATTACCTACTTGATTTTAGTCAACTTTTAAATTAGTATTGCTTTTGTTCGAGGGACGCTGCAAGATTTTTCCCAGGCTCGAACTGCAAATTTATTTGTAACTGCGTTCACCATTATTAAACCGTACCAGTTACGGGATGATTGGTGAATCACTCATCTCACTGGTCACATTTATTTTAGGGAAAAAAAATGAATACAGTGACTGACTCAGATCTAAAAATTAAAGATTACCTTATCGCTGATATTAATTTATCAGATTTTGGTAGAAAAGAAATTGCAATAGCTGAAACAGAAATGCCCGGCTTAATGGCAATTCGTAAAGAATACGCAAGTAAAAAACCATTAAAAGGGGCTCGAATTTCAGGCTCTCTTCACATGACCATCCAGACAGCTGTTCTAATTGAAACACTTAATGAATTAGGTGCTGATGTAAGATGGGCTTCTTGTAATATTTATTCAACACAAGACCATGCCGCTGCAGCAATTGCTAATGGTGGAACACCAGTTTTTGCTTTCAAAGACGAAAGCTTAGACGAGTACTGGGATTTCACGCATCGCATTTTTGAATGGCCAGATGAAAAATATACAAATATGATTCTTGATGACGGAGGGGATGCAACCCTTCTACTTCACCTCGGAGTTAAAGCTGAAAAAGATATCTCAGTTTTGGACAAACCGACTACTGAAGAAGAAGTCTGTTTATTTAACGCTATTAAAAAGAAGTTAAAAATAAATTCATCTTGGTATTCTGAAAGACTACCTCATGTTCAAGGGGTAACAGAAGAGACTACGACGGGAGTTATGCGCCTTTATCAAATGTTTAGAGACAATGAGTTAGCATTTCCTGCAATCAATGTTAATGATTCTGTAACTAAATCAAAATTTGATAATCTATACGGATGCAGAGAGTCTCTAGTAGATGCCATTAAGAGAGCAACTGATGTAATGATTGCTGGTAAAGTTGCAGTAGTCTGTGGCTATGGCGATGTAGGAAAAGGATCTGCTCAGGCGTTAAGAGCTTTATCTGCTCAGGTTTGGGTAACTGAAGTTGATCCAATATGTGCACTTCAAGCAGCTATGGAAGGTTATCGTGTGGTAACTATGGAATATGCTTCTAAACATGCTGATATTTTTGTTTCTGCAACAGGTAATTACAACGTGATCAATCATGATCATATGAAAGCAATGAAAAACCAAGCAATCGTATGTAATATTGGACACTTTGATAATGAAATTGATGTTGCCTCATTATCAGAATACAAATGGGAAGAAATAAAACCACAAGTTGACCATGTGATTTTTCCAGATAACAAACGTATTATTCTTTTAGCAAAAGGTCGTTTGGTCAATCTTGGATGTGGAACAGGCCACCCAAGTTATGTTATGGGATCTTCTTTTGCCAATCAGGTAATTGCTCAAATAGAATTATTTTCTGAGAAAGATAAATATCCTCTTGGTGTTCACGTATTGCCGAAACATTTAGATGAAAAAGTAGCGAGATTGCAATTGACTACACTAAATGCTGACTTAACAACACTAACTCAAGAGCAAGCGAAATATATTGATGTTGATATTAATGGACCATTTAAGACTGAGACATATAGGTATTAAGATATGCCCAATATGTCATCAGTAAGTTTTGAATTCTTCCCTCCTCGAACTGAGGAGGGAGTTTTTAAGCTTAATAAAACAATAGAGACATTGTCGGAATTTAACCCAGAGTTCTTTTCAGTTACTTTTGGTGCTGGCGGTTCAACTAAGACTAAAACATTAGAAACAGTTTTAAGCATTGAAGCAACAAATAACAACGGTGTACCTCATTTATCTTGTATCAGTGCTTCAAAAGAAGATATTAGAAACCTCTTAGATGAGTATAAGAGCCATGATATTAAACATTTAATTGCCCTAAGGGGAGATAACCCATCAGGAGCAATAAGTCATGGAGATTTTAAATATGCTAATGAGTTAATCTCATTTATAAGGGAGGAAACCGGAGAATATTTTCATATTCAAGCTGGTGCATACCCTGAATATCACCCAGAAGCTGAGTCTGCAAGTGATGATTTGAATAATTTTAAAAGAAAAATAGATGCCGGAGCTAATTCAGCAATTACCCAGTTTTTTTTCAATGCGGATGCTTATTTTAGATTTATAGAGGAATGTCAGAAAAAATCCATATCAGTACCTATTATTCCTGGGATTATGCCTATCTATAACATTAAGCAACTTTCTAGGTTTTCATCAAATTGTGGGGCAGAAATACCTAGGTGGTTAAGGTTGAAACTTGAAGATTATGGCGACGATATTCAGTCATTAAGAGATTATGGCGTAGATATTATTTCTGAATTATGTGAGACATTAATTCAATATGGAGTTCCAGGGATTCATTTTTACACTTTAAATGAATCAAAAATTGTTTCAAACATTATTAGCAATATTAATAATTAATGAAGTATTAATTGCTCAGTTTGATATAAAGCATCTTCAACAAAGAGATAGTCATTTTCTCGGCCATTGTTCCACAAGGTCATCATCACAATCCAACGTACCTCATCAATGTTGATTATGTTTTGGTTCAAAGCCATAGCACGATCAATAATAATTTCTCTTTCAACAGAATTCAAGACATTAGCTTGTTCGAGGAATAAAATAAAACCCAGACCATCCAGAGAAAATTTTTCCTTCTCTTTTTGAGTGAAAACTCTTAATTTATTATTTAACTTTAAGGAATGAGATTGAGGTATTTTAACGGACATTTCCTTTAGCTCTGTAAACCAGTCTAAAGCACTTTCAATATCTTTATTATTAAAACCAGCAGCTTCGAGCTCTAAAGTCATATTATCAAAATTTAAATTATTTTTAGTACTTAAGTAATTTTCAAACATGTAAATAAGTAAATCAAACATAATAAGTCCTTATATTCCTTGGCTTTGGGTTAGAAAGTTAAAATTTTTTTGTAATGAAAAGAGAAAAAATGGCACTAGGCAGTATAATTAGTTTACTAAATTTTTAATAATACATAATTTAATTAATTTAACAGTTAATAATTAAATAATCAACACATATGACAATTTTAGACATATTAAATTATCCAGACCCACGCTTACATAAAGTTGCTAGTATTGTGGATGAAATTAATAGTGAGATTATATCAATTGTTAGAGATATGACGGAGACAATGTATGCAGCACCTGGTATTGGATTATCTGCCACCCAAGTAAATTACCATAAGAAAATTATTATTATTGATATCTCAGAAAAAAAAGATGATCTACTCATTTTAATAAATCCAGAGATTGTCAGTTCGGATGGGCAGCAAGAATCACAAGAAGGATGCTTATCAGTGCCTGGTATCTATGAAACAGTAAAAAGGGCATCCGAAATAAGTATTAGAGCCTTAAATATAGAGGGGGATGTAATCGAATTCGCAGTAGATGGAAAATTATCAATTTGTATTCAGCATGAAATGGACCACTTAATGGGAAAAGTTTTTATAGAATACCTATCACCACTAAAAAAAAGTAGAATAAAAACAAAAATGATTAAAAAAAATAAGAAATTTGAAGCAACTTAATTGAAAGTATGACAAATAAAAAACTTAAACTTATCTTTGCAGGAACGCCAGAATTTTCTGTCCCAACCCTAAGTAGACTCCATCAAGAGGGATATGAAATTTCATTAGTACTTACTCAACCTGATAGAAAATCAGGGAGAGGGATGAATTTAAAAGCGAGCCCTATAAAACAAAAAGCAATGGAACTGGGCGTCCCTATTTTTCAGCCAAATAAACTAAAAAATCCTGATGTTCATCATAGATTAAAAGAAGAAAAAGCAGATATATTGATAGTTGCCGCATATGGGTTAATTATCCCAGCTGATATTTTAAACATATTTGATAAGGGATCATATAATGTTCATGCCTCACTTCTTCCTAACTGGAGGGGGGCAGCACCAATACATAGAGCAATTGAGTCTGGGGATAAAGAAATTGGGGTAACTATAATGTGTGTAATTCCAAAATTAGATGCAGGAGATATAGTAAGAAGTAAAAAAATAGATTTGGCTAAGCATGCAAATACTGGTGATATGACAAACTTAATAGCAAAAATAGGTGCTGAGTTAATGGTAGAAGTTATTAATGATATTAACGAGAATAAAGAGCTGAAGCACATTAAGCAAAACGAAAAAATGGTAACCTATGCAGACAAGATTACCAAGATAGAGGCAAGAGTAGTATGGAAAGATGTATCGTCGGAAATAATAGTGCGGAAAGTAAATGCCTTTAATCCGTTTCCAGGGGTATTTTGTAATTTTAATGGAAAGATATTGAAGATATGGAAGGCTCAAAGCTCAAATAAAATCAAGAAATGTGAGCCTGGTGAAATATATGTAAATCCCGAAAAAAATAATCTTTTTATTGGCACTAAAGACGGATCAATTGAAGTGAAAGAAATTCAACTAGAAGGGAAAAGAAAAATGACCGCTAAGGAATTTATTGTTGCCAATAAGATTAATAACGGCGAATTATTTTTATGATGAATCATTCACAGTGGCTATCAGCAATAATTTTAGAACAGGTCATTCTGGGGAAAAATTTAGATAAAAGCTTTGAATTAATTTTTAAAAAATATAATGCTAATGAATCTGAAAATTTACCACAAATAAAAGATATGGTTTATGGGGCAATAAGAGAATTGGGTAGGTCAAGTTTTTACATTAAAAAATTAGTCCCCAAGAGAATTGATAATCAATGTTTGGAGGCTCTGCTTCACATAGTACTATTTCAAATAAGTCATGAAAGATCAAATAATTTCACATTAGTAAATCAAGCAGTTGATGCAGCTAAAAAAATCGACCATAAGAAAAGTGCTTTTATAAATGCGGTACTAAGAAATTTTTTAAGGAATAAAGATAAACTGCAAGCTGAAGCAAACGAAAATGAATTTGCTGTATTTAGCTACCCTAATTGGTGGATTAATAAAGTAAAAGAGCAATATCCAAATAAATGGATGGATATTCTGAATATTGGAAACACACGCCCACCCCTAGCGCTGAGAGTTAATGTTAAAAATATTGGAGTTAAGGAATATTCAGAAACGTTAGAGAGTCATGGTATTGATCATAGCCTAATAGGTATTGAAGGCGTAATTTTAAAGACACCTATAGGCGTTGATAAGATACCTGGATTTTTAGAAGGTAAAGTCTCTGTTCAAGACTTTGGAGCACAATTAGCAGGGCATATAATTGATTTAGAAAAGAGTCAAAAAGTATTGGATGCTTGCTCTGCACCAGGCGGAAAAGCATGTCATATGCTAGAGCTGAAATCAATTCGACTATTGGCAATAGAAAGTAATAAAGAAAGAACAATTAAAATTCAAGAAAATGTTAGCCGCCTAGGCTTGAAGGCAGTGATTCGAAATGAAAAAATAGGACTTGTAAACAAATGGTGGGATCAAATTCCATTTGATCGAATATTATTGGATGTTCCATGCTCTGCATCAGGAATAGTAAGAAGGCATGTCGATATAAAGTGGTTGAGAAGAATAAATGATTTTGAAAGCTTTGGTAAAAGTCAATTAGAGCTATTAAGGTCTTCATGGCCAATGCTAAAAAATAAAGGTAAATTACTATATGTAACATGTTCAATATTTGAAGAAGAAAATAGAGAAGTTATTGAAAAGTTTAAGAAAGATTCAAAAAATATTACTGAGTTAGATATCATATTTCCTTCAAATGTAGAGCATATAAAAAATCAAGTGCTACCATCAAAAAATCATGACGGTTTATTTTATGCGCTACTTCAAAAGAATTAATCTAATTGTATTAGTAGTATTATTTTCATTAATATTAATGAATGAATATTCTGTACCTGATGAAAGGATAGAGATTAAAGATATGAAGATTAGTAAAAAAGATAATATAAATAAATATAAGATGCCTGAATATTCTGTAAGCTTTAATCAAGAAATAAACTTTAATTCCCAGATAATAAATGCAATCAATAAAGGCATTCCATTAGTATTCAAAGTGGTATTGAAGGTGGCTGAATCAAATGAAATCTGGCCCACAAAGATAATAAAGAAAGAAATAAGATATTATAAAATTGAGTATAAGGCATTAAGGAAAATTTATAAGATTATAGATATTAATGGAAAAATATACGAATATCAAAATATATTAGATGCATTTGAAAAATTATCTAAAGTAGAGGAGTTCCGATTTACTACTGCCACTAACAAAAATTATGAATTATGGCTTAATGTGTCACTAGACAAAAAAAAATTACCAAAGCCCTTACAAGTAGATTACTTTGCTACTACCTGGAACATGAGCTCTGAAAAGAGGATACATAAACTTGGAAAATTAAATTGAAATATATAATAACAATTGTTTCATTTATTGGAATTGCATTGCTTATCTTGTTAGCAAAAGCAATTTCAAATTCAGATGTAATTTCAAGTGACTCATTCAGGGTTCTGCTGGGTCTAAATATTTTATTCATATGCTCATTGATTGTATTGATAGGATTTCAGATTGTTCGTTTACTTCAGAGCGTTAAGAAAGAAATTACAGGAAGTAGATTAACATTAAGACTGGTTATGTCTTTTGCACTAATGGGTGTAATTCCTGTATTGGTTGTGTATTTAGTATCAGTAAATTTTCTAACGAAATCAATTGAATCGTGGTTCGATGTAAAAGTTGAATCAGCATTAGAAGGTGGATTAACTTTAGGCCAAAAAACTATTGATATATTAATGAAAG
>Ga0307998_1002234_pt1 | contig 9967 bp, 7 predicted proteins | sample Davwhametageno37_FD_203147 | JGI IMG/M metagenome (GOLD analysis project Ga0307998, IMG submission 203147) | Marine microbial communities from Davis Island wharf, Antarctic Ocean - #37 | ecosystem: Environmental > Aquatic > Marine > Unclassified | place: Antarctic Ocean: Davis Island wharf...
GTGAACCAATTGGACATAGACAAGAGAATGGAGATTATGTAGAAAGTTGGCAACCACAAGTTATGACAGAAAAAGCTTTAGCTAAGTCACAAGATATAGCTAAGAAGGTTACGGATGCCTTAGGTGGGCTGGGAATTTTTGGTGTTGAATTATTTGTGAAGAAAGATGAGGTATGGTTTTCTGAAGTTAGCCCTAGACCTCATGACACTGGAATGGTAACGATGGCAACTCAAAGTCAATCTGAATTCGAGTTACATGCAAAAGCAATTTTAGGATTACCAGTAGATGTATCTTTATCAAAACCTGGAGCCAGCTTAGTAATATATGGAGAACACGATTCTAATGTTGTTATTTATGAAAAAATAGAAAAAGCGTTAGCAATAGATGGAGTTGATATAAGATTATTTGGCAAGCCAGAATCTTTTAAGAAGAGAAGGATGGGTGTAATTTTATCTACTGGTAAGAATATTGACGAAGCAAAATCAAAAGCTCAAGAAGCTAAGTCACTTTTAAGAGTTAAGCCTAAGTAATTCATGACCGTTTAAGCCGGTTTCGGCAATTTTTATGCTAAAATCCGCGCTGAATAATTTTTTTGGTATCCCATGGCTCGCAAATTAAGAAATATTGCAATTATCGCTCACGTTGATCACGGTAAAACAACCCTTGTTGACAAACTTCTTCAACAATCTGGAACATTCGCTCAACACCAACAAGTTAATGAGCGGGTTATGGATTCGAACGAGCTTGAAAAAGAACGTGGCATAACAATTTTAGCAAAGAATACAGCTGTTACTTATCAAGATACTCATATTAATATTGTAGATACTCCTGGCCATGCCGATTTTGGTGGGGAAGTTGAGCGAGTTTTGGGTATGGTCGATGGGGTAGTTCTTTTAGTCGATGCTGTTGAGGGCCCGATGCCACAAACCCGATTTGTAACAAAGAAGGCTTTAGCGTTAGGATTAAAACCAATTGTTGTAATAAATAAGATTGATCGACAAGGAGCTCGCTGTGATTGGGTTATTAATCAAACATTCGATTTATTTGCAAATTTAGGTGCTTCAGATGAGCAGCTAGATTTTCCAATCGTCTATGCTTCAGCAATAAATGGGTTTGCTAAATTAGATGAGAAAGAAGAATCAGACAATATGAATCCTCTTTTTGAGGTTATATTAAAACATGTAGAATCACCTGCAGGTGATCCAGCAGCCCCGCTTCAATTTCAAATTTCAGCACTTGATTATTCATCTTATACAGGCCGAATGGCAATAGGAAGGATTCGTAATGGAATTTTAAAACCCGGGATGAGTGTTTCAATTATGTCTGGTGATAAAAAAGTTAGCCAAGGAAAAATAAATGAAGTTTTTGGATTTAAAGGTCTTGAGAGGGTTGGAGTTGTAGAGGCTCAAGCTGGAGATATTGCAATTATTACCGGAATTGAAGATATTGGTATTGGTTTAACAATAGCGGATAGTGAGAAACCAGTTGGCCTACCAATAATTCCAGTAGATGAGCCAACTTTAACTATGGATTTCATGGTAAACAGCTCTCCTTTAGCTGGCAAAGAGGGTAAATTTGTAACCAGCCGACAAATTAAAGATAGGTTAACAAAAGAATTGCTAGTTAATGTAGCCCTTAGAGTAGAAGATACCACTGATGCAGATGTTTTTAGAGTTTCTGGGAGGGGTGAATTACATTTAACTATTTTATTAGAAAATATGCGTAGAGAGGGTTTTGAAATAGCAGTAGGTAAGCCACGCGTTGTATATCGTGAAGTTGATGGTAAACGACACGAACCTTATGAGAACCTAACCGTTGATATCGACGATGATAATCAAGGTGCCGTTATGGAGGAATTAGGGAGACGTAAGGGAGAGCTTACTAATATGGAGTCTGATGGTTTAGGCCGAACCCGTTTAGAATACCTAATACCAGCAAGAGGTTTAATAGGATTTCAAGGTGAATTCCTAACAATGACTCGCGGAACAGGGGTGATGTCACATATTTTTGAGAATTATGCGCCAGCAAAAGCTGAAATGCCAGGTCGACGGAATGGCGTTCTAATATCTTCAGAAAAAGGTGAGTCAGTTGCTTATGCTTTATGGAAGTTACAGGAGAGAGGGAGAATGCTAGTCTCACCGGGTGAAAAATTGTATGAAGGCATGGTTATAGGAATTCATAGTCGAGACAATGACCTTATTGTAAATCCTATCAAAGGTAAACAGCTAACCAATGTTCGGTCATCTGGCACTGATGAAGCAGTAAGACTTGTTCCAGCAATCCTGATGACTCTAGAGTATGCCGTTGAATTTATTGATGATGATGAGCTTGTGGAAATAACTCCAAAATCTTTAAGAATTAGAAAACGTCATCTTATTGAGCACGAGAGAAAAAGAGCAGCAAAAACTGATTAATTTAAACTTGGCTACTAATGTAATCTTCGTAATTTCCAGTAAAGTCAATTATTTCATCTGACTTTATTTCTAAAATTCGGGTTGCAATAGAGCTAACAAACTCTCTATCATGACTAACAAAAAATAAGGTCCCTTTATATTTTTCAAGTGCCGTATTTAATGATTCAATAGACTCCATATCCATATGATTAGTCGGCTCATCTAACAGTAGTATATTGGTTTGTGAAAGCATTAGTTTGCCAAATAGCATCCGGCCTTGCTCACCTCCGGATAAGACATCAACCTTCTTTTTAAAATCTTCACCTGAAAATAATAATCTACCTAATGTGCTACGAATACTTTGATCATCATCCGTAGCCTTACGATGTTTAGTAATCCAATCAAAAACTGAGACCCCTGGCTCAAAATCATCAGAGTGATCTTGGGCAAAGTAGCCAATCTTAGCTTTTTCAGCCCATTTAATTGATCCATCATTAGGGGAGATTATATTAGCTAGAATTTTTAATAGAGTTGATTTTCCAATACCATTTTCACCAATAATTGCAATTTTTTCACCTGCCTCAACCATAAAATTTACATTATTCATTAATGGATCTTCAAAGCCATGACTTAACTTGTTTACGATTAATGCCTGACGATAAAGCTTATCTTTCTCATCATACTCAAATCGAATGTAAGGGTATTGTCTGCTCGATGGCCTCATCTCCTCTACCTTAATTTTATCTATTTGCTTAGCCCTTGAGGTAGCCTGTTTTGCTTTTGATGCATTTGCCGAGAACCTTCTTACAAACTCTTGTAATTCAGAAATTTGTGCTTTCGCTTTCTCATTTTCTTTGAGTTGTTGAGCTTTTACAAGAGTACTAGCCTCCATAAACGCATCATAATTTCCAGGATAGATAGTTAGCTTCCTATAATCCATATCTGCTGTATGTGTGCAAACTTGGTTGAGAAAATGCCGATCATGAGAAATAATTATCATTGTTGAATTACGACTATTAAGAATATTTTCAAGCCACCTAATAGTATTAATATCTAAATTATTAGTTGGTTCATCAAGTAAAAGTATTTCTGGGTCAGCAAACAAGGCTTGCGCTAAAAGCACTCTTAATTTTAAACCTGGTGGAACTTCACTCATTGGCTTATTGTGAAGATCATTAGGTATCCCTACACCACTTAATAGTTCACTAGCCCGAGATTCAGCTGTATAGCCATCATATTCAGCATAAACTGTTTCCAATTCTGCAGCTCTAATATAGTCATCATCTGTTGCATCAGGGTTGGCGTAAAGCCTATTTTTTTCTTCGTTTGCTTCCCACATTGCTTCATGACCCATCATAACTACATTACATACGAGTAAATCTTCATAAGCAAATTGATCTTGTCTTAGCCATGCGATACGTTCTTTATTGTCTAAGGCTAGGTTACCGCTTGTTGGCTCTAATTCCCCTGCCAATATCTTCATAAAAGTGGACTTACCACATCCATTCGCGCCAATTAGGCCATATCTATTTCCCTCACCAAATCTTACTGAAACTTCTTCAAATAATGGTTTTGAGCCATACTGCATGGTGATGCCGTTGGTAATTAGCACTAATTTTCCTTAAAATTATAAATTAAATTGATTGGGATTTGTTTTCCCGCAGTAGTATATATTAGTTATGGTTAATATTTCATTTCCAGACGGTTTATTCCAAACAACTTCGTCGTTAATACGACTTCCGATTAAAGATTTTGCAATAGGTGATAAGTAACTAATTTTATTCTCTTTGATATTTGCTTCATCTTCACCAACAATCTCAAATTCATGACTCTTTTTATCGGCTGATATAACTTTAACTTTTGCAGAAAATAAGATTATTTCTTTATTTTGATTTAAAGGGTCAACTAATATTGCAGATTTTAGTCTGGATGAAAAATATCTAATATCTCGCTCAACACGCATTTTTTTTTGTTTAATGTTTGAATTTTCATTGCCTATAAATAATTTTCGCTCTATATCTAAAAGATCTAGTGTTTTTTTCAAATCTTTAAGGCCATTCGGTGTTACGTAATTTTTTTCAGGACTAATTGGGCGCTCAGGAATATCAATTCCGGCATGTTCTAAATCAGTTTCCTTTATAAATGCTCTGCTCATATTTCTGTATTCACTAAAATTACTTCCATCGTAGCAGTTTCTCACGCTCACTCATTAATAAAGCTTTAAACTCTTTGTAATTATTGGCAATTGGGTATTGTGGGAATTCTTTTATTACACTTTCTGGTGGGCAAAAAAGTATTCCACTATCTGCTTGTTTCAGCATTCCAGTATCGTTATAGGAGTCTCCTGCCGATATAACTTTAAAATTTAACTCTTGTAATGCTTTTACAGCTTTTGTTTTTTGGTCTTTTTGTCTTAATTGGAAGTCTATTATCTCTCCTTCCTTATTGATAACAAGTTGATGGCAAAAAAGTGTAGGGTAGTCTAATTGCTTCATCAGAGGTCCTGAAAATTCATAAAATGTATCTGAAAGAATAATTACCTGAAACTCTGATTTTAGCCATGATAGAAATTCCTGTGCCCCATCTAGTGGACTAAGTGTGTTGATTACATTTTGAATATCTTCAATTTTTAAATTATTTTTTTTGAGAATTTTAAGGCGCATTTGCATTAATTCACTGTAGTCTGGAATGTTCCTTGTTGTCATTTTAAGCTCATTAATCCCAGTTTTTTCTGCGAATTTAATCCATATTTCTGGTAATAATACTCCTTCAAGATCAAGGCATGCAATCATAAGTTTCCTCTAGTTTCCGTTAATTATTATAAATATTTTACTTTAAAAAATAATTATAAATTTCTATTTTAAATAATTTTAATAAAATAACATTTCTTTAAATATTTTTTTCTGCTCCTTTGAGATAGTACGGTTTGTAATGTATTTAACATGGCTTTTATTTGTTTTTTCTTTGCTTAATTCAATACCCCAAAGCCCACCAATTTCATTTGGTAGTGTTGAGTAGCGTATATCAAGAATCTGATTTTTATTTTTTGGATTGATAGCAATATACCCATCACTAAACCACTTAAATCTTTCTATATCCATCGCTTGTTGAGATTTTATCATTAACCATGGAAATGCAGATTTTGTATTTATTTTATTAACACTTTCACCATGGAATATTTTTGGCTTCCATCCTAATCTTATTGCATCTACATAAAATTTGTCTTGAGTCTCATAAATAGATTTCCATAATAATAAATTTCCAATACTTGGTTTAACATTTATCCTTATGGCATCGTGCCCTCTAGCTTTTGCAATTTTTACACTGACTTTTATAGCTTCATTTTTTTGATACACACCCAGTGAAATATAGAAAATTGCCCATAATACCGCCATTAACGAAAAAATATTTTTTTGCTTTATCCCTGCCGTAATTATTAGTATTAATAAAGGAATTGTGAATAATGGGTCAATGATAGATATATTATTCCAGGCTATACGTGTTTGGCTGAATGGCCAAAAAAGTAATGTACCGTAACTCGTGCATGCGTCTAGAAGTCCGTGTGTTGCATAGCCTAATGTTGAATAAATCCATGTTTCTTTAAAGCTAATTGCAAATCTTTTACTTATAATAAAATAAAGAACTAATGCGCATACCAATCCACCAATTGGTATAAATATAAGGGAATGAGTGAATTGCCGATGAAACTCTAAAAATAATATTGGATCGCTTTCAGATTTTATAAATATATCTAAATCCGGTGCTAAGCCAGATAGAAATCCTATAATGCCAATTATTCCTAGTGATTTTTTATTGCTTATAGATTGGGGAAGGGCTGCGCCTAATGCGCCTTGTGTTAATGGGTCCAATTACTTATTCCCACTCAATAATGCTCGGCTATTTTCGGAATTAAATCGAACGAAAAAATAATTCTATTCGTATCTGTCGTGAAAGGAATAGTTCTATGATGGAGCGACGAAGGGAAAAAAACCATATCTCCTACTCCTGGTTGAAATGTTAAGCTATGGGAGTTAACGTCATGGTAACTTACACCATTCAAACTGAATTCAATCGCACCTTCATCTTTTCCTAGAGACGGAACAACTTTTAAATATATTACTCCACTTAACCATCCACTAGGATGAATATGTGCAGTCTGATGCCCCTGATGCTTTAAAATTACAGTCCAGCCCCAAAGGTTGCGTGTGGTGGGAAATTTTTGAATATATGAGCATTGCTCATTTTGAAATTTCAAATAGTATGCTTCTATCTCATTAATAATAATTGATTTCAGTTGAGCAATTTTGCCAGTTGAATTTTTGAATAAATTCATGCCAGTAAGTGATTGAAAGCCACTAATCGTAGCTTTTCCAGAAGGCTCCCACATAGTTTCTATTTTATTCAGTTCCTCAATAACATCTCCTAAGTATGTGACTGAATCATTTACATGGGATGACAAATTAGCAATGTGTATAAAGTCTATAGGATTAGGGCAAAAATTATATGCAGTGGGTTTTTTCTCTAATTCAGAAATAAAGGCTGCGAAAGCTGCAATACTTATATCCTCACCGTCAACTTTAGATTGAATCTCAATCCTTTTATAAATTTCATCTATACGCCCTAATGCATAAAGCGATGTTAGAGGAAGTACTCTGGCTTTTTTTGAAACACATGCGTCAGCATCCCTTAAAGCGGCTTCATACTCTGCTTTTTCAAATAATAAAAGACTTCTGTTGTACAAAGCATCGGCAAAGTCAGGCTTCAACGATAAAGCTTGTGTAAAGCTTGCTTCAGCATCCTCTAATCTTCCGAGTTCTTTGAGCGTGGTACCCAAGTTGCTGTGTGCTTCGGCATAGTCAGGCTTCAATGCTATCGCTTGTGCATAGCTTGCTAAAGCCTCATCTAATCTGCCCAGTTCTTGTAGCGTGTTACCCAAGTTGCTGTGGGCTTCGGCATAGTCAGGCTTCAATGCTATCGCTTGTGCATAGCTTGCTAAAGCCTCATCTAATCTGCCCAGTTCTTGTAGCGTGTTGCCCAAGTTGTAGTGGGCTTCGGCATAGTCAGGCTTCAACGCTATCGCTTGTGTATAGCTTGCTTCAGCATCCTCTAATCTTCCGAGTTCTTTGAGCGTGGTACCCAAGTTGCTGTGTGCTTCGGCATAGTCAGGCTTCAATGCGATAGCTTGTGTATAGCTTGCTAGAGCTTCGTCTAATCTTCCTAGTTCTTTGAGCGTGTTACCCAAGTTGCTGTGTGCTTCAGCGTAATCTGGTTTTAACGCTATCGCTTGTGCATAGCTTGCTTCAGCATCCTCTAATCTGCCCAGTTCGTTCAGCGTGATACCTAAGTTGTAGTGGGCTTCAGCGTAATCTGGTTTTAACGCTATCGCTTGTGCATAGCTTGCTTCAGCCTCATCTAATCTGCCCAGTTCTTGTAGCGTGTTACCCAAGTTGCTGTGGGCTTCAGCATCGTTTGGAGCTAATTTAACTGCTTTTTCTTTGGCAACTACTGACTCAGGTATCCTGCCTAACTGATTGAGCACCGCTCCAAGTACTTTCCAGCCAAACTGAGTTTTGGGGAATTCCTGAGTGATAGATATCGATAGCTTTTCAGCGTCATCAAATCGTCCGTTCTGATAGTGCTCTAAAAGACTATTAAGTTGTTCCTGAGATGGACTAATACCTTTTAAGTTTTGTTTTTTAAGTGCCAAGTTTGCTCGCAGAGTTACTATGATTTTCAGTAGTCACACGTTTGTGCAACATTCTATATGACTGTACGAGAAAACCTCAGTAAAATCAACGATTTATTTTTAGCGTGAAACAAATGTGTAAGTAATTAATACAATAAAATCAATAACTTATGCTTTATTCCCACTCAATAGTGGCTGGCGGTTTTCCTGAGATATCATATACAACTCTATTAATGCCTTTTACTTCATTAATAATCCTATTTGATACTCTACCAAGAAGGTCGTAAGGTAATTTTGCCCATTCAGCCGTCATAAAGTCTGAAGTTACAACTGCTCTGAGGGATACAACATATTCATATGTTCTTCCATCACCCATTACCCCAACTGATTTAACTGGAAGAAATACAGTAAAAGCCTGCGAGGTTTTATCATACCAACCACTTCTCTTCAATTCTTCAATAAATATAGCATCTGCTTGGCGAAGTAAATTAGCAAATTCTTCTTTAACTTCCCCTAAAATTCTTACTCCAAGACCTGGACCAGGAAAAGGGTGTCTGTAAACCATGTCTTTTTTGAGTCCTAAAGCAATACCTAACTCTCTCACCTCATCTTTAAATAACTCTCTTAATGGCTCTAAGAGTTTTAAGTTTAGTGTATCTGGAAGCCCACCAACGTTATGATGGCTCTTGATGTTGTGAGCTTTTTTAGTTTTACCGCCAGCTGATTCAATAACATCTGGATAAATAGTCCCCTGGGCCAACCATTTTGCATTTGGAATATTTTTTGCCTCTTCTTGGAAAACCTCAATAAAATCTCTACCTATAACTTTTCGTTTTTTTTCAGGGTCACTAATTCCTACGAGGTCATTCATAAATTTTTTCGTTGCATCAATATGTATAACTTTTACACCTAGGTTTTTATTGTAGGTTTTCATGACTATTTCTGCTTCATTCATTCTTAATAGCCCGTTGTCTACAAAAATACAAGTTAATTGGCTGCCTATTGCTTTATGAATAAGCATGGCGGCAACAGATGAGTCGACACCACCTGACAACCCTAAAATTACATCATCGTTTCCAACTATTTCTTTAATATTTTTAACTGCAGTTCCAACGTAATCGGGCATATTCCAGCTCGCTTCGCTTTGGCAAATTTCAATTACAAATCTTTTTATTATTTTTGAGCCTTGAGGGGTGTGAGTAACTTCAGGATGGAATTGAAATCCGTAGATATTTTTTTCTTCATTTGCAATCCCAGCTATAGGTGTGGATTGATTACTCGCAATAATTTTAAATCCTTCAGGAAGGTCTGTAACTTTATCACCATGACTCATCCAAACATCTATTAACCCATGACCATCTTTGTTGGTTTTATCTTGTATTTTGTTAAGTAATTTTGAATGCCCATTCGCACGAACTTCCGCATAACCAAACTCACGTTCCGAACTAGTTTGGACTTTACCCCCTAATTGATTGACGATGGTTTGCATTCCATAGCAAATACCTAGAATAGGGATATTGAGGCCAAATATTTCTTGAGGGGCTGAAGGTGTTTGATCTTCGTAAACTGAATTTGGGCCACCTGAAAGAATAATTCCATTCGCTTTGAAGTTTTCAATTTTTTTGAAGCCGATATCAAAAGGGAAAATCTCACAATAAACGTTCAACTCTCTTATACGCCTTGCAATTAGTTGTGTATATTGTGAGCCAAAATCGAGTATTAAAATTTTATCCATACTACTCAGCCTGATTAGCGCTAGTTAAATTTTGCATTATTCAACTCTGTAGTTAGGTGCTTCTTTGGTAATCTGAACGTCATGAACATGTGATTCTTTTATCCCAGCATTAGTAATATGAACAAAAGCTGCTTTTTTATGCATTTCTTTAAT
>Ga0307998_1002236_pt1 | contig 9961 bp, 10 predicted proteins | sample Davwhametageno37_FD_203147 | JGI IMG/M metagenome (GOLD analysis project Ga0307998, IMG submission 203147) | Marine microbial communities from Davis Island wharf, Antarctic Ocean - #37 | ecosystem: Environmental > Aquatic > Marine > Unclassified | place: Antarctic Ocean: Davis Island wharf...
AATTGTATTTTTTTTTGATTTTGACATAGATTCTATTGGACCTACAATTATTTTTTCTTCTGGACTTTTTTTATTATAAAAGTTTTTTTTATCATCTGAGAAAACCTCCTCTGGACTTAACCAGTTATTTCTTTGATCTTTATAAGTTTCGTGACAAACCATGCCTTGTGTAAATAAGCCATCAAAGGGTTCCTTTAGATTAAATTTTTCATTTTTATATGAAAGGGCTTGCATAAAAAACCTAGAATATAAAAGGTGTAAGATTGCATGTTCAACACCCCCTATATATTGATCAACTGGCATCCAATAATCTGCTTCTTCTTGAGTAAATCCATAATCAGAATTTTTTGAAGAGCAGAATCTTAAAAAATACCAAGATGAATCAACAAATGTATCCAGGGTATCAGTTTCCCTTCTATATTTTTTTCCATCAAGAATGAAATATTTCCATTCTTCTGCCGAGTCTAGAGGATTGCCTGCATTTTGTAATTTTTCTATTTTAGGTAATTCAACTGGAAGCTTATCTATAGGAATTTTAATTGGTTGATCATTTTCGTCATATGCAATTGGTATAGGACAACCCCAGTAACGTTGCCTTGATATTCCCCAATCTTTTAATCTATAATTCGTTTTTTTTTGTCCTAAACTGTTTTTTTCAAGAAATTCTATTGTCTTAATTATTGATTCATTTGGTACTTTTAAACCATCTAAAAACTTTGAATTATAAAGATATCCATCTCCAGTGTAAGCTTCATTATTAATTGCAAAATCTTCATCTTTGTTTGGTTTTACAACGGGCATAATTTTTAAATTATATTTTTTTGCAAAGTCCAAATCTCTTTGATCATGAGCAGGACAACCAAACACGGCACCAAGTCCATAATCCATCAAAACAAAGTTTGCAAAATAAACAGGAACTTTCATGTTTTGATCCAGTGGGTTTATCGCTACTAGGTCAGTTTTAAATCCTAGTTTATCAGCAGAGGCAATAGACTCTTCAGTTGTACCAGCTTTTGAACACTCTTTTTTAAAATTTTTAAAATCTTCGTCTTGTTCATAAAATTTAGACAAAGGGTGATCAGCTGATAACGCAAGAAAGGAAAAACCAAATAAAGTATCTGGCCTAGTCGTATAGCATTTAATGTTATCAACAGGTTTATCACTTTCAATTTTAAACTCAATTTCACAGCCAAAAGATTTTCCTATCCAATTCCTTTGCATCACCTTTACTTTATTTGGCCAATTATCTAATGAATCAAGGCCTTTTAATAGGTCTTCTGAAAATTTTGATATGTTAAAAAACCATTGATTTAATTTCTTTCTCTCTACAACCGCACCTGATCTCCATCCTTTTCCATCAATGACCTGTTCATTTGCCAAAACAGTTTCATCAATTGGATCCCAGTTTACATAGTTTTCTTTTCTATAAACTAATCCCTTATCATAGAGCTCTAAAAAAAATTCTTGTTGGTGTTTATAATAATTTGGTGAGCAGGTTGAAATTTCCCGGCTCCAATCTATTGATAAGCCAAGCTTTTTAAGTTGAGATTTCATTGTCTCAATATTTGACTCAGTCCAAGTCTTGGGATCAAGGTTGTTTTGTCTTGCTGCATTTTCAGCTGGCATACCAAACGAGTCCCACCCCATAGGATGCAAAACATTATACCCTTGTAACGCTTTAAATCTTGCTAGAACATCGCCAATTGTATAATTTCTTACATGGCCCATGTGTATCTTACCTGAGGGGTAAGGAAACATTTCTAAGCAATAAAATTTTTTCTTGTCTTTATCTAATTGGGCTACAAATGTTTTGTTATTATCCCAAAAATTTTGCCATTTTTTTTCAACAGTTTTGAAATTGTATCTTTCCATCTTAATGAAGTATATTTCTAATTATAATTATTTGGTGCCGAAGTCTGGTCCTTTATAATCTGGTCTTTTTGTTAATTCATCATTTTCAATTAAAGCAGCTTCTTTTAGAATAGCTAATTTTATTTCATCAGCCAATGATGATTCTACTTTAGATGTTTTGCATCTATTAAGATCATCACAAGTTTTTTTATAAATAATCACATTAACACCGTCAGCCCTAACTTCGTTTGAAAAAAATTTTACAGTAATTTTTGTATATATATTTTCTGTTTTTTCATCTGAAAACCAATCTGTAATTATCATTCCACCAGAATAATCTACATTGCTTAGTGGTGTAAATTCTAGCAATTTAATGGAAGCTCTCCACATTGGGTTAGATGAAGCAAATTCAAAAACGCCACTATTATTTTTATCACCACCTAATATTCTATATCCTCTTCCTTCTTTAATATTTTTTTGAATTCTATCACTTACGTTTGGAGAGGTTTTTCTAGCATCAACGGGTTTGTATATTCCACAACCTGAGATATTCAAAAGTATTGCGGTAAAAAGAATTAATTTTATAAATTTCATTATTTTATCTATTATCATCAAAAAAAAGCCTAATTAACACACTTATTGCTGTTATTAAAAGGAATTATAGTGTGATATTTTTACAACAATTATTAATAAAAGAGCTTTTATCTTTTTAAGTTGTAAGAAATTAAGCAATTGTTGATATTTATAACACATTATTAATTAATAATAATTAACAAACAAATAGGAGACAAATATGACAAACCTAAAAAAATTAGGTCTTTCAGCTCTTGCAGGTTCGCTTGTAGCATTCTCAGCGCAAGCTGGTTCGCTAGACGTGAGCGGTGGAGCTAAATTTACTTACACTGGAGACACTGGTGCACAAGATCTAGAAGCAGATGGTAATAGATTTGGTATGCAACAACTAATGTCTTTCACTGGTGGTGGAGAATTAGATAATGGACATTCTATTGCTCTTTATCATGGTATGACAGCTAACGGTGGAAAAAGTTCTTCATCTTTAACTTATGATATGGGTGCTATGGGAGCATTAAAATATAACCAAGATTCTGGTTCTCTAGGAATTGGTATTATTGATGATGTTATGCCAACTGCTGATGAAGAAGTATGGAACGGCCTAAATGCTGATTCAATATCTGATGGAACTGAAAGTCTAAACGGAAGAGTATCTAGTGGAACTACTGGTTTCAACTATTCTTACTCTGTTGATGGTTTAGCTGATGTTAACATTGGTTACGGAATCAAAGGTACAGATAACTCTACTGACGACGGTGGAAATTCAGGTACTGGTGCTGTTGAATCTGCTACATCAATCGCTCTATCTCTAACACCTATGGACGGTTTAAGAGTAGTTATGGGTACTGGTGAAAAAGGTGCAACTAATGCTACTTCAGATGATCACACTACATTTGGTTTCACATATGCGTGGGGTCCAGTAACTGTTGGTGCACAGCAATCAGAAATTGATTATGCTGCTTCTGGAACTGCAGATCTTGAAACTGACTTGTTTGGTATATCGTTCGCAGTGAATGATGATCTTTCAATATCTTACGGTGAGCAAGAAACTACTGCAGAAGGTGACACTGACGTTCAAAAAGTAACTGGTATGTCTATTGGTTACTCTATGGGTTCAATGAGCATCAAAGCGCACAAAAACAAAGCTGAGAATATTCAGCAAGTTGCTGATGTAGCTTCTGAGCACACTGAGATTGCTATATCTTTTGCATTCTAATTAGATAAAAAAAATATTTAAAAGGCCCCTTTATGGGGCCTTTTTTTTACGCTTCAATTTTATTGAGGAAAAGTAAATAATCTTTGTAATTTTCACTAAGATTTACTGAAGTCTTGTAAATTGGTTTTCTTGCCTGAGCAATACTAACAGTTTTTATTGGCGAACCCTTTTTTGTAAAATTTAGACAATCATCTTCCCAGTCAAGGTTACAGAAATTAATAATTTTACGTGTCTCCGCGGCTTGATTATTAACTAATTGTTCATACTCACAGTCATAAATGTAGTTAGGTATTTTGGTATGCCAAAACCTCATTAGATCTTTATAAAGATTAATAAAGTTTAATAAATTTTCCTGGTTATAGCTCCAAGTCAAGGTAGATCCGTCAAAAATATTTTTATAGATAGAAAGAGCAGTATCCTTCAAGTTTCTTTTACAATGAATTATTTTTGCTTCAGGAAATAGTAATTTAATAAACCCAATCCATTGAAAATTTAATGGTGATTTATCTAAAATAATTAAATTTTGATCAAATTTCTTAAATAAAGAAAGGATTTCGTTGGATAAATTGTTGATATAATTTTCATTAATTTTTGTACTATCAAAAATTTTCCTAGATAATATAGAATTTAGTACAGGTAATTCCCCACCACCGTATACTTCAGAGTGTGAGGATATAATTTGATGAGTGAGTGTGGTTCCAGATCTGGGCAACCCAACAACAAATATTAAGTTTGGTATTTTTGGAGATCTAATAGAATCAAATATATGGTTATTAAATTTTTGTTTAATTGCATTAAATAAGTTTAATTCTTCATTAAAATTATAGTTTTTAAATATTTTAGATTGCTCATTATTTCCTTTAATAAAATATTCTGAAGATTTTTTGTAATTTTTTTGATCTGAATAAGATTTTGCTAACGCAAAGTATAAAGGAATTTTATTTTCAGCTATCAATTCAGGATTATCAATTTTTTTTAACATTAATTCTTGGTGGTTGTCATTTTGATCATAAAAGTTAATGTTACTAAAAATTTTATCAGCAATTACATTATTGGGAAATTTTAATTGAAGTTTATTTAAAACATCTTTGGATTTTTTAAATTCACCGATAATTTGGTAAGTTCCAGCTAAATTTATAAGCAAGATTTCAATATTATCATTTAATAGCACAGCTTGTTCATATAATTCTAAACATTCATCATATTTGTTTAAATCTCTCTTTAAATTAGCAAAATTAATTAGGATGTTCGTATCTTTTGGATTGATTTTTAGAGCTCTATCAAAAATTATTTCAGCATCTGAAAACGATTCCATTTGTCTATAAACTGAACCTAGGTTACAAAGTATACTTAATGCTTTAGGGTATTTCTGGAGACCTTTTTTTAAAATATCCTCTGCTTTCGCTAGCTCACCTAGTTGTCTATGAGACAAACCAATATAATTATAAAAAGTAACTTGTGTTGGATCTTTTTTGAGTAATGCAGATGCTTTTTCTATAACTGTTTGATAATTACCAGATATAAAAAAATTGTTAATCTTATTTAATTCTTTTTGGAGATACACTCGGTCTATTTTTATAGTCATATTTAAACTGAAATTCTTTTATTTTTAAATAATGAAATTGAGGCAATTCCGTATGGATTTATGTTTTTAACTTGATTTAAATTTTTTCTTTTAATACCGCCTAAGCATATAATTTTTTTTTCTGTTTTTTTCATTAAGTTCAAAAATTTATATAATCCTAAACAATTTTTATTTTTTTTTGTACTAAATAAAGGTGATAAAAAAATATAATCAACATTTTGTCTTTCTTTTTCTTTAATTTCTGCAAAATTATGCGCAGAGCCCAATAGTCTAAATTTTTTTTTGAAATTATAAGAAGTAAACATTTTGTTTTTATTGAAAGAGGGGACATAAACCCCATCTAAATCGAGTCTTATGGCCAACTTTACATCATTACTAAGGTAAAACTTTAACCTTCTTTTTTTGCAAGCATTTTTTATGTCTATAATTGTTTCTAAATTTTCTTTAGCTTTATAATTTCTATATATTACAGAGGTATTATTTGATAGTTTATTTATCATATTACTATCAAATTTATCAATGTAACAAAAAAATTTAAAATTTTTAAAATGCATAACTCACTTAATAACTTAATTAATATTGAAAACCAATTGAAAGATTTAAAATTAGATAATAAAAAAGATAAATGTGAAATTATTGCAGTCAGCAAAACACATCCAATAAATGATATTTTACCGTTAATAAATTATGGGCATATAAATTTTGGTGAAAATAAAATACAGGAAGCGATAGAAAAATGGAGTGATATTAAAAGTGATTTTCCATTATTAAAATTACACATGTTGGGCAAAGTTCAAACCAATAAGGTTAAGTTTTTAATACCACTATTTGATTATATTCACTCATTAGACAATCTCAAACTTGCACAAAAAATTGCACAAGAGCAAATTAAAAAAAATAAAAAAATAAAAATTTTTATTCAGGTAAATATTGGTAAAGAAGAACAAAAGAATGGTATTGATATAGAAAATTTAGAAAATTTTTACAAAGAATGTTCTTTCAACCTAGGATTAGATATAATTGGTTTAATGTGTTTACCACCAAAATCTGTAAAGCCATCAAAGTTTTTTTTAAATATGAAAGAACTATCAAACCAATTAAATATAGCAGATCTAAGCATGGGCATGTCTAATGATTTTGTTGAAGCTGCTCAAAATGGAGCAACTTATTTAAGAATAGGATCTAAAATATTTGGTGATAGATCCTAGTTTATTTTAATATAAGTGTTTTTTTTTAAAATTTTTAATAATATTTCAAAATGATCTCTTTTAACTGCAACACAACCAGCTGTAGGTTTATAATCTTTAGTTAGATGAATAAAAATGGCACTACCTTTATTGGAAACTGTTTTTTTAATATTATAATCTAGAACAATTATATAATCATACTTGTGATCTTTGCGATAAAGTTTTTCATGACTTATATTTTTATTAATAATAATTTGTTCATTATAAAATTTACTTGATGTATCATCACACCAACCCATTTTTTTTGTGATTTTTATTTTTTTAATTATACAATTGTTGAGTAAAACTCGATCAGGTCTATAAAAAATTTTTAATAGTTTAAATAATCCTTTAGGCGTACAGTTATCTCCCTCACTTTTATTTTTTGTGATACCATTTTTTCCAACAGAACATCTAAATTGAAATTCATCAACTTGAAGTGTATGTTTATTTTTAAGATTAATAATCATAATAAAAAACTATGTTAAAACAAAATGTTTATATTCTAAATTTTGATGAATTATATGAAATTTTTGATGAAGTTAAAAATGTATTAAATTTTAATGTTTGCAAGGTTAGTAATTTAGATTTACAAAAACTGAATAAAGAAAATAATCTAAATTTAAAAGATTCTATTATAATTACTAGTTTTAATAAAAAAAATTGCAAAATCAGCACTTTGGATAAAAAAGAATTTATAATTCTTGAAAATCTACCAATTTTTTTACCTAATTTAATTGAAAAAATAAATATTTTTTTTTTAAAAATTAAATTTAACTCTCAAAATAAAATTTATATTAAAAATTATAATATTAATTTAAACAATAGAACCATATATAATGATGATGTAGAAACAAGTTTAACAGAAAAGGAAATTCAAATAATAGTATTTCTTTTAGAAAAAAAAACCCCACAAAAAATTTCAATGTTACAAAATCAAATTTGGCATTTTAGTAATGACCTTGAAACTCACACTGTCGAGACACATATTTACAGATTGAGAAAAAAGATTAAGACTATATTTGGAGATGATCGATTTATATTAAGTGGTGAAAATGGTTATTATTTTTAAATTTTGGTTTTATTTATCAAAATCAACATTGAAACTTATAACAATTCTATCTTCACCTGATAAATTTTCAGCTACAGCATGGTGCAAATAAGATGGAAAAATTAATAAGTGTCCTTCTTCTGGTTCAATGCTCAACACCTTAGCAGAAAATTCGTTATACTTCTCTACTAATGGAGTTCTTATAATTCTTTGTTCTTTTGGGTCAAAAAAACTTATTTGTCCGCAATCTTTTTTTGCCTTCACATAGTAAGCAGCACTTAAAATACTATTTGAATGATTATGTCTTATGTTAAATGAGTTTTTAGTATTTATTATTGACCACATTCCATCTATTTGAATTTTTTCAACCGCATATTTCCATCCAAACTCTTTAATAATTTTAAATAAATACTTATGAACTATAGCTAAAAATTTTTTTAATAGATCGCTATCTTTAATATTGAAATAAGGAGAATGCCAACCCCCAGCATTTGAAACTTTCTGTCCTTCTTTATCCATTTTTTGTAGGCCATAAATGTATTCTTCAAGTTGAGTATTAAGTTCGTTATAATTGTCTATTTCATATTGAAATAGTGGAACAGGGAACATTTTGTGAGTTTTTTCCATTGTTAATTTAAATCCTTGCTCCTAAAACTTGAATTACTTTAGATGACATATTTGTACCTTCTTGCAAACTTTCTTCAATAGAAAAATTATTTATATAACCATGCAAAAATCCTGATGCAAAAAGATCTCCCGCTCCTGTTAAGTCAATTATTTTTAGATTTGAATTAATTGAGTTTTCATAAACCAAACCATCTTTTATTGCTATTGATCCTTTTTCACCACGTGTAATAACTATTGTTTTACTAAGACCTTTTGAGAAAGATATTACATCTTTGAAATTTTTTGCATCAATTAAAGATGTAAATTCTTGTTCATTTGCAAAAATAATATCTAGCTTGTTTTTTACCAGTTCTAGAAAATTTTTTTTATGTCGGTCTACACAAAATAAATCAGACAAAGACATGGCAGTTTTATTTGCATGTAAAATTGCTTTATCAAAAGCCTTTTTAGGCTCACCTTCATCCCACAAATAACCCTCCATGAAAGTAATTTCTGCGCTTTTAACGGCCTGTAAATCAATATCGTTATCGTTAATCCTACCTGCGGTTCCCAAAAATGTACACATAGTTCTCTCAGAATCTGGTGTAATTAAAATTAAACAACTACCTGAAGAAATAGGCTCTTTCTTTTTTGTGTATAGGTACTTAACATTTTCTTTTTTTAACCCATCTTCGTATTTTTGACCTAGATCATCAGCACTAACTTTACCAATAAAGCCAACATCATTCCCTAATTGAGACAGCCCAACAATAGAATTTGCAACAGATCCACCCGAAACAGTTTCTTCGATTTTTAAAGTTGATAAAAGTTTTTTAAACTCATTTTCATTAACTAACTTCATGGTACTTTTTGTTAGCTTGTTGTCTATTAGATATTGATCATCTATTTTACAAATAACATCAATAATTGCATTTCCAATTCCTAGTATTTTCATTTTAAGCTTTTTTTATTCTAACTGGATTTTTTCGATTAGGATAGCAAGTCATACAAATTTTACAAGTCAAACCATAACACTCTCTAGCTTTACAAAATTCTCTTCCATAATAAATTATTTGCAAATGTAATTTGCTCCACGTTTTTTTAGGAAATAGTCTTTTTAAATCTTTCTCAGTTTGAACAACATTTTTTCCATTGGTCAGTCCCCATCTTTGAGCCAATCTATGAATATGAGTGTCTACCGCAAAGGCAGGTATACCAAAACCTTGAGACATGACCACACTTGCAGTCTTATGCCCCACACCTTGTAGTTTTTCGAGATCTTCGAAATTTTTAGGCACTTCACCGCCATGCTTTTCTAAAAGTTGTTTAGACATTAGGTAAACACTTTTCGCTTTAACCCGAAAGAGACCAATACTTTTAATTAATCTTTCAATTTTTTTTCTACCCAATTTTAGAAAATGTTCAGGTTTATTGTATTTTGGATATATGCTTTTTGTTACATTGTTAACATTCAAATCTGTACATTGTGCTGATAAAAGAACTGATGTTAGGAGGGTGAATTTATTTATATGATTGAGAGGAATAGGAGTTGTCGGATAAATTTTATTTAAAATTTTTAATATTTTTTTAGCTTTTTCTTTTTCATCCATTATCTAAAATTCAATAAATCTCTCATTGAATAAAGCCCAGGTTTTTTATTATTAAGCCATTTTGCAGCAGTTAGGGCTCCATCTGAATATAGAGCCCTATCAAAAGCTTCATGGTTCAGTTTTATTATTTCTTTACCACTAGAAAATGTCACTTCATGCTCTCCAATAACCTCACCTTTTCTAATAGAATTAAAATTAATTTTTTTCCCATAAGGAAAATATTTTTTATTTAAAAATTTTTTT
>Ga0307998_1002244_pt1 | contig 9939 bp, 10 predicted proteins | sample Davwhametageno37_FD_203147 | JGI IMG/M metagenome (GOLD analysis project Ga0307998, IMG submission 203147) | Marine microbial communities from Davis Island wharf, Antarctic Ocean - #37 | ecosystem: Environmental > Aquatic > Marine > Unclassified | place: Antarctic Ocean: Davis Island wharf...
AGCAATTGGGAAAGTAAAAATTAATATTTTTTTTAGTCTTTCTAGGCCTAGAACTTCCTTTATTTTTTTTCTGTCAAATAAATTTCCTTTAACGAAAAACTTAAAAGCAAAGTAAATAATAACCGTTTCAGAAATAATTATTCCGTATAACCAAAACAAAGCTGTTGGCTGAAAAAAATAGATTAATCCAATTGAAAAAAGTAATCCAAAAAAAAGTGTTATGGTTAAACCATAAACAAATTCTTTTCTATATCCGATAGTATTTAAGCCATAAACTATATTCCTATGAATTGTGCTAATAATAATGCTGAGTAATATAAATGCCATAAACATCTCATAATTGAACTTCTGTTCGTAGTTAGTAAACTCGAATATTGTAAACACTATTAGCGCTGAAATTATTATTACTATTAATATCCATGAAAAGAAAACAATCAATGCATTAAGTAAATTTCTGCTCCTAAACCATTCTAATAGATGCCTTGTAAAATAAACACCAGGTGGATTTAAAAAGACTAAATTAAAAAAGGCTAAAATTGAAGTAGCTAAATAATAGTTTCCAACCTCTACAGGGGTTAATAATGAAGTTAATAGCCTTATTGAAATTAACATTATTAATATCTGAATAATCCTACCTGAAATAATAACTATTAAATCTTTATCCAAACTATTTATCTAAATACATCTTTAATAATTTTATAAAGTCTCTAATATCATTAGAATCTATATGGCCAATATTTGCTATTCTAAAAGTATTAAACTCTTCTATTTTTCCTGGATAAATTGTAAATCCTTTGCTATAAAAATAATCATGCATGTTTACAAAATCGATGCTATCTGGAATCTCAATTGAAGTAATAATTTTTGAATGATTTTCGTCTTCTACCAAATAACTTAAGCCTAAGTTTTTTAAAGACTTTGTTAATAATTCCCAGGATTTGATATATCTGATGTGTCTGTTTTTTACTCCTTCACTTTTTAATTCTATGATTGCCTGTTTGAGAGCATACAATGTTTGCACAGGCGGAGTAAATCTCATCTGTTTAGATTTAATGAAATTTTCATATTGCTCAAATAGGCTTAAATAAAAACTTCTAGGCTGAATTGTTTTTAAATTCTTAAGTTTTTGTTGATTTGCTATAACAAAGCCAACTCCAGCCATTCCTTGAATATTTTTATTACTACTAGCCGCCAGAAATGAAATATTTTGCTTTTTCATGTCGATTGGTAATGCAGCATAGGAACTCATTGCATCTACAATAAGATCTATTTTGTATTTCCTTGATAACTCTCCTAATTGATCAAGATTATTTAAAAGCCCTGTTGTTGTTTCATTATGAATTACAGCTAAATGTGATATGTCACTGCTAGATTTTATTACTCCCTCTAACCTTTTGAGATCTATTGGTTTTATTGGAGAACTTTTAAACTCTATATGTTTTATTTTATGCCTCTTGGACATGTCAATTATTCTTTGTCCGTAAGAACCATTATTTACAATCAAAATAGTCTTATCGTAAGGTACAACGGATGTAATAATAGATTCTACTACTGCAGTACCACTGCCCCCAAAAAGGATTGTAGAGAACTCACTAACATTAGCAACAATTTTAGTTAATTCATTTGAAACAAACTCCATTACTCTACCAAACTCTTTTTCTCTAGGGCAAATATCAGGGACAACTTGAGAGAGTTTTACAGTATCTGTTGTTGTCGCTGGTCCTGGGTTTAGTAATATATTTCGTTTAACATTATTGATAATATTAAATGATTTTTTTCGAATTTCACTACTGCATACTCCTTCAGTCCGTGGGAAAATAATAAGTTTTTCTTTTGATATCTCATTAGAGTTATCATCTCCATGAATAAGAAAATCTATTTTGTGTTTTTCTAGAGTTTTATTATCTATTTTCCAACTAGTTGGAACTACCTCTTTAACATATTTAATAGATTCTAGAATTTCTTTTCTTGACTCATAATCTAATTCAGGATTATAGCCTTTTACTTTGAGAATTTCCTCATCTATTGTTAATCCAACTATTATATCACCATGCTCAAATGCCTTTTTCAATAGTCTTACATGGCCATGATGAATTATTGTAGCAGACATATCTACCATTATTCTTTTTCTCATCTATTTAGTCATGATTACATTAAATCTTAATTTTGAATTTGAATAATCTTTAAAATTTTGATCAAATATTTCTATGTTTACAGAATATTTCTCTGCTATTTCTTCAAACCATTTTTTTTCATAAAACAAATGATCTAAACCTTCGTATTTTTGAGCATATTCATGTTTATTCATTTTACCCATTCTTATCTTATGATATTCTGATTTTTTTGACTTATCGTTTATATCAAAAATCCCAACACTTTTAGTTGATTTTAAAAGCATTTTTTTAATTACATCTTCGGCATACTCATAATTAATGAAGTAATGAAATACACTATGACTAAATACATGGTCAAACTTTATTTTAAAATCTATTTTAGAGGCCTCTATTTGTTGAAAATCAGAATTTTTCATTACTCTACTAGCTAGATCAATTAAAGGCGAGGAATAATCAGCACCTCCAACTTTGATATTAGATAAATAAAGTGGATAGAGAAAAGCCCCACTTCCACATCCTATATCATAGACTGATTCATTCGATTTAACTGAAAGTTTATTATAAAACTCTTGGGTATATATTTTCCAATTTTTCAAAGTAAAACTTCCAGCACCAGTATCAAATCCATCAGCCTTAATAAGGGTTTCAAGAATATAATCATCTATACGGTCAGATTTATTCCAAATTTCTTTCCACTTATCCATCCTTTATATTTTATTCACTTTAATTATGTTAAGCGGAGGTCTGGGCGTTTCATCATCTATACCACACTTTAAGTGTATAAATTTCAACCCTTTAGTGTTTTTAGATTGATTAATAATATCGATAAAATCATTTAAATTTATTATGTTATTACCCATTACGTCAAAGCCTGATCCTTTCGCTATTGCTTTATAATCAACATGGTTTTGATATGTGTTTTGACCTCCTGTTGATTTATTCGATTCGTTATCAAATAAAATATAAGTAAGATCTATATCTTCATTATATCTTCCAGCGGTTGTTAATCCTCCCATGTGCATAACAAACTCAGCGTCTCCACCACAAACAATTACTTTTTTTCCTGACATTGCAGTTCCTAATCCTAAACTTAATGCTCCCCCCATGTTACCAGCCATATAAAAATTAGATGTGTTTGACATAAAACTATACATTTCTCTAGCTGTATTTCCAGTAGTACCTATAAATAATGTATCTGAAGATTGAAATTTTTCATTTAATTTCTTCAAAAATTTAGATCTTGGCTGGTATTGAGACAAATCTAGTTTATGTTCAATATTGAGTTCTATCTTAGTGAAGCTATTCTTTTTGATCATACAAATTGTATGAGTAATATTTGATAAATCTATTTGATTTATTGAATTGCTTAAACTTTCATTATCTAATTCGATGTGTTCATATCCATATGATTCAATTAGGTAAGGAAGTTGAGTTGCAAGGTGTTTATGTTGTATTTCACTATCACCTTCATTGTAAGTTCTCCAACTAGTAAGAATTGGAAATTTAATTCCGTATGGTTTTAAAAGGCTAGTGATGCAAGAACCCATATTAGTAACACCACTTGATTGAACGATAACAATTGGAGATTTCCCGGCTAGTTTAAGTCCAGCCGCAATACTGCACGCAACAGCTTCACTGGCACTTGGAACATATTCAATCTTTTTATTATTAATCGCCTCATTAATCACATTTTTAGCAAAAGAACACGGCACAACACATAAATGAGTATATCCTTTTTCTATAAGTTTGTTTATGAATTTTACTGTATCAAGTGCCATTATTTTGTCCCAGGAATTAATTCTAAAATCTCTTTTACAGCCATACAATCTGGCTCAGCTTCAAATGTTCTTTTGTTTTTCAATATTGATTTAGCAACTTTCATCATACCTGGATAAGCAGACCTCAACATATGGTTTGCATAAATCACAACATTTACGCCCATCTCAGCAAATTCGTCAGTTGTAACTAAATTAAATGCTGTTGGCACTACAACTATAGGTGTAATGTTATCTTTATCTCTAAATCTTGAGACAAACTCAACTATTTCCGACGGATCTTTTAATCTTGAGTGAATCATTATACCGTCTGCCCCTGAGTTTACATATGCAAAAGCTCTTTTGAGCGCGTCATCCATTCCTGCCTCTAGAATCAAACTTTCAATTCTAGCTATTATCATAAAATCTTTGGTGATTTGTGCTTCTTTACCTGTTTTAATTTTATCGCAAAAATTTTCTATAGAATCTTGAGTCTGTGAAACATCATTACCAAAAAGAGAATTCTTTTTTAAACCTGTCTTATCTTCAATTATCATAGCACTTACGCCTGTCCTTTCTAAACTTCTAACCATAAATTCGAAATGCTCAACTTTTCCACCCGTGTCTGCATCATATAACATTGGTTTAGTGGTTACTTCAAATATTTCATTAACTGTTGTTAGCCTAGTTGTCGTATCAACAGCCTCAATATCAGGTTTCCCTTTTGATGTTGAATCGGTTAGCGAACTTGACCACATTCCATCAAAATTAACAATAGTACCATCTTCAAGAGTTTCATAAGCATTTTCGGCTATTAAACCACTTAATGCATTATGAGATTCTAAAATTTTTACAATAGGCTTTGCGCTTATCAACCTTTTAAGCCTACTCTGTCTAGCATTTGTTGATATACCAAGTTTAGTTAACTCGTCTTTAATTCTCAAATCATTTATTTCAGAAGAATATGGAATTTCTATTAATTCCCCATTCCACTTAGATAATTCATCAATTACTTCTTCTCTGTACTTTTTTTGAGAAGTAGTTTTCCAGTCATCACCATGAACTACAAAATCAGGTTTCAATTCTCTTAAATTATCTATATAACTTGCTGTATTTTGAGAAATAATCTTTTTGACTAAGGTCAAATTTTCTAAAACCTCTTCCCTTTTTTCGTAATCTAAATATGGTATATCATTTAACTCTCCACAAGCATTAAGGGTTAAGAGACCAACGGTAACTTCTCCTAGTTCACTTGCTTTTTTTAAAATATTTATATGTCCTGCATGCAATAGGTCTGCAATTAGACTTACGTATACTTTTTTCATCTTAAAACTTTTTTTAAATAGTTAATTTCTTCTTTTAAACACCTCTGGCTATTACCAACAAAAAATCCATTGTTATGTAATAAATCTGAGTTTTTTAATTTTTCGTGTATCTCATAATCAAAGAATTTCATTACTTCATTTATTTTAAAATTAACAGTAACTTTAGGCCCACAATCAATTTTATTTTCTTCCATAAATTTTTAGATCCTCTAGAATCTTTTTCATTCTATTCTCATAAAGGTGATCCTTAACAGACCTATTATAGCCATTAAGTCTTACTTTTTCAGATTCTACAGGCTCATTCAAAGTTTTTTTAACCAAACTAACTAAATCATTTAAACTATTATAACAATAGATTTCTTCCCCAATTTTAAAGTAATTTGAAATATTTGAATTATAATAGGTAATTAACAACCCTCCCATTGAAGTAACTTCAAAAATTCTAGCTTTTATGCCATCTTCTTCCTTTAATTTTTTGTTAAAAAAATTTTTTAATATTCTATAAATTCCAATTGGATACTTTATTAGATATCTAATGTCATAACTAATTGAATTTGGAAGATCTAAACTTATTCGTGATCTTGAGTTTATTCTTTTCATTTCATCATAATGAATAATACCTTTGTCCCATCCCTTACCGAAACAAACAACATTTATTCCATTATTTTTAAGTTCCCGTATAATCCATTCTCGATATTCAGTCTTTGCTCCAATAAAAGAAATTTCATGATCAAATTCCTTAGATAATTTTTTTACTTTAAATCTAGATATACCTGCCCATTGAGAAAATATCACATTATAAATTCTGTTAATATTATACTCAACTTTTTTTGATTCATCAAAAGAAACAACAACATCAAACAAGTGAAAGGTTTTTAATGTAAAACTGTTAAACCTCCATACATCATCTCCATAAAAATTTACCGTAACAGAATTAGAATCTTTTAATTTTAATAAAGTTTTAAAGTCTAATTTCCCAAATTGATAAATATAAATTATAATGTCAGGTTTATAATTTTTATGTAACTCAATCAATGAATAGTCTCTTTCTTCATTTTTGTAATCTTCATAAAAAAATGGTTTTAAATCTTTAGAAATGTTCTTCAAGCTTTCATAAAATGAATAATAAACCAACCCATTATCAGGAGAGTTTAAATCTTTTTTATGACCAACAAATAAAATTTTATGAGTTTTCATTTAGTGAAAATTTCAAACCTTGAAATATCAGGCCAGTCTTCATATTTCCAATCTCTTGGTTGTTTGATTTTAGCACCTTCAATTTTATTCAATCCTAATTGTGCTGTTTCTGGTGTCATATAATAATGATATCCAATGGTTTTAATGTTTTGATCTCTCCATGGAATATTTGGTACTCTTCCATCATAAGATATTTTTTTTAGCTCTTTATATGATTTTAAATCTGGACATAAAATAGCTCCTCCTCTACCAAGAGATAAATGTTTTTGATATTGGAAAGAAATGCACATAAATTTATCCTTTATATAGCTATTTCTTTTCCACAGAACAGCTGCATCTGCTATTTCTTCTGTCAAAAAATAATAATCTTTCCATTTACTATAAGACCATTCCATATTTATTCCAATTTTATTTGCTAAAAATGGAATAGAAATGTATGTTCTTACCGGGACCATTATCTTTTCTGATTTCAAATGTCTCAAACAAATTTCAATTCCATGAGTACATGAATCAACAGCAACTGCGTATGGAGATCCAAAAAAAGAAGCAATTTCTTTTTCAAATATTTCTACTGTATTAAAGTCCATAAAATTATATTTTTTGACATTCAACATTAAGGCTTATTAAAAGTCCATTTTTTTTATCCATATGAGGAAAATATGCTTGTGAATGATCGTCATAATCTGAGTGTTCTGTATCTCTCCAATCATAAAGCTTAACATTTTTAAACCCATTTTCCTGAAGTAAAAATTTTAAAGAATTGAAATCATAACAGATTTTATGATATAATTTGTCATTACCATTATTAATTTCCATTCTTCCATACAAGGGACCTAACACTTTATTTATATCATTGGTCCTATTATAAACCTCTATAAGTGCTTCAAAATTTGGAACGGCTAGTCTGAGTGTCCCATTTGTTTTTAAAACTCTTTTCCATTCCTTTAAAACATTTTCAGCTTCAATTTTATCGAAATACTCAAACGCATGTGAACAATAAATTAAGTCTACTTCTGAATCACTAATAAATGGAAGTTCATTAATATTTGATTTAAAGTGAATGTGGGGCATTTCACATAAATCAATATTAATAAAGCCTGGAAAATCTCTGTGCCAACAACCAAGATGGAGCTTTTTCATGTCAAATAGTTTTCATCCAAAAATCAATCATATCATCCATTAAAGCCTCAAAATCATATTCTGGCTTCCAATTAAAAGTGCTTTTTAATTTAGAACAATCTCCTTTTAAATATTTCAGTTCTTCTGGTCTAATGTATTTTGGGTTTTGAACTACATAATCTTTATAATCCATTCCAAGTTTTGAAAAAACATAATCGGTCATCTCTCTAACAGAATGGGTTTTCCCTGTTGAAACAACAAAATCATCAGGTGAATCATGGTTAATAATCATATGCATCGCACGCACATAATCCTTGGAGTGGCCCCAGTCTCTAAAAGAGTCCATATTTCCTAGCTCAAGTTTATCCCTCAGACCTTTTTTTATTTCTACAGCTGTTTTAACTACTTTATTGGTGACAAAATTACTTCCTCTTCTAGGAGATTCATGATTAAATAAAATCCCATTTACTATAAATAAACCATAAGCATTCCTGTAGTTTCTACAAATATTATATCCAAATACTTTTGAGCATCCATATGGGCTAACTGGATTAAACGGTGTTGTTTCTCTTTGATAACCGTCATCATCAACAGAACTTCCAAACATTTCTGAAGAGCTGGCTTGATAAAACTTAGCACTTGGAGCAGACTGTCGGAAAGCTTCTAGCATATTTAAAACACCAACCGCATTAGTCTGGGCGGTGAACTGAGGAATATCAAAACTTATTCTCACATGACTTTGAGCGGCCAGATTATATATTTCGTCAGGTTTTATCTCTAAAATAACTTTATTTAAACTAGAAATATCTAATAAATCTCCATAGTGCGTGAATAAATTTGGGAGATTTTCATCTAATCTAGAAGATTGGTGTTCTGGAGTAGAATTTCTTCTAACAATCCCGTGTACTTCGTATCCCAGACCAAGTAAGTACTCAGCTAAATAGCTTCCATCTTGTCCTGCAATTCCAGTAATTAGTGCCTTTTTCAATTTATTTATTTTTAAATGAATGTTTTGTCAAATTCAATTCCTAAATATGGTCCAGTTTTGAACTCATACACAACCGTATCATCTTCAAGAATCTCATAATTATGACCTCCTCTAAAGGTCATACTTAAATCACTTTGCTCAAGTATAATTTCTTCAATTATAGTATCGTCTATGTCGTAAAAAATACATTTAACTGAACCTTTTATTACAACCCATGATTCTTGAGCGATATTTGTTACTTTCTCTTTAATAATATGCTTGTGGGGTTTAAAAGTTTTCCCCTTTTGCATATTAAGAATAGCTAGTTGTAAAAATTCACTTTCAGGAACAATATCTTCTCTTTCTTTTGATATTTGATTGTGTCTAAAAACTTGATGAAGTAATATACCTGGCTCAATTTTTGAAAAAATTTGTTTCATATGTTTTTTATTTTTGAAAATATACTTTTTAAGCTTTTAGTTTACTAAAGTTTGAGAAAAAGATTGATTAATCAATTTGACTACTGCTGGTAGGTGAGATTTCTTTTTTGGCAAAATTAGAGCTCTTTTCATCCTTTTCCAATTGAATAGTTACTTTTAGCTGCTACCCCTCTACCATCAAAAACTATAGTCTTTGAATAGTCTAAACTTTTAAACGCCTCCCACTCAGTTAAAATGGCTGCCGCGTCACAACTAAGGCCTAATCTGCTGACAGAATCAAGTACTGAAATCCGCGCCTTTAAATCTTCTGTTTTTAAGGCCTCCCAATAAAAATCAATATCGCTAAAAATAGATTCTTTGGATACCATCGGATCGTAAATCTCTAGAATTGCCCCAGCTTTAAATAACTTTTCTACAACATAAATCGCAGGGCTTTCTCTAGAATCATTAGTTTTGGCCTTAAATGCCCATCCCAAAATAGTAATCTTTCTACCCGTCAAGTCACCGCCAAAATGATCAATTATTTTTTGAGCGAAGCGATCTTTTTGATAGTCATTTATCTTAATTACCTGATGCCAGTATTCAGCCACTTCATTTAGTCCATAATACCGGCAGAGATAAACTAAATTCAAAATATCCTTTTGAAAACAGCTTCCCCCAAAACCCACAGAAGCTTTTAAAAATTTCGGTCCAATTCTATGATCCATTCCAATGGCCTTGGAAAGCTCTTCAATATTAGCTCCAGTTTTTTCACAAAGAGCAGAAAGGCTGTTAATCGATGAAATCCGCTGTGCCAGCATCGCATTAGAAGCTAGTTTTGATAGCTCTGAAGACCAGACATTGGTGGTCAGTATTTTCTGTTTAGGAATCCAATTTGCATAAATATCAACTAAGGTCTGGACAGCTTTTTGCCCTGTCTGTGATGAATCACCACCGATAAGTACGCGGTCTGATTTAAACAAATCCTCAATGGCTGTCCCTTCGGCTAAAAACTCAGGGTTAGAAAGAATTTCAAAATGTACT
>Ga0307998_1002245_pt1 | contig 9934 bp, 10 predicted proteins | sample Davwhametageno37_FD_203147 | JGI IMG/M metagenome (GOLD analysis project Ga0307998, IMG submission 203147) | Marine microbial communities from Davis Island wharf, Antarctic Ocean - #37 | ecosystem: Environmental > Aquatic > Marine > Unclassified | place: Antarctic Ocean: Davis Island wharf...
AAAATTAGTAATTATTGGTGAAGGAAATCTCAAAAAAAAAATTTTGGAATATGTTTTAAAAAATAAATTAATTAATGATGTTAAAATATTAGGATATACGAAAGATATTAATAAATATTTAAATAAATCAAAATCATTTATTCTTTCGTCAAGGTATGAGGGATATCCAAACGTCTTATTAGATGCTGCAATAGCAAAAATACCAATTATTTCAACTAATTGTAAATTTGGCCCATCAGAGATTTTAGAAAAAGGAAAATATGGAAAGATGTTTAATGTTGGAGACTATTTTAAACTGTCTAAAATAATGTTATTAAATACTAAAATAATTAAAAAGATCCCTAACGCTAAACTAAAAAAAAACGAATTAAATTTAATTACAAAAAAATACTATGAATTATTTTTCAAAAAAAATATTTAATAAACTTAAGGTTTATTATTTTTATCTAATTAATGAAAATTCAAGACAATTTTTTTTTATTTTAATTTGGAGAAAAATTTCTCATCTTTTTAATCAATCTAATATCTCTAAAGTTTCAAACCATTTTATATTAAAATGGTGTAATGGAAGAAAAATTTCAGAAAATTCTTTTTATCAACAAATTGGCTTAAAAAAAGGAAAAAACTTTTTTGAGGAAAAAAAATCATATTATCTATCTGCTCAATCAAGAGAAAAAAATTTAAAATATAAAATGGGTGGTATGGCACATTTAAATCTAATTTATAACCTTACCAAACATTTGAAGCCAATAAAAATACTTGAAACAGGAGTGGCGTTCGGTTGGTCCACGCTAGTGTTTATTCTCTCTAAAACTAAAAACACAAGTTTATCAAGTATAGATTTGAGCTATCCAACAATGTCTTCTTACAAATATGTTGCAATGGCAGTTCCACTAAATTTAAAAAAGAATTTTAAATTGTATCGTGGTATCGATACTAATTTTCTTAAACTTTTTAATAAAGATAAAAAATATTTTGATTTGATACATTATGACAGTGATAAAAGTTATATTGGAAGAAAAAAAAATTATGATCTAATTTGGAATATTCTAAAAAAAAAAGGATGCTTTATATCTGATGATATATCAGATAATTCTGCTTTTTATGAGTTTATTAAATTAAAAAAAGCAGATTATCATATTTTAAAAATTGAAAACAAATATGTTGGAGTAGTTTTTAAATAAGCTTTATGAAAATTTTATATTTAATTAATAGTTATTCAGAAAACTAGTCCCTTTAATGAAAATAATATTTATTTGTACTAAATCTATTACATTTAATACTTTTTTAATTTCACAAGCAAAATACCTGAAAAAAAAAGGTTTTAATGTTAAAATTGCATGTACAGATGTTGAAAATTTAAATCTTAAAAATAATTTAAATTATAAAATAAGTTTTCCTACAAATTATATTAATTTGATTAATATTTTCTTGTATATAAGAGTTTTTTTTCAAATAAGAAAACTTGTCAAAAAAAATAAATCAAGTATTTTTTATTTGCATACTCCATTGGCTGCACATATATTTAGATTTTTTACACTATTCTATGATCTAAAAATAATCTATTTTGTTCATGGGTTTAGATTCACATCAAAATCTAACTTTTTAAGCGCATCTTTGTATAAAGTTATTGAAAAATTTCTATCATTAAAAACAAAAATTTTTATTACGATAAATAATGAAGATTTTGTTTACGCTAAAAATAATCTCATTAACAAAGTGCCTACTTATAAGATTAAAGGAGTGGGTCTTGATCTAAAAAAAAATAAGCACAAAACTAACATTAAAAACAAAGATAAAATTACTAAAATTTTAGTTATAGCAGTTTATAAAAAATCAAAGGGCTATCTAGAATTATTAAAAATAGCAGAACTTTTAAAAAAAAAAGATATTAAGATAGTTTGCTATGGTTATGGTGATCATACTAAATTTGAGTCAATTAAAGTTGAAAAAAAATTACATAACATTTCTTTTAATAAATTTGATGCAAATTTAAAAAATAAGATTAAAAACTATGATATATTACTTCATCTTAGTAAAAGAGAAGGATTGCCTGTTTCAGTTATGGAATGTCTTATAGAAGGCGTTCCAGTAATATGTACAAAAATCAGAGGTAATATAGATTTAATAAAAAATGGTTTTAATGGCTTTATTGTAAACTCATACAAAGAAGTTCCTCGTAAGATATTTTATTTAAATTCAAAAAAAATTCTTTTTAACAAGATGAGATATAATGCATACAATTCAATTACAGATAATTATTCAAAAAAAAAAATAAATCATTTAATTTACCAAATAATAAAGAAAAATTTTTAAAAAAATGAAGCATAATACAAAATATTTAGATTTAGTATTTAGAAGACTAAAAATTTCAGACTTTCAAAAATTTAGCAAATTATTTCAACTATGTTTTAAAAAAAAAATTAGTTATGGTTTTTTTAAATGGAGATATTTTAGTGATAGATTTTCTTTTTGTTATGGCGTTTTTAATTCATCAAATATGATTGCAAGTGTTGGAATGAAATCAATGAAATTGAATAATAATAAAAATGAAAGAATATTTTCTAGACATTCAAGTATGGTTTTACTTGAATATCGAGGATTAAAAATCTTTTCACGTTTATTAGAGGAGGTAAAACAAAAAACCTTAACAAGCACAAAAATTATAGTTACATGGCCTAATCAAAATAATTTTGCAAGCTTTGGTATTGATAGTGATAAGATTTTTAAAAAAAAATATTATCTTTATAAAACTACTGTTCGCAAATCAAAATTAATTCAAAGTTCAAATTATAGTATTAATAAATTAAGTAAATTTAAAATTTTTATTCAAAGTAGCGATAATTTTTTTCAAAAAGATTTTGATTATTTTAAGAGTAGATATTTATCTTATAAAAAAGATGAATATTTAATAAACATGTTTGAATTAAAAAAATTAAAAAGTTTTTTTATATTAAAACGTAACAATGATAAATCTGGATTAAATTATGTAGTTCTTGATCATTTCGGCTCCCAACATATTAAATCAAAACATTTTTATCAGTTAATTCATGATCAACAAAAAGTAATTTTTTGGTCCAAACGAAAAATTTATAAATTGAACTACAAATTAATTGGTAATATAAATCCCTGTATTAGTTTTATTAAAAAAGATTATTCTAAAAAAAATAAAGAACTCTTAAATAAAGATTTTATGATTGGAGATACGGATAGTTTTATTACTATTAAATAATATGAATATTTTGATAACAAGATGTGCTAATTTTATAGGATTTTATCTTGTTAGAGAGCTAATTAAAAATAAAAGATATAATGTAATAAGCGTAGATAATTCTAACAATATAAATGGTGATCTTATATTAAAAAAAAAAAGATTAAGCCTAATAAAAAAGAATAATCAATTTTCAAAAATTAATTTAGAAGATAAATTAAAAAAAATAAACGTCACTCAGAATATTTATTTATTTATAAATTGTTATAAAAATTATGTTAAATGAAAAATAATTCAATTAGAATTCTAGATATTTTAATTTCTATTTTAATGCTGATACTTACTTCACCTTTAATTGTATTGATATCTCTGATTATATTTTTATTTTATGGAAAGCCAATTATCTTTAAACAAACGAGGATTGGCCTTTATGGAAAAAAATTTGAAATATTAAAGTTTAGAACTATGAAAAATGAAATTTTTAAAAATGAAAATGATAGACTTACTAAATTTGGAATAATTCTTAGAAGATTAAGCTTTGATGAAATTCCACAATTTTTGAATGTTTTAAAAAATGATATGTCACTTGTTGGTCCAAGACCTCTACCTGAAACAAATGAAGCAAAAATTTATAATCGATTCAGAGAACTGAGGAATAAAGTACTACCTGGAATAACTGGTTTTTCACAAATTAATTACTCAGGAAAATATAGAAAATTAAATGATAAAGTCAAATTAGATATAAAATATGTAAAAAATTATAATTTATATAATTACCTAAAAATATTAATGAAAACACCAATTGTTTTAATTATTAGATTGATAAGAAATAAGTCTTCTGTAATTAAATAAAAAAGACATTTTTTAAACATATTAAATTTCTTTATGATAAAAATATATAAAATTTGTACATGAAAAATTCATATTTAGCTCAATTATTTCTTCTTACAAGATCTTTAAAACTTGTTGTTATTATTTTTTTAGATTTTTTAATAATATTATTTTCTTCATATTTGTCATTAGCAATTAGGTTTGATAATCTAACTTTAATTTATCTTACAAATGAAAAGTATCTAATAAGTCTCGAATATTTTTTAATACCTATAATTGTATATTTTTCATTTGCTTTATTATTTAGATTCTACAGTCTATCTTTTAGATACTATAATTTAGGAAGTAATATTTATTACTCATTTCCCTTGATTGGATTAATAATCTTATTATGTAACTTTTTATTCAATGAGTATTTTTCATATGGAGCCGTAACAATAAATATTATTTTACTTTTTACACTTGTAATTATTTCAAGAAAATTAATTTCAAAAACTTATAATATTCTTCAGAAGCACTCAGGGTTAAATATCTTAATTATAAGTTCATCTAAAAACTTACATAAAATTTATATTTATTTAAAATTAAATCAAAAATTAAAAATTAAAGCTATTTGTGTTGAAGATATAAGTAAAATTGATTTCACAAGATATCAAGATTATAAGATTATAAATATTAAAGATGTGGGAATTGTTTGCAAAAAATTGAAAATTAAAAAGATTTATGCAGATCAAAATTATAAAGAATTAGATAAATTATTAGTAAAAAATATTTCTACTAATATAATGGAAGCAGATTATTCTTTTAAAAAGACAAACTTAGATTATAAACAAGAATTTATTAACGAATATTTTAAATTAAAAAACAAAGTAAAATTTAAAACTCCAAGTGAATATCAAAATAAAACAATTTTAATCACTGGAGCAGGTGGAAGTATTGGAAAAAATTTATTTTTAGAATTACTTAGTTCAGCAGCTAAAAAAATCATATTAGTAGAACAAGATGAATTTAAGTTATTTAATCTTAAAAAAAAATATGAAAGTATAGAATCTGATAAAAAAGATAAGCCAAATGTTATATTTAAACTTGGTAATTTATCTGATGAGTTCTTTTTAAAAAAAATATTTTTAGATGATAAAAAAATTGATTATGTTTTGCATGCAGCTGCTTATAAGCATGTAGGACTTGGAGAGCAAAATTTATTCAGTTTTGTTAAAAATAATATTCTTGTTACATATGATCTTGCAAAAATATCAATAGAAAATGATATTAAAAAATTTATTTTTATCAGCACAGATAAAGCAGTTAATCCAAAAAGTATAATGGGTTATTCAAAGAGTTTTTGTGAAAAAGTATTAATTAATTTAAGTAAATCTAACAATCTTAAAAATATTTTCAAGATTGTTAGATTTGGTAACGTCATAAATTCAGATGGATCTGTTTTACCCATATTTGAAGATCAAATACTAAAAGGTAACCCAGTAACTGTTACAGATAAAAACGTTACAAGGTATTTCATGACTATTTCTAACGCTTGCCAATTAGTATTACGCACCATAGTGATAGATAAAAATATTGGAATATTTATTTTGGACATGGGTAAACCTTATAAAATTTTAGATATTGCTAAAACTATGATTAATTTTTACAGAAAAAAAAAGATAACTAAAATAGATTCAAAAATTTTATTTACAGGTTTGCAGCACGGTGAAAAAATACATGAGGAATTGGTTTTAGGAAAAAATTTAATAAAAACAAAATTTAAAAATATATTACTTGCAAATGAAAAACTACAAATACAAAATAATTTTCAAAAGACTGTTTTTAATTTAAGAAATGCATATAAGAAAAATAATAAAAAACAAATTATGTTTCTTTTAAAAAATCATGTTTGATAATTTATATAACGTATTAATATTAACTCTTTTTTTTTTTAGTTTAAAAAAAATAAATGATAATTTTTTTAAATTAAGTAAAAATTTTTATTTTACAGTATTTTTATATCACTTAGTAATAACAGCTTTTTATATTACTATTTTCAAAAATGGTGCAGCTGATTATAAAACTTATCTCAATTTAAGTACTTTTCAGGGATTTTTTAAACAAGCTTTAGTGTCATCTGATTTGGTAGTTGCAGGTATTGCTTTTTTAAAACTTATTTTACATTTTAATGATTTAACTTTAATAATATTTTTTTCCTCGCTTTCATTTTTTGGAATTATTTTTTTCTATAAAAATTTGATTAACCTTGGCTTAAAAAAACAATCAGCTCAATTACTTATTTTTATTCCCAGCATACATTTTTGGACTTGTGTCCCTGGAAAAGATTCGCTGATATTTTTCTTTCTAGCTTGGTTTTTTTATTTATACATGAATAAAAAATTATATTTTTCTATTTTGGTAATTTTTTTCGTTTTTTTATTAAGACCTCATGTAGGAATTATTTTTCTTTCATCTATTTTTATTGTGGAATTCTTCTTAATAAAAGGTCATAAAAAAGTTATGTTCCTTTTAGTGTTTTTAACTAGTATTTATTTAGCTCTCACAACACCTTCAGTAGGTAGTTTTTTAATAAGTACTGATACGCTTTCATCCAATCCTATTATTAATATATTTCACAGAATCTCTAGGTTTATGAGTCAATTTGGTGAATCTGTTACTAGTTACGAAAATAGTAATTTTATACTCAATATATTTAGTTATATTTTTCTTCCAGTAGAATACTTTTTTAAAAAAAATTCACTTCTTGTAAATGCTTCTATGTTAATAGTAGTAGTAGAATCAATTTTTATATTTCACTTAATTTCACTTCATCAAAATAAATATAATATTAAAATTGATAAAAGAATAATCTATTTCTTATTAATCTGTTGCTGTTTTTACCTTCTTACAATGCCTCAATTTTTATTCAACTTTGGATTAAATACTAGACAAAAATGGATGATAATGCCTTTTCTAATTTATTTAATTTTTATTCTAAAAGACCGATTAGTAAAAATAAAAAATAGATAAGTAGCTATAAAAGCAGCCGCAATATTCAATGGTAACTCTGAAAAAACTTTTGATTTTTTATCCTTTGGTTTCTGCACGTATTTCACTTTAAATGGTAGCTTCATCTCTAATTGTTGTTTGGATAGTATTTTATTAAAATATTCTCCTAGTTTCCTAAAACATTCAGGATTATAAGTTAAACAAAATTCATCTGGTATATAATTCATAAAAAAATCTGATTTCAAGAGCTCATTGTATTTTCTTTGAAAATATTGTTCTTTTTTAAATTCTTTAAATTGTGAATTTTCACCATCTATATAAAATAATTTTTTCTGCTTTTCAAACTCAGCCAAAATTTCGAAAACTGGAGCTTCTACTAAATTAGACCCTTCACCCTTAAAGGTATTCATTTCCATAGCTAGTGCTGAAACATTTAGAGCCTGATACAAATCATAATAATATCTTTTAAATTTGTTAAGGCACAATTGCTCACTTTTGAAGAAGCATTTGATTTTAGGTGGATAAAGTTTGTATAACGATGAAGAAATAAGTTCTTGGTATTCGTTTTTTATATCAGCTTTAGATCGATTTTGATCTTCAATAATCTGTCCTTCATATAAACTTTTTAAATATTCATAATCATATATACTTTTATTAGAAGAGATATCTCTAACAATTTCTTTAATTGAGCCAATATAAACTTTATTAATATCAAACTCTATTTCACTTGCATCTACAAATTCATATATAAGTAAATCAAATTGAATTGATGATTTTGATTTAGGAAGGGTTAAAGTTTCATCTATAATTTTTATATTTTTGAGTTGAAAAGATTGATTAATCGATTTTTTAATTATTTTTTTTAATGAATTTTTTTTAAAATTGAAATATTGATCAGCAACTACAGTGTATTTATGGCCAACCTCAATATGACTTAAATTCTTGTAAAAGTGGTTAGCAAAACTAACAACAATCAAAGTAACAATAAAAAATGTAACGTACAGTAATTTTAATTTAGTAGACATTACTGAACTCAACTACACTAAATGAAAATAATTTCCATATATTAATTGAAAAAACATAAAAATTTAATTTTTATAGTAAAAAAATGGAAAATTTTGTAAAAAATAGTTTAGTTATTTGATTACACACAATTATGTAGTAATTAATATTTCTATTTAAATCAATGCCAAAAAAAATATTAATTCTATCACCCCATGCCGATGATGAAATTTTAGGTTGCGGAGGAGTCATCGCAAGATATTCAAGAGAGGGTCATGATGTACATGTTCTAATTTTGACAAATGCAAGCATAGGTGCGCCTGAACTTTATTCTAAAAAAGATATTAACTTAATAAGAGCAGAATCAAAAAAAGCAAATAAATTAATAGGTACAAAAAATTTAATTTTTGAAGATTTGCCTGCATTAAATTTACAGAAATATCCTATGTATAAGATTGCAAACATTATAAATAAACATTTGGAAAAAATAAAACCTGAAATAATTTTTATTCCATCTGTGAATGATATACATCAAGATCACAAAATTATTTTTAATGCTGCAAAAATTTCTTTAAGAACTTACAAAAAAAATAATATTGAAAAAATTTTATCTTATGAAACGTTATCTGAAACCGAGTGGAACGAACATGAAAAAGTGTTTAGCCCAAACTATTTTGTTAAATTAAACAAGTCACATATAGACCTTAAAATTAAAGCGTTTATGAAATATAAATCACAAGTTAAAAAGTTTCCGCATCCAAGATCTAAAGAAGCTATTTTTTATCTATCTAAAGTTAGGGGAAGTCAAGTTTTTATGAATTATGCAGAGGCATTTAAAGTTGAAAAAATCTTAGGATAATATGTCATTAGGTATTTATGGAACAGGTGGTCATGCAAAATCAGTTTATGATTTAATTAAAAATATAAAAAAACTTTACTTTTTTGATGAAAAGAAAACCTTTTTTAAAGTTGGTAGTAAACTTTTTGATGTTAAGGGTGGTATTAAAAAGATTTTAAGTAATAAAAAAAAAATTAAAGAAGTAATTATTGCTATTGGAGAAAACAAAACTAGAATAAAATATTACAAAATTTTAAAAAAAAATAATTTTAAGTTTGCTACTCTTATTCATTCTAAATCATATTGTGCATATGGAACAAAAATTGGAGATGGCACTGTTATTATGCCAGGAAGTTTAATTAATACAGACACTATAGTTGGGAGCAATTGTATAATAAATTCAAATGCATCTATTGACCATGATTGCCTGATTAAAGATCACACGCATATTTGTCCAGGGGTGATTATTGCTGGTAATGTTAAAATAGGAAAAAATTGCTGGATTGGACTTGGGTCAAAAATCATACAAAATTGTGTTATAGGTGACAATGTTTTTGTTGCAGCAGGTTCAGTTATTATAAAAAATATAAAACCAAATTCGTTTGTGAAGGGAGTTCCAGCAAAATATGCAAAAAAAAAATTGGCCAAACTTTAGTGATGATTTAATATCCAAAGTTGTTAAGGTTATTAAATCTGGAAAAATTAATTATACTTCTGGTTTATACGGGAAAAAATTTGAAAAAAATTTTTCAAAATTTATTGGTAACAAATATTCTATTGCAATATGTAACGGAACAGCAGCATTAGAAGTTGCAATAAAATCATTGAAATTGCCAAATAATTCAGAAATTATAGTGCCTGCAAGAAGTTTTTTTTCATCAGCATCAAGTATAGTTAATACTGGAAATCTACCTGTTTTTGCTGATGTTGACTCATTAACTCAGAATATTTCTTTGGAAGATATTAAAAGAAAAATTAATAAAAATACCAAAGCTATTATTTGTGTTCATTTAGCTGGATTGCCTTGTGATATGCAAAATATAAAAAATATAGCAAAGAAA
>Ga0307998_1002246_pt1 | contig 9927 bp, 10 predicted proteins | sample Davwhametageno37_FD_203147 | JGI IMG/M metagenome (GOLD analysis project Ga0307998, IMG submission 203147) | Marine microbial communities from Davis Island wharf, Antarctic Ocean - #37 | ecosystem: Environmental > Aquatic > Marine > Unclassified | place: Antarctic Ocean: Davis Island wharf...
CCAACGCACCCGCTGGAGATCGAGGAGAAACACGCCAGCGTGATCTATTTTTCGCCACAGAGCGGGCGGCACTACCCGCTGGAGTTTCGCCGGGGCGATGAGTCCATCGATATCACCGGCCCCTACCAGCTGAGCGTGAACGAGAGCAACGCCTACGTCACGTCCATCGTGGCGGGCCTGGGCATTGGCCAGATCACCAGCTGGCAGGCCCAGCGGCACTTTGATAGCGGCGCCCTGGTGCGACTGCTGCCCGACTGGACCCAGCCCCTGCTGCCCGTGTATGTGGTGTACCCGCCCAACCGCCACCTGAGCGCCAAGGTGCGCGCTTTTGTGGACTGGGCGGCCGAACTTTTTCAGCGCGAGGCACACCTGCAGCGCACAGCCTGACTCCCCCGTGCCGCTCCACGGTGACAAGGGTTAGATTCATGCTGGCCTCACACGACGTAGTTGCCCTCTGTCTGTATGCTTGGAGCCATGAGTACCCCAGAGACACCACCGCCACCGCCACCAGCCAGCAAGCCCACCCAGCCGCGCAACCCCCTGCACGGAGTAACACTCGAAGCCATGGTGGTAGGCCTGGCCGATTATTTTGGCTGGGATGAGCTGGGGCAGCAGATCCCCATCCGCTGCTTCCAGATCGACCCCAGCGTGGGCTCCAGCCTCAAGTTCCTGCGCAAGACCCCCTGGGCGCGCGAGAAGGTCGAGAGCCTCTACCTCTTCATGCTGCGCGACCAGCGGCGCAACGCGCAGGAGTAAGAGCAACGAACAAAACTCCCCCTGGCGTCGTTGTCGCGCCTTGCCGTACTGCTTGTACTGCCTGCTGCGAAACGCCTAGCCAGGGCCGCTTCGCTGAGTTTTGTTGGCCGCTCTGAACCACGCCCCCCGCGCCGCGGCCTTTTCTTGGTGCCTCTCAGTCGCCCGAGGTCACCAAAAAGTCGCGGCTGATGCCGCCACCCAGGTCGTTGACCCGGTCCAGGAACTGCGTAAGGAACGCGTGCAGGCCCGTGGCCAGGATCTCGTCGATCCGGCCGTACTGCAGGTCCGCCAGCAAGCGCCCAGCCCTGCGGCTGGTTTCGGCGGACTGCCCGTTGGCCAGCACGGCCAGGTTGTCCACCACCTCGCGCAGGCACGCGTGCAGCGAGCGCGGCATGTCGCGGCTCAGGATCAGCAGGTCGGCCACGCGCCCGGGCGTGATCACGTCGCGGTACACCTTGCGGTAGGTCTCGAAGCCCGACACGCTGAGCAAGATGGCGCTCCAGTGGTAGAAGTCGTAGTCTTGGTCCTGTGCTGTGGCCGCGCCCATGAAGTCGCTCTGCACCGCGTGAAACTTCACATCCAGCAGCCGCGCCGTGTTGTCGGCCCGCTCCAGAAAGGTGCCCAGGCGCATGAAATGCAGCGCCTCGTCCTGCAGCATGGTGCCCACCGTCACCCCTCGCGAGAGGTGCGAGCGGAACTTCACCCATTCGAAGAATCGCGCCGGGTCCTGCTCCAGTGCACCGCTGGCGATCAGGCGGTTCACTTCGAGCCAGGTCTGGTTCTGGATCTCCCAGGCCTCGGTGTTGAGCGCACCGCGCACGGCCCGCGCGTTCTCGCGCGCAGCCTGCAGGCAGGCCACGATGGACGACGGGTTGGACGGGTCCTTGACCATGAAGTCGAGCACCTTGGCGGGCGTCACCTCGCCATGCTGAGCGATGTAGGCAGGCAGCAGCTCGCTGATGGACAGCAAGCCCTGCCAGCCCAGAGTAGCGGCCTCGGTCGATTGGGGCAGCAGCGCGCTCTGGTAATTCACATCCAGCATGCGCGCCGTGTTTTCGGCGCGTTCGGTGTAGCGTGCCATCCAGAAAAGATGGTCAGCGGTGCGGCTCAGCATGGTCGCGCCCTCCCTTGGCGTCGTGTGTGGCTCGGTACTGGCTGCTCACGGGGTTTCAACAGGCCCATGGCAGACACGTAGCAAGTTCCAGGCCGCCACCCTAGTCGCTCTTTGATGCAGACAAAACCTTAGGCAAAAGTGGCGCTAGCGCACGTCCTTGCTGGTTATTTTGCTATCTTTTTTGAAATTTTGTTTGGGAGCCAGTGCGTGCTGCGGAGCCGGAGCGGCGACTGGCGCGGGTCGCCGGGCGGCTTCGCGCACCACGTCATGCACAAACCGAAGCTTGGCCAGCACCTCGCCCGCCAACGCAAACGGATAGGCATCTGGCTGCCCCAGGCTGCGCGTAAGGCTGTTGAGCAGCAGCGTCAGCGGCACCAGGTGTTGCACCATGGACTGAAAGTCGGGCGCCGGACTGCTAAAGGGGTCGATGGCGGTGCTGCGCTGCGCACCGTAGATGCCAGGAATGGTGACCTCGGTGGCATAGCTGGCCGAGGTTTCCAGCAGGTCGATCATGTGCAGGTAATGGGCCCAGGTTTCAGCCCAGTCTTCCCAGGGGTGGGCGGCGGCATAGGCACTCACATGGTGGTCGGCCCAGTCACTGCCCTCGCTGCCCTTGGCGTAATGCGCCTCCAGCGCCGCTGCATAGTCCTGGCGCTCGTCACCAAACATCTGTCGAAAGTCGTCCAGCCGCCCGCCGTCGCGCACCAGCTGGTCCCAATAGAAGTGACCGGACTCATGGCGCAGGTGGCCTATCAGGGTGCGGTAGGGCTCACCCAGCGCGATGCGGCGGCGCGCGCGTTCATCGTCGTCCGCCTCGGCCACGTTGAGCGTGATGGTGCCACTGTGGTGGCCCGTCAGCACCGGCGGGCCACCCGGCACCTCGGCCAGAAACTCGAACACCGGACCGGTACGCCCGGGCGCAGGCTCCAGGCCCAGACGAGCCAGGCTGTAGAACAGCCGCCGCTTGGCCGCTTCGATCTGCATCCAGCGCCCCATGTTGGCCGGCTCGGACAGGTCGGGCATCACCCGGGTCTGGCGGCACGATACGCACAGCTCCGAGAAATCGTTGGCGGGTATCGCAAAGTTGCAGGCTTGGTGGTCTGTGTGGTTGCGGCACATGCGGTACAGGCGCCCGCTGTAGTGGGCGCTGCCCTGCCCGCCCTGGCGGCGCCACAGGTCGGCTCCGTCCTGCGGCGCAGGGGCCAGGGCGGCCATGGTCAGCACATCGGGCAAGAAGGCCAGCGCACTGCCGCAATGCAGGCACTGCACGCTATCGAAAAACACCAGATGACCGCAATGGTCGCAATTGAATACCCGCATGGTGTGGAGCTTATACCCCGTGGACTGGAGCAATGAGAATGAACAACGCATGGGCCACCCCCGGTACAGCGCCAGGGTGGGACCATGAAAAAAGCAGGCCCCGGGACATGCCCGGAGCCTGCTTCAGGGTCAAAGCAGCTGCGCCAGGGGCGCGAGGCCCCTGGTGCAGGGCGTCAGCCCCACTGGTCAGGGACGCACAACGATGCTGTTGCGCACTTCGCGCACATGCTTGGTGTTGCGCGCAATGTTTTCGGCCTGGTTCTTTTCAGCCTGCGACTTGGCAAAGCCCGAGAGCTGCACCGTGCCGTTGAGCGTCTCCACGCTGATGGAGGTGGCCGACACATTTTTGTCTTCTGCCATCTTGGCCTTCACGGCGGTGGTGATGCCGGCGTCATCCACATAGGAGCCAACGGTTTGTTGTTCGCGGGCCACCGAGCAGCCGGTGGCTGTGACGATGGTGATGCCGGCGACAGCGGCGAAAGCGAGGGCACGTACGTATTTCATGGTGTTTTCCTTGTTCAAGAATGGTTGGGAACGCGGGTGCTGGGACATGTTCAGTCCTCCGGTCTGTTGCACCCTCCGCGACCGGCGGACTGTGGGAAAGGGGCAGCGCAGGCGGGCATCCATGCACTGCGGGCTACAGGCAATGCACCAGCGTGCAAACACCAGTGCGCTAGCCCTCAGTATGCATTGCGCCGGCGGGACATCCACATCGCTACGGTTGCCAGCAACGCGCCCGATGCGGCAGCGATGACCAGCGACTTGCCGGGTTGCTCGGCCACGTACTTGCCAGTGACATCGGCTGCCTGCTGGATCTGGCGACGTGCGCGTGCGCTGGTCTCGGCGCAGTAGTCGATGCTGCGGGCTGCCAGGTCCTGTGCGCGGGTGGCGAGGTCGTCAATTGCCGGGTCGGCCTGGCGGCGCAGGGCGCGCACGCTTTCTTCGGCCTTGTCCAGCGACTGGTCGGCTGCGGCCCGGGTAGTCTGCACCGCATCTTGCGCGCTTTGCAGCACGTCGTCGGCCAGGTTGCGAACACCGTGGGTTACTTTGTCGGTAGCAGTCTGAAAGCTCATGGGGAAACTCCTTGGGGTATGGGGTACAGGGGATTTGCGAGGGGGGACGGTGGTCCAGACGTTGCGGCCAGACTCACCCCTTTTTGAGGAGCCCCAGCACAAAGGTGACTACAGCCATGATCACGAAAACAAAGAACAGGATCTTCGCAATGCCCACGGCACCGGCAGCAATACCGCCAAAACCGAAGAGAGCTGCAATCAGCGCGATCACCAGAAAAACAACTGCGTAGTGCAACATTTCCATCTCCTTATGGGTGGCCGGCTTGCCGGCAGATTGGGTGGCACGAGAACCTCAGCGCCTGGGATTGACTGTAAGCATCGCGTTGCGTGGCGGCTGCCGGTGTGCGGCGCGCACGCGTGTCGGCGATGCAGTGGGTGCGGTGTAGGACAGCACGCACTCGCCCGCGTTGCACGATGCCGGGGCTTAATCAATGGCAACACTACGGGCGTCAGACCGCCATGCATGGCTACCTGACGTTTGCCATGGGCACTTCCTCCGGCCGCCCATGCAGGCCCGACGATGCAACAGATAGAGAGGAGATAGGGAATGAGGCGGCCAGCGCCTCAGCACCTGCGCAGGAACTCAGGCGTCGTGTGCAGCGGCGTTGCGGCGCGGCTCCGACGAGGTGCGTGGCAGCGGCAACACGGCAGACAACAAGGTGCCATTGCCCGGCCGCGAGGTCAGTGTGAGGCGTCCCCCCGCCGCTTCGACGCGGTGGCGCATGCCTGCCAGGCCGTGCGATGTGGGGCGCACGGTGGCGGGGTCAAACCCTACGCCGTCATCGCGCACCTGCACCGCCACATGCGTGGGGTAGCCATGCACCGACACCAGCACCTTGCTGGCCTTGGCGTACTTGCCGATGTTGGTCAACGCCTCCTGCACCATGCGGTACACCGTGAGCTGGGCCGCATCGGGCAGTTGCACCGCCTCCAGGCTGGTCTCGACCTCGATGCCTGCACGCTCGGCGTATTCGCGCGTCAATATTTCCAGCGCGGCCGTGAGCCCCAGGTTGGACAGCGACGATGGGCGCAGGTCTTCGATGATGCGACGCTTGAGGGCAATGCCGCTGTTGAGCGTCTCCGTCAGATGCTTGAGACGCTCGGCGATGTCCGGCGCGGTGGCATCAATCTTGGACTTGAGGCGCGCCACATCAAGCTTGGCGGCCGTCAGCAGTGCGCCCAGCTCATCGTGCAGTTCCCGCGCCAGATGGCCCCGTTCTTCTTCGCGCACCTGCTGCAGGTGGTTCGCCAATTCGGACAGCGTAGCCGTACGGTCGCGCACCAGGCCCTCCAGACGGTCGCGCTCGCGCTCCAGCACTTCCTGCTCGCGCTGGTTGACGGCCTGCACGGCCTGTGTCTGGCGCAGGTACATGTAAAACGCCAGCAGGCCGATGGCAGTGACCGTGGCAATGCCAATGCGCGACAGCATCAGCGACTGCTCGATCTGCTCACGCCCCTGCTGCAGACGCTGGTCGCTGCGGGTGATCAGCTCTTGCGCATGTTGCCGGATCGCCTCCATGTGCTCCTTGCCCACGTCGGTGTTCAAGATGAACTTCCACGCGTCTTCGTTGCCCTGGCGGCGAAGACGCAGGCTCAGCTCCATCTCGGCCAGCTTGCGCGAGATCTGCCGGGACAGCAACGCGAACTCCTGCATGTCCTCGGGCGAAGACATGAATTGCTTACGCAAGCGGTCCAAGTTGGTCTGAACGGTCGCCACGGCCTTGTCATAAGGCTCCAGGTAGGTCTCGTTACCGGTGAGCAAATAACCCCGCTGGCCGGTTTCGGCATCCAGCATGCTTTGCAGCAGCTTGTTGACATCGGCCCGCGTGGTCAGGCCTTGGGCCAGCTGTTCCACCGCGTCCTGCGAACGCATGTGCCCTGTTTCGTTTATGCCCACCAGCACCATGGCCGCCAGCAGCGCCATGGGCAGGCTCAACGCCATCTGGCGGACTTTTGGTAACCAACGCCGGGTGTTTTCTTGGAGATTCATACGCTTATTCTGGATAATGGCCCGTTACCTGCCAGGTGCGCCAGCCATGTAACGACATGCCGAGCGCCTGGACTTCAATACACACCGGCAGCACATCTGCTGCCGCCTCGAAAGAAGCATCAATGATCAAGATCGGCATTGTGGATGACCATGCGATTGTTCGTTCCGGGCTGCGGCAGTTTCTGTCGGAGCACGTGGACCTGCGGGTGGAAGGCGAGGCCGCCAATGGCCGCGAAGCCATTGACCTGGTCCGTAACAAGGAAATAGACGTGCTGCTCATGGACCTGTCGATGCCTGGCCAGAGTGGGCTCGATGCACTGGCCATGCTTCGCGCCAAAGCGCCGGACATGGGCATTCTGATCCTGAGCGGGTACCCCGAGGAGCACTACGCGATCAACCTGATCCGCCAGGGCGCGAGCGGCTACCTGAACAAGGAGTGTGAGCCGTCGGAAATCGTGGAGGCCATCCGCACCATCGCGCTGGGCCGCCGCTACCTCACGCCTGCCGTGGCCGAACTGCTGGCGCAGCAACTCAACCGCAAGGACGATGCGCCACCGCACGAGCAGCTGTCGGAGCGCGAGTTTCAAGTGTTCCTCAAGCTGGCGAAGGGAGAGACGGCAGGCGATATTGCCAAATCGCTGTCGCTGAGTGTGAAGACGGTGAGTACGTACCGCACGCGCCTGATGGAAAAGATGAGTCTGTCTTCCAACAGTGACCTCACCTACTACGCGCTCAAGAATCGCTTGATCGACTGACATACAGGCCCCTGTCTGCACCCGGTGCTGCAGGGCCTGGGCAGGCCTTGCTACGGAGCTCAAAAAAGGCAGGAAAAATACGCCCCTCCGACTGCCGCATGCACCTACGCACGCGGCGGCGGATGATGTCACTGGGGCAAGCCCGATGGGGCGGCAGACGCACCGCCGTTATTGCCGGCATCCATCCCGTGGGCCGGACCGCTGTGATGCACACAGTAGTCCACCAACGCGTCGATCTCGTTGGATTTGTCAAACACCGCATCCACACCCAGCTGCGCACAGCGCATGCGCACATCCGGCGTGGCGTAATTGCTGAGCACCACCATTTTCTGGCCGGGCCGCCGCGTGCGGCAGGCAGCCAGCACACCCAATCCGCTGCCCTGGCGCAAGAACAGATCAACGATGGCCAAGTCCCATTCCTCGGGGTGTGCAGACAGCCAGTTAGTGCCTTCGTCTTCGGTTTCTGCCACACCCACCGCTTCCACAGACGCCAACTCCTCCAGAGTTCCGATCAGGTTCTCGCGGATGGTCGCGTTGTCTTCAACAATGTAGGTGCGCAATTTCACGGGCGGGTCCATGTGTACGGACAGTGCAGGTCACGCTGTCCTAACCTTGAATTTAAGGCTTCCATGCGCCGGATTCTGCCAGCCGCAACACGCTGGCCATGTAGGAAAAATCCTACCGCGCAACACACACTGGGCAGTGGGCATGGCGTTGAACGCGCATGGTGCTCCACTCCATGGCTCGGCCGTCCAGCATGAGCAGCCGCCCAGCCAGCGACTGCCCTACGCCCGCAATCAGCTTGAGCGCCTCGGTCGCCTGCATCGCCCCCACCACGCCTACCAGCGGCGCAAACACACCCATCGTGGAGCAGCGCACTTCTTCAAACTCCGCTTCGGGCGGGAAGATGCAGGCATAGCACGGCGACTGCATATCGTGCGGGTCCACCACCGTGATCTGGCCATCAAACCGGATCACCGCACCCGCCACCAACGGCTTGGTATGGCGCACACATGCAGCGTTGACCGCCTGGCGGGTGGCATAGTTGTCGCTGCAGTCGAGCACCACTGTGGCATCGCGCACCAGATTGTCCAAAGCGGCTGCGTCCACCCGGGTTTTCAGTGCCTTGACCCGTACCTCGGGGTTGATATCGGCCATGGCCTGCGCCGCCGACTCGACCTTGGGGCTGCCCACACGCGCGGTGGTGTGTGCAATCTGGCGCTGCAGGTTGGTCAGGTCCACCACATCGTCATCGACGATCGTGATGTGGCCCACACCAGCAGACGCTAGGTACAGCGCGGCAGGCGACCCCAACCCACCCGCGCCGATGATGAGTGCATGGGCCGCAAGCACCCGCTCCTGCCCCTCAATGCCCACCTCGTCGAGCAAGATGTGGCGGGAATAGCGCAGGAGCTGGTCATCGGTCATGGGAGGGCTGGCCCGCAACGGCCAATAAAACAACGGTGAAACAGGCCAACATGAAAAAGGCTGGATTCCTCGCGAAATCCAGCCCTGGGTCGGAGCGCGAAAGGCTCAATTCTCTTTCTTTTCTTCCTTGCGCTCTGTCAGCGTCTTGCTGACCAGCACAGGACGGCCCTTGAGTTGGTTGAGGGCCTGCACCAGCTGGAAGTCCTTGTCCGAGCCAAACTCGGGCACCTTGCGGTCGGCCGCAGGCTTCTTGGCCTCTTCTTCCATTCGCTTGCGGGCTTCCTCGCGGGCCTTTTCGCGGGCTTCGTCCTTCCTCTCTTCGCCCTGGCCGCTGTTCAGGTGCTTGTCCAGGTCGGCCTCGCGCATGCGCAACGCGGCAAAGATGTTGCCCTCTTCCGACTCGTCGATCATCACGTCGGGCACGATGCCCTTGGCCTGGATCGACTTGCCGCTGGGGGTGTAGTAGCGGGCTGTGGTCAGCTTGATTCCCGTGTCAGGGCCCAGCGGGCGCACGGTCTGCACCGATCCCTTGCCGAAGGTCTGGCTGCCCATGATGGTGGCACGCTTGTGGTCTTGCAGCGCGCCGGCCACGATTTCGCTGGCGGAGGCAGAGCCTTCGTTGACCAGCACCACCAGAGGTACCGACTTGAGCGACGCAGGCAGGCGTTTGAGCGGGTCACCGCCACCCCGGCGCTGGTAATAGTCAGGGGCAGCCTTATAAGTAGCCTTGCTGTCGGCCAGCTGCCCATTGGTGGTCACCACCGTCACGTTCTCGGGCAGGAAGGCCGCAGAGATCGCCACGGCTGCGTCCAGCAGGCCACCCGGGTCGTTGCGCAGGTCCAGCACCAGGCCCTTGAGGTTAGGGTCCTGCTTGTAGACCTCTTCCACCTTGCGCACGAAGTCATCCACCGTGCGTTCCTGGAACTGCGACAGGCGAATCCAGGCGTAGCCAGGCTCGATCATCTTGCCCTTGACGGACTGGGTCTTGATCTCTTCGCGCGTGATGGTGACGGGGAACGTGCGGTTCTCGTCCTTGCGGAAGATGGTGAGCGTGACCTTGGTGCTGGGCTCGCCGCGCATGCGCTTGACAGCGTCGTTGAGCGCCAGCCCCTTGACGGCAGTTTCGTCGATCTTGGTGATCAGGTCATTGGTCTTGAGGCCGGCACGAAAGGCGGGCGAGCCCTCAATGGGCGACACGATCTTGATCAGACCGTCTTCCTGTGTGATCTCGATACCCACGCCCACAAAACGGCCCGAAGTGCCCTCGCGGAATTCCTTGAAGGACTTCTTGTCGAAATACTGGGAGTGCGGATCCAGGCTGGACACCATGCCGGAGATGGCGTCGGTGATGAGCTTTTTGTCATCCACCGGCTCGACGTAATCGGTCTTGACCAAGCCGAACACGGCGGACAACTGCTGGATTTCTTCGAGCGGCAACGGCGTCATGGCGCCACGCGCCACCGTTTGCAGTGACACCGTGGTGAGCGCACC